>Ga0310342_100001690_pt1:12500-13829 | contig 13829 bp, 7 predicted proteins | sample S15DNA20500_MG_FD_206155 | JGI IMG/M metagenome (GOLD analysis project Ga0310342, IMG submission 206155) | Marine microbial communities from station ALOHA, North Pacific Subtropical Gyre - S1503-DNA-20-500_MG | ecosystem: Environmental > Aquatic > Marine > Oceanic | place: Pacific... | reverse complement strand
CCTTCGATGTCGGCTCTTCCTATCATTGAGACGCAGATGTCCCAAAGTGTCGGATTGTTCACCCGCAAATAGGGAACGTGAGCTGGGTTTAGACCGTCGTGAGACAGGTTAGTTTTACCCTACTGTTAAATTCGGCTATATACCAGTAGTCTATGTTAGTACGAGAGGAACACGTAGGCCGCGTACTTGGTAAGTGCGGCTGGCTGCAAAGTCAATGCCGCGACGCTACCACGCCCTGGATTACGACTGAACGCCTCTAAGTCGGAATCCATGCTGATTACGCATAGCTGCCTACCACTTGCGCAATCATATGAAAGGAAATAGACCCCGTCTAATTTCAACGGTTGGTTATCTATTGACGCAAACTAATCGCCGCCTAATTGCAAGCTAACTTGCGCAAGTGATAAATCCTTTGTGAACGACCTAGTTGCATCTGGGTATTGTAAGTGCGAGAGACTCCTTTGCGTGTCGATCCACTGAGATTTTTCCCGTGTTGTTGCGATTTGTTCTTCCTTTTGTTGTGATCTTTGAAATATAACGGGTTACTTTGGTTTCTTATTAGATGCTAATCTCCGTCTCGGTATTAACCGGGCGCTTCGTATTGAGCATCTCTTTCTGTTCCCACATAGTCGTAAAAAGCATATAAACGGATGTCGAATGTAGGTGTTGCTCGCGGCCATATCGCAGCGAATACACCGGATCTCTTCCGACCTCCGAAGTTAACCGCCGTAGAGCTCGGTCAGTACTGGGGTGGGGGACTGCCTAGGAAGTCCTTCGGGTGCTGCGAGCTTTTTCCTTCATGTTGCCTTATCGAATAGCGCGTTAGACTGACTTACACGGTTATGGATACCGTAGTCTTTTTGGCGCAAGGTACCGTAACTGGCGGATGCACCTCGCATCGCTTTTTAGCTCCTGGGCTGAAGGTCGGTTTTAGAGTTAGGTTTTGGTACGAGCTTTTTCCTTTATGTGGCATTTCCGAACTGCGCGCTCACCAAGGTTTCAAGAAGTATAGGCACCGTAGCCATTTTGGCTCAAGGTACCACAACTGGCTGATGCGCCTCGCAAGCCTTTTTAGCTCCTGTTCTGAAGGTCGGTTTTAGAGTTGGGTTTTGGTACGGTGTCCTTAAAGTGGCACCATTCCCCCCCGATGAGGTATCAAAAAATGACTATATATGTGAACGGATGACAAAGGAAAAGTGGTTGGATGCAGAAATGAATTCAGCTAGTGATTCTGGATGTGTCTGTTTGCGGTTAACAAAACCCGTTTGAGCTATGTAAGCGAGCTGGGCGTCGACAGACGACTGGCGCCTACACTCTTACGGTATAAGC
>Ga0310342_100001688_pt1 | contig 13848 bp, 9 predicted proteins | sample S15DNA20500_MG_FD_206155 | JGI IMG/M metagenome (GOLD analysis project Ga0310342, IMG submission 206155) | Marine microbial communities from station ALOHA, North Pacific Subtropical Gyre - S1503-DNA-20-500_MG | ecosystem: Environmental > Aquatic > Marine > Oceanic | place: Pacific Ocean: North... | reverse complement strand
AACCTCAAAACGAGTTGTGGAATAATCGTCAGCGTGATTATAACTCGGCTCTCGTGATGCTTGCCAGTAGACCAGCGAAAAAACGTCGATGCGCGTGGAAACAACAGCAACGGCAGAACGTGATTCGATTTCCAGCGATCCATTCAACACAGCAACTCTCATCCTGTCTGACTGTCGGTTGCGGGGGCCAGGAACAAGCCTGAACGGGGCTGGTCGGGGATAACGGGGCTGGTCGTGGATGTTGTCAACTTGCCATGTGATTAAGATGAACGGGAACGAGCCTGTTATCACCACCACAAGATTGCTATGTTATCACATTCGAGCTATTATTATACTTATTATACTGCTTTCTCAATCTCCTATTCTTTTTTGGACAGCGCTCCTATGTCTCGACATTCCAAGCTAGGATGTCACGGATACCGACAGCTCCACACCGTGCATCGCCGAAGTTTCCTGCAACTTGGCGCGTTGGGAAGTTTCGGCCTTTCCTTGCCGGGCATTCTCTATCACGAATCCCAGGCTGCCAGTTCGGCAACTCCGCGGGCCAAGAATATTATCCTCTTCTGGCTGCAGGGTGGGGTCTCGCACCACGATACGCTTGATCCGAAACCCGCTGCGCCCGCTGAGGTGCGCGGCGAATTCTCAACGATCGAGACGACGCTGCCCGGCATTCGGTTCAGCGACCGTTTACCACGGCTGGCCAGGCTGACCGACAAGTTGGCCGTCATCCGTTCCGTGACTCACTCCGAGGCGAGCCATCAGCGGGGCAGCGTCTACATGTGTGAAGGCCGGCGCCCTCCTTCCCAATACACAGGAACCGGACACTCGGGCAATCCGTTGCTGGGCTCGATCATCGCCCACGAACTTGGCAGCCGCGGCGGGATGCCGCCATTCGTACGCCTGCCGGGAAACGACTGGACAGCGCGCTGGCTCGGCATCGGACATGGGTGGCTGCCTGTTTCGTCAGGGCCGTTCCGTGTCGATAATCTGGATTTACTCAAGCTGGAGTCCCAGTCGCCCCAGCAGTTCATGGATCGAGTCCGCTTACTTCAGCGGCTCGAAGCGAAGCAAAATTCTGAACATTACGCCAGGGACGAGTTTGACCAGTTCGATGAGCAGGCAATCGATATTCTCGCGTCGGACCGTGCTGCCGAAGCCTTTAACATCGACGGCGAATCGGACGAGACCAAACGCTTGTACGGCATCGGTTTGAAAGGCCAATACGAGGATGACAAATGCCGCTACGCCTTGACCGCTCGCCGCTTGATCCAAGCCGGTGCGAGGTTTGTCACAATCGGCCGGCACAGTTGGGACATGCACGCAAACATCTTTCCTGAACTTCGCAACCGACTGCCACGGTTCGACAACGCGCTGTCCGGGTTGATCGAAGATCTTCAGCAACGGGGCCTACTGGACGAAACGCTGGTCATCTACCTCACCGAGTATGGGCGCACTCCCAACGTCAACAACAAGGCCGGCCGCGACCACTGGCCGCAGGCTTTCAGCATTGCTCTGGCCGGCGCCGGTATTCGTGCCGGTCAGGTCATTGGTGCCAGTGACAAGAACGGCGCCGCAGTCGTTGATCGCCCGGTGACGCCGGAAGAAATTGCAGCCACGATTCTGAGACTTGCTGGTGTTGATCCACAAAAGGAATTCATCCAACGGGATGGTCGACCGATTCGGTACGTGGACCGAGCCAAACCGATCGGCGAATTACTATAAGATCTGGATGCGGGGCGAAGATCGTTGCGGCTGAGCTGACCCGACCAGCGAATTTCGCAGCTTTTCCGCACTCCGCTTCGCAGCGGTCTCGAAACGCTGCGGGCCCGAAAGTGGTAATTTAGCCGGTCTCGCAGCAGAGACATGCGTTTCCTAACATGGGGATACGCCGAGTGTCATCCACTCTGCGCCAATATCGGAAATGAAACCAACAGCCGGGGTGCTGTAACAGGAACGAGTCGTAACAACGTGCTGGCACAGATCTCATTGGGCGGTCTCGATTACACGGCTATCGGTGTTTACGGCATCGTGATCATCTTGATTGCTGCCTGGTGTTCCCGTCAGCAACAATCCGCGAGTGACTTTCTGCTGGCCGGCCGGTCGATGGGCTGGATTGTCATCGGCATTTCACAGTTGGCCAGCCTGTTGTCGGCCATCAGTTACCTGGGAAATCCGGGCGAGGCGTACGCTCACGATTTAAAATTGCTGATCTATACCGTTTGCGGCTTCCTCGTTGTTCCTATCGTCATCTATCTGTTTCTGGATTTCTTCTATCGACTCAACTCAGTATCCATTTACGAATATCTGGAACGGAGGTTTAATTATCCGACACGCGTATTGGCCAGTGCCATCTTCATCGCAGCACGACTGGCATGGATGGCGACCATTTTTCTGTGGTTACTGTGTACACCAACCCTGGCGCCTCTGCTGCGAGTCGGTCGATCTGGTTGACCGTTCACGCCAAGTCACTCATTAAGCAACGCTTCCTTGTCGCACCAGGCCTGGGGAACTTTGCTGCGGTCAGATAGACATGGACAGATTGTGCCAGACGCTATTTCCCCTGCAAGTCGAGGATTGCCAGGGCGACAGCCTCGCGGGCTTCTTGCCAGTGGGTCTCACTCAGAGTCCAGCTTTGGGGTGATGAAAATTGTCTGCGCATTTTGTCCAGGGCCGCTGTGGCCTTGGCTGTATTTTTTTGACCGACTTTGGCCCGTTTTATCAGTCGCTCCAGAATCGTTGCGTATTCAAAGTCCTCTATCCCATCCCGCATCATGACCAGGCGAATGGTGGGGACCACGGTCATGTCTTTTTCGGGTAGGTTCATTCCCAGCGGGCTGGGCGGATAAAACAAGGCCACCGTTCCGTTGCCGTGACCCAGGTCGGGATCTTCCCAGGGGTTGCCGGAATGTCCTTCTGCCACCCGGCTGTCCCAATGCACAATCGCCCAGATTAAGAACCCGGTGCCGTTCATCCACCAGACCTTGGGAGCCAGTAGACGCTGGTCGATTCCCGGGGCATCGGTCCACCAGTGGGCACTCCAGGTGTAGTAGTACCAGACTTCTTTACCGGGGGGCAAACGTTCCCTTCCTGTTGCCGAAACGAAACTTGCATTGTCATTGTTTTCAGGACAAATGATATCAAGATGCTCACCCAGGCCGTCGTACACGTCCTGACTATAAACGGTCGCCAGCATTTTGATATCTTTGGCGTGGGGTTGATTCCGAAAAGCCTGGATCCAGTTACGAACACCCTGGTAGGCATGGCCCTGAGGCTCGTCAATCAGAATATAACCCCTGTCGAGCCAACCATGGCGAGCCAGCAATGCGGCCGTGCGATCATTTTCCTCAGCCGTTTCCCTGGCACTTTCTACGGTTTCTTTTTCCAGGCTGTTACCGCTGTAATGGCCAACCATAAAACCGTTCATGTGCAACTCATCCAGGGCCCACGGTACCTCCCGTTGGTAGTACCTGGCAGGCGGCGGGGGAAGCGGACCGGGATAATGACTATAGGCTGTGTGGGGAAGAGCAGCCGTAACTTTGTAGCGGGCCATCTCGGAATAGTAAGCCCGTTGGAGATGGTACTTGTCCTTGCGATCGGTGACCTTATGGTACGGAAAAAGATTGGTGCCACCGTAACGCTGCAGCTGAAGCGACGTGCGGCACGTTGACCGATCCGGCAAGGTAAAATCCCAAACCGTCAGCTTGAGCGGAATGGAGATGTCTTGGGAATTGGTTTCGATGACAACTTCACCTTTGTAGATTCCGGCGGGTGCCATTTTCGGAACACTGACGTCCACCCAGAGCAGGATATTGGCATCACCACCTCGAAAAGCAAGCGGGGCAAACTTGGGCAGGGGATCCGGAATTTCTTTCGGCGTTACGTAACGCCTGGGGTCCGAAGGGTTCTTTATCGGAACATAATGCGCCCGGCGGATATCAATCTGGTCGCCTGTCAACAAGGTTTCAGCCGGCCCGCTCAGCATGGCCCGCACGGACTTGATTTCACCATCGGCTTTCGGCCGCAAGACGATTTGCAACGCTTCCGACTCGTTGCGGGCGGCGGCGATGCTGACCGATTGTCGACGGAGGGTTGGCGGCGGGCTGTCCTGCAGTACCTTGCGCATGCTCGAGGCATACCATACGTCGGCCAACTCGTTGGCAGCCAGCGAGTAAAGGACCGTTTTCTCCAGCGCCTCCGTCGGGCCCGCCCGCTTGACCTTCTGTTTTTGCTTCGGCAAAGCCTTCACTTTTTGGCTGGGGACATTCGCAGTCACCCCTTCAAGCGGCGCGTAGTAGAGCAAGTAGCGTTTAACACCCGGCTGCTGGACGTTCAGCAGGAAAGCAACTTCACATTCCCGCAGGGAGATGTTATCGGTTGATCCGGTATAGCGTTCCATACGGACCTGAAGCTGGTCACTTTCCCAATCGGACTTGTCACCAACGTAAAAGTAATATTCCTGGCTGGACCAGCCCGGTTGCGTATAGGGGTCGTAATAGCTCCGCTGGTCGACCGCACGCCACCATCCTCCTTGCGGAGTTCTGTAGGGGCCGATACTGCCGCCATCGAACCAGTAGGAAAAGTGATAAAAGGTGTTTAACTTCGTGGGAACTTCTTGGGAGCAGGCATAACGATCGCCGCCGGTGGTGGTCATGCACCAGCTACCGTCATGAGAGGTTTTGGACAACCGGAAGGCCTCGTGGTTGATGTTCCAGCCAACCGGCTTGTCCCCTTCATGTTTCTCAAAATCACCGTTGGTCAAAAGTTCCTTTCCAACCAGGATGCGATAGCCAGCATCAACGGTTCGATCAACGACCATTCCTGTTTCGTCAACCTCGACCAGTTTCACATGGTTGTAGCTAAAAAAGTCAGCCTTGAATTGGAAGTCCGACTTTTCATTGATCCATTGGGTAATCATCTGGGGCGTGAGTTCCAGGGCGTATTCGCCAGCGGACAAATGTCCCAGGCTGATCGGCACCCGAAAAGAATAAAACGAATCGTCCCATTCAGAAGCGGGAAAGGCAGCAGCGCCAAACAGAAAAAAGACCAGGGCGACAAACTGAGTCGCAACGGCCGAAATTTTAACGATCCCAGCAAGCCTCATCATAAATCTCTCCGCCTCACTGCAAGACATTTCAAAAACACGACCGACTCACTGCAGAATTCTATCAAACGGATGTCCTCCAGCTAGGGTCCGGCTCAGATCATGTTGCTCTTTTGAAGCGTTTTATTCTTTTCTGGAACCTGCCTTCGCTATTAAATTCCCAGCAAGCTACAATGTCGAAACCAATGAACACCCTACTGGCACGTGTCATGAAGCAGATAACTTACGATTGCGTCAGTATCCTGACCGTCATCTGCTTGTGCTCTTCCCTCACCCAAGGTGCAACCGATGACCCGCTGGTTTGCATTGGCTTGCAGAAGCAGTTATTGGTCGACGACCACGTCCTTGCCGAGAAAAGAAACCTCCGCCGGGTACTGGGCCAAGTGACCAAGGCCAACCAAGGACGGCCGATCATGGTAGCCGACAAGCCTTGGGAGAGCGGGCGGTGGGGGCTGTATGGTTTTTATGGAACCGTATTGCATGATGGCGACAAGTTCCGCATGTGGTACAACCCCTGGCGGTTCGCCGTGGCCTACGCAGAATCGAGCGACGGCCTAAACTGGCAGAAACCCGCGCTGAACCTTTACGACTTCAGTGTCCAACGGGCCAACAAAGAGACACAACTGGACCACAATAGTGGGTTCTATCCGCGTGAAGACGCGGAGACCGACTATCGCGGCAAGGCAAATAATATCATCGGTGTATTCGGTGATGGTTTTACGTGTTACCTCGACCCGCACGAATCCGACCCGGACCACCGCTATAAGGCCTGTTACGGCCATCCCCGTAAGATCCGCGCCTGTCTGGCTCATTCACGCGACGGCATCCATTGGACACCCTACAACCGTGGCGAACCGGTGACCGGCCGGGCATCCGATTCCTACAACCAAATCGTCTGGGATGAAGGTGCCAAGACCTATCGACTCTTCACCCGTAACGACTTTGGCCAGGGTGATGTTGAAATACGAGGTACGCGTGGCATGGTCAACCCGGATTTCAAGGCCGACCCGACGGCCTGGAAAACGGTGCGTAGCTGGAAGTTTGACCGCGAGGGTCCTGCTGAATACAGGCGTCGGCAGATCTATAGCATGACCGACTGGATTTACGCAGGCGTTCATTTTGCCCTGATGCAAGTCTACGAATGGCCCGACAATCCCCCCCGGCGCCGGACCGGCGGAGATCGCTTCAAGCGACACGAACGTGACGTCACGAACTTTTATATCGCTACCAGCCGTGACGGCGACAACTGGGACCTGGGCTGGGTCTACGCCGAACAGCCACTCATTGACCGCGGCCCGGACGGTAGTTTCGACAAGGACTCGGTCTTTCCCAGCTCGAACATCGTCACCTGGCAAGACAAACACTGGATCTTCTACACGGGATTCCGGGAACGACACTGGCAGTTTGGCGTCCCCCATAAATCAGCAATCGGTTTAGCCACACTGCCGCTCGACCGGTTTGTCGGTATACAAGCGGACAAGGAAACGGGGATCGCCACCACGCATCCTTTCAAACTTGTCGGAAGCCGATTGATCCTCAATGCCGACGCGAGGTCAGGGAACATCAGCGTCGAAGTACTCGATTCAACAGGCACGCCCAGCAAAGGGTTTTCAGCGAAAAAGTGCCGTGGCCTTCATCAAGTTAACAGTCTGCGCGCAGCGGTGAATTGGCATTCCCGGCGGAGTTTGGCTCTCCTGGAGGGGCAGATCATCCGACTGCGATTTCGGCTGCGTAACGCGAAGCTCTTTGCCTTTCAGGTACAACCCTAGCCGTCGACAATAAATACCATCCAGGAATCATTCCTGAACTCCTGGTCGGCAGGCCTGGTTGACTTCACGACAGGGCAAATCCCCGGCAAGATACTCGTCGTCTTTTCCTGACAACCCTGCCGCTGCTCTTGAATTAGCGGGGAGGTCGGTCTACCTTGATGATTATGAAACGAGTGTTTTTGAGTCTGGTTTTCTTGTTCCCCACCGTTACCTCTGCTCAGTGGTCGGCCTTCGACGCCTTCGTTTACACCCACTTGCAAACCGCTGGATTGACACCTGCCCCTGCCGTCGGCGAGGTCAAGGTTTCGGTAGGTCAGCCCCGCATGATCTTTCGTGGCGGCCAGTCGCCGGTTCTTGTTCAACTGGGCAACGGCTGGATCGTCGCCGACGTCGCCTCCCGTACTGGCAAGGTGCATGCAGGGCGCAGCCGCTCAGCTGTTATCTCCAAGGACCGAGGCCAAACCTGGCAGCCGTGGCCGGAGTCGACTCGTACTAGTAACGACGGTACTCGCATTGTGCTTTCCGATGGCACTGCCATAGCGCTGTCCCAACGTTCAGAACGTGTGACCGATCACGAATACCGGTTTACCGGATTCAGGTGGTATTCGACGGACCATTGGCAGACAGTTTTGGGACCCGATCCTACGGAAATCCGGCTGCCGGATTTTGCCGCGGGCGATTCAGACGGTGGCGCGACAACCGGACCGTACTTTTTTGGTCGTGCTTTGGAGAGTCCCGACGGTAGTATGCTGGCAACCATGTACACCAACTTCACTCCCGATCGGAAGTATCAGCCTAAGCCAGGGAAGCGGCTGCCGTGGCGCACCATCCTGGTTCGCTCGAACGATCTTGGCAGGACCTGGGACTATTACTCAACAGTGGCCTGCCAGGATTGGATCAAGGACGCCAGCGTTCGCAAGAATTGGCAGCAAGGATTCGGCGAGCCGGCGCTCGAGAAGTTGCCTGACGGAAAGATGATCTGTGTAATGCGCACCGGCGCCAGTGCGGGTACCAAGACGACCGAGGCTTACAGTGACCTGGCCGTGACGGCGGTACGTGATGGCAAGTATGTGGTAAGCGATGGATCGGTCACACCCAACCTGTCCATGGCGACGTCCACAGACGAAGGAAAGACATGGACCGAGCCGCGTCCGATACCCGGAGCTCGCAGTGTGTGTCCGCGATTGTTGCTCTTGGAGAACGGAGTACTCGCCCTCAGCTTTGGTCGGACCTATCGACCTAAGCAAGGTAACTCTCTGATGTTTAGCACCAACGGAGGGACAACGTGGAGTCAACGGATCGATATTTATCCCGGTCTTTCCAGCGGATATACCGACATCACACCGATCGGCTCCAATCGGCTACTCTACGTCTACGACGTCGTCTCCAACGACCCAATTGGATCTAGCAATTGGGAGCAGAATTGGGTTTGCGCAGTAGATATTCAGTTCCGTTCCACCAAGGCGCAGTGACCGAATTAAGCACATGACGGCTTGCGTCACGTCTGTGCATCCATCTTGGGGGCCAGACTTCGCAATTGCTCAAGCTGCCGGAATTTCAGTTGTTTTTTGCGCGTGTGAATCGGACTGCGGACAATGCCGTTGTGCATGTGCGTTCACGAGGAACTCGATTTTCTACCACAGGGGTGAATCCGGAAAATACCATCCAGGAAACATTCCTGAACTCCTGGTCGGCAGGCCTGGTTGACTTCACAACAGCACAGGTCCCCGGCAAGATACTCGTCGTCTTTTCCTGACAACCCTGCCGCTGCTCTTGAATTGGCGGAAGGGTCGGTCTACCTTAATAGCTATGAAACGAGTGTTTTTGAGTCTGATTTTCTTGTTCCCGACCGTTACCTCTGCTCAGTGGTCGGTCTTCGACCCGATTTCGCAGGAAGTACCACCCCCCGTGGAAAACGACGAGTGGTCGGCACCGATCGATGCGTTCGTTTACGCCCGCTTGCAAACCGCTGGACTGACACCTGCCCCAGCCGTCGGCCGACGTGTCTGGATCCGGCGAGTGACTTATGACCTGGTTGGACTGCCACCGTCGCCTGACGAAGTCCAAGCCTTTGTCAATGACGCGCGCCCCGACCCTGCGGCCATGGGTGAGGTGATCGACCGCTTGCTGGAGTCCCCCCGCTATGGCGAGCGCTGGGGCCGGCATTGGCTCGACGTGGTGCGATACGCCGATTCTGACGGTTTCGCTATCGACGCAGAACGCCTGTGGCTGTGGCGGTATCGCGACTATGTGATTCGGTCTTTTAACGAAGACTTGCCCTTCAACCAGTTCATCCGCGAACAGATCGCCGGCGACGAAATCGATGCTGGCGACCGGGGCCGGTTGGCAATCAGCTACTACCGAGTCGGACCGTGGGAAGCGGATAATATGATGTCCAAGCATCGTCGCCAGGATTATCTCAATGACATCACATCCAATATTGGCAGCACTTTACTGGGCCTGACGATTGGCTGCGCTCGCTGTCATGATCATAAATTCGATCCGATCTCGCAAACCGACTTCTATCAGTTGCAGGCATTCTTTACGCCGATTTCGCGATGTGACACTTCGATTGCCTTTCTCCCGGGCGAGATGACAGCGGAGATCAATCAACGACGTGACCACACTGTCTCGCGTCGTCTCAACAAAATCAACGCGCTGCGGTTGACGATTCGAAAGAAGATTGCCGAGTCGAAGGGGGTTTCAGCTGACGAGATCAGCGACGAAGATTTGGACCTGGCAATCAAGGAGAAGCAGGCGCCAGTTACAGAAGAAGATGCCACCCAGCTCAACAAGCTGATGACTGACAAGGAACACCTCCAACCGGAACAACGGTTCGAAGCTCGATCGGTCAGCATTGGCAACGATGATGAAGAACTACCGCTGGAAACCTTTGTTCTTAAAAACGGTGATCCCTACGACCCGGGTGCGAAGGTTGTACCGGGATTCCTGTCTTCACTGCCCGTCTGGTCCGAGGATCTGGCCAAACAGGCGGCAGCCACGGAAGCAGAACCGGGCAATCGGCGCAAGCTGCTGGCAGAGTGGCTCACTAGCCCGCACAACCCAATTCCTTTGCGTGTACTTGCCAACCGGGTTTGGCACTACCACTTTGGAGCAGGACTTGTCTCCACACCAAACGATTTGGGCAAGAACGGCAGTGGACCAAGCCACCCCAAGTTGTTGGACTATCTCGCGCGACGATTACTCGCACACCAGTGGCAGCTCAAACCCTTCCATCGGGAGCTCTTGCTGTCGCGGACGTATCGTAGTGCAACGGCCCATCCACAGGCAAAGATGTGTAACGAAAAGGACCCTGACAATCGGCTGCTCTGGCGGGCAAACCTTCGCCGCTTGGAATCGGAAACCATTCGTGACTCAATTCTCGCCGTGAGCGGACAATTGCGACTTGAAACCGGCGGCCCGGGCTTTTTCGAAGCCTTACCGGCCGGCATGAAGACATCGTATTCATTCTTCAAGTGGCATCAGTCCAGCGAAGAACAACGCCGACGGCGGAGTGTCTTCATGTTCCAGCGGCGAAACTTGATCCACCCTATGATGGAGGCGTTCGACGGCGCTGACCTGAACCACTCATGCGAACGACGCAAGGCCTCGGTCACCGCGCCGCAAGCTCTAGCCCTGTTCAACGGGCAATTTGCCACCGAGAATAGCCTGCACCTTGCCCGGCGTGTCTTGGACCAGGATGTTGACGACGCCCAGCGTGTTGGGCAATTGTTTTGGTTAACCCTTTCGCGCCCCGCAACCGCCGCCGAACGGGACTCGTGCGTTTCCTTTTTAGCAGAAAAGCGACAGGCCTATGCAGCTGTGGAAGACGAAAAAGATGAATTGTTAGCGTTACGAGATCTGAGTATGGTGCTGATCAACACCAACGAATTTCTCTATATCGATTGAGATCCGGGCCGATGGAAGACATGAAGAATCACGCTCTTAAAATGAATTCCCTCGGTCGTCGTGGGTTCCTGCTTCGCTCGGGCGTTGGCCTGGGTGGAGTCGCGCTGACGTGGATGCTGCATCACGAGCAAGCGGGCGCCGCCTCGATACCGGATCAAGCCAGCCCACTGGATCCCAAGTTGTCTCACCTCCCAGCCCGGGCCAAGTCCGTGATCTTCCTGATGATGGAGGGTGGGCCCAGTCAGATGGACACCTTTGACCCCAAGCCTGACTTGGAGAAGGTTGATGGTCAACTCTTTGAACGCAAGAATGTACAAACGGCTCAAGTCAGTGGAAAACGCTACTTCACCCGCTCGCCCTTCACCTTTAAGAAATACGGTGAATGCGGCATGGATGTCAGTGAGCTCTTCCAGCAAACGGCCGCTCATGTCGACGACATTGCATTTCTCCGCTCTGGCTACTGCGACAGCGACAACCATCCTGCTGCTGTCTTCCAGTACAACACCGGATTCCCCATTCAGGGAAATCCGTCGATCGGCTCCTGGGTGGTCTACGGTCTGGGAAGCGGGAATGAAAACCTGCCTTCCTATGTTGTCTTGCGTGACGGCAAGCCGTTCGGCGGCACGACGTGTTGGAGCAACGGTTTTCTCCCGGCAGTGTATCAAGGTGTACAATTCCGCAGCGGTGAAGAGCCTGTGCTCAATCTTGAGCCACATTCTGGCGCCTCGCGTTCTCAACAACAAGTTACGCTGAAGTTGCTACAGGATCTCAACAGACGACATCTGAAAGACCATGTTGGATTCACCGATCTGGAGGCGCGCATTGCCTCGTATGAACTGGCGTTTCGCATGCAGTCGGAGATCCCTGAAGCTCTCGGCCTTCACCGCGAGTCAAAATCAACCCAAGCCATGTACGGGATCGATGAGGAGACCACCCAGCCGTTTGGAACGCGCTGCTTGATCGCCAGACGACTGGTCGAACGTGGTGTGCGATTCGTACAAGTCTGGTCCGGCGGTTGGGATTCACACGACAACATCCTGGTCGGTCACCGCAATGCGGCAGCCCGGGTCGATCGTCCCATTGCGGGCTTACTCCAGGATCTCAAACAGCGAGGTCTGCTTGACGAGACGCTGGTCGTGTGGGGCGGCGAGTTCGGCCGTACGGCGGATACCACCGAAGCGGCAAACAAAAAAAAGGCTCCCGGACGCGACCACAATCCAAAAGCCACGCTGATGTGGTTTGCTGGCGGCGGAAGTCGCGGCGGCACGGTTCTGGGAGCGACCGATGAGTTCGGCGACCGAGCGATACAACAGCGCTATCACCTCCGCGACGTACACGCGACCATGCTCCACCTGCTGGGACTTGACCAGACGCACCTCACCTTTTACCACGGCGGGCGGATGAAACGTCTGACCGATAACGGGGGAGAGGTCATTGACGGCCTGCTTGCTTGACACCCACGGAGACATCACGATTGTCAGTTAAGGCGAAAAAGTCAGGGGAGACTGTGCAGAACAGGAACTTCTGCCGGTTGGCCGCCAAGCGGATTTGGCAGTACCGCGGTACGTTGTTTTCAGAAAATGATGACCGCTATCCCTTGTTGGGTCACGTGAAAATGAAATTGACCGATTAGGAAAGGAACATTATGGACAGCGTCGGTATCGGCATGATTGGCAGTGGCTTCATGGGGCTGACTTATAGTGAGGTGGTGGCCAATCACACCGAGGGATGTCACCTGGTGGCCATTGCAGGTGGCAAAAGGGCACCCGCCCTGGCAGAGGATTATCAAGTTCCCGCCGAAGGTGATGTCCAGGCGTTACTGGCGCGTGACGATGTGCATGCGGTTGTGCTGGCCACGCCTGATCAAAATCGAGCCGAAATCACCTCCCAGGCTGCGGCTGCTGGCAAACACGTTTTGGCCGAAAAGCCGATGGCACCGACGATTGCCGAATGCGATACGATGATCACCGCTTGCGAAAAAGCAGGAGTGAACCTGGCCGTCGTTAAAACCGAGCGATTTCGCAAAATTACAATGAAAGCCAAGGCATTGATCGACGACGGTGTGATCGGTCCCATCCAGATGATGCGGACCGTGTCGGCATTTCCATTGCCGATGACCCGAGAGCTCTTCGATGATCGGCAATGGATGTTCGACGAAAGGGGAGGTGGTCTTTTCATGGGCATGGCCTCCCATAACACGGATTTTCTGCGCTGGCTCACCGGCCGTGAGGCAACACGCGTGTTCGCACAGTCGACAACCTTCAGTGACCTGGCCGCGCCTAACCTTTCAGTGATGGCGCAAATCGAATTTGCCGGCGGAATCCAGGCGCAGATGTGGATTACCGCCGAGTTGCCCTCGCCAAGTTTGCCGAGCAGCGAAGTTCGCTTCCAGGTTTTCGGCAGAGACGCCATGTTTGATCTCGAAAACTTCGAGTTCCTCAAGTTGGGCCAGGGTGAAACGTGGGAACAGATTTACAAACCCGAGCAATTTGATTACCTCAAGGAACCGACTTCACCCATCCGGCTGTTTCCCCATGCCGGAGTGATCCAGGAATTTGTGGATAGCATTCGCGAGCAACGGCCGCCAGCGGTTGGCGGTGTCGAGGGCCGAAAAGCGGTGGAACTCTGTGAGGCCTGTTTGCGGTCGGCCGCCAGCGGACAGGTTGTCGAGTTGCCCCTGTAGAGGAACAAGGAAAAGCGACAATGACAGCCCCACCCGAGTTCGGCCAGGGAACGGCGTCTGCGGGACAACGCCTGAATGTGCTGTTGTTTTCCGGTTGTGTCGCTTTGCAGTACCTGGCCGCACCGGTCATCTACGTGGGGATTACCCAGTCGTCGCTGCTCGACAAACTGGGTGCCAATGCGACGGTCGCCAATCTTCCCGCGGCATCCTTTTTTGTCATGGCCACGCTGGTTGCTCTCGTGGCCTGGTACAAGCCTCGTGCGGCCGATCTCAAGCCGGTGCTCGTCTGGTGCTATTTATTAGCCGCAGTAACATCCGGCTTGCTGGGAATCATTCTGCCGTCTTCATTGGATGATGAAATGAAGATCTTCTGTGTGATCCTGCAA
>Ga0310342_100001686_pt1 | contig 13855 bp, 11 predicted proteins | sample S15DNA20500_MG_FD_206155 | JGI IMG/M metagenome (GOLD analysis project Ga0310342, IMG submission 206155) | Marine microbial communities from station ALOHA, North Pacific Subtropical Gyre - S1503-DNA-20-500_MG | ecosystem: Environmental > Aquatic > Marine > Oceanic | place: Pacific Ocean: North... | reverse complement strand
GCAGGTTTCCATTGCCCCAGTAAAACAACCCAAAGCGCTGGGGCAGACCCGCCCCGCACGCATAGGCCTTTCCCGAGACATCAAAGAAGGCCTCCAGCGGCGGCAACGCCAGACTGATGGCGGTTCCCTGGAGCATCCCGCGGAGCATGTGACGACGGCTGAGCATCACTGCACACCCCCGGTATGTCGGAAGGCTGGGCTGAGTGCCACATCCTTGAGCAATGCCAACACACGGTAGTCTTCCGCTGCGAAGCCTTCTCCGTGGTACCGAACGGCGTCCTCCTCTCCGTCGGTCAGCGTCCGACCCGAAGCATACGAGAGCACGGTCTCCACCAGGCAGTTCGGCAGGTCTTCGTGCTCGGCAATACGGCGGGCAAGCCCCCAGGCATCGTCGAATGTCGCCCCATCCAGCTCACCGCTCGCATCGATTCGCTCGCCATACTCGCGAGACCGCCAGTGGCCGAGCCCATCAAAGTTCTCGAATCCAAGCCCGATGGGATCTGTGATCCTGTGGCACCCTGCGCAGTAGGCATCCTCGAGATGCTTGGCGACCCGATCTCGCATGGTGACCTGGCCCTCCACCGGCTCCGGAATGGAGGTGTCCACATCTGCCGGTGGGGGTGGGATGGTGTGGCAGAGCAGAACCTCCTGGACATACTTTCCGCGGAGGGTGGGCGAACTCGCCACCGCGTGGGAATGACCGGCGAGGAAGCTGACCTGGCCCAGCAGACCGCGGCGTCCATGTTCTTCTGGCCAGGCGGTGATCCCAAAGCCATCCCAGACTGGAGCTGGAACCGCGTAGATGCTCGCCAGGCGCCGATCGAGAAACGTGGTTCGGGTGGTCAAGAGGTCCCGGTAGTCGCCATCCTGATCCAAGACGAGATGAAGGATGCCCAGCAAGGTCTCCTCCCGGGCCGCCGGGCCCACCTCTGGGCTCATGTGGGTGAACACGGTGGGATCCTTGTTCAGCGCGTCCAGTGAGTACAGCCCATACATGTCGGTAAACGCTGCACGGATTCCCTGCTCCACCCGATCGTGTCCCAGCATCCGGTCCACTTGCTGTTCAAGCCCCTCATCGGTGGTGAGCTCACCTGCATCGGCCGCAGCGAGCAGCGCCTCATCCGGAATGGTGTCCCAGAGCAAGAAGCTCAGTCGAGTAGCCATCTCGTGGTCGGTGAAGCGGAAGGCCCCGGGCGCATCCGGATCCGGCTCCCCAAGCTCCACCCTGAACAGGAAGTTCGGTGACTGCAGCATGGCAGCGATGCCGAATTCAAAACCATCGTAGTCATCGCCCAGGAAGGCTGCCGACCTTCGGGAGAGGCCTGTCATCCGGTCCACCTCGAGGTCCGTGAGCGGCCGACGCCAGATCCGGGGACCAAACTCCCGGAAGAAGCCCTCCAGGCAGGGATCTGGAAAGTCCGTGTCCGCAAGACAGGGCAGGAGCGCTTCTCGGTGGCGCGGGGTGTCCAGCGCCTGGGCCGCAATGTCGAAGGCCGCCTGCTCGTATTGCTCCACCCCGCGCGGCGAGATGGTGGTCACAGCGCTGCCAATGGCCTGCAACCCGTCGATGGTCTCGTCCGGCTCGAGGCTGGTGGGCGTCACAATGTGATCGCCAAACAGGTCATGGATGGCCTGTCGATACTGCGTCTGGTTGAGACGACGAAGCGTAGGCTCTGGGAGCTCGATCTCCATTGGGGCCCGCGCTTCGTCTGGGGAAGGCGCGCCCGTCTTGTCCGCAGCACAGCCCGTCAAGGACAAGCCACATGCAGCAATCACTGCCGTGCCAATGCGCGTCAAAAGTGCCCCCAGCGAGGCTCCCATCGTACCTGAACCGTCCTCAGTCCGCAGCCACAGGAGCGATGTCCTGCAGGTCTCCAGTCCAGAGCCTGCCGATGAGCATATGCCCAAACATCCGGAAGTCCGCCAACAAAGACCACAGGGGGTAGGAGAATGTCGCGGGGCGATTGTGCTCAATGAAGAAGTGTCCCGTCCATGCCAGCGCATAGACTGGAACGGGGGCAAGCCACAACAGCCAGCGCATCCCCTCTGATGAGGCGGTCAGGCCCCACACGACGATCCCGATGAAGCACGCGGTGCCCACGAAGTGAAGCGCCCGGCACACAGGATGGCGATGCTCCCCCAGATAGTACGGCCAGAATTCTGAAAAGGTCTGAATGCGCTTGGACATGTGGACCACCTCGAGTTCCTGTTCTAACCACCCGACTACATCCCAGCCCCCGCATCGCGACTCGCAGAAGCACACGCTCAGCCATTCATCGCCGCATTACATCTCTCGTGACGCCCGCCGCACCCAAGGACCCACCTCCACACCATCGTGCACATCCGCCCTGCCTGCGCCATGCTTGTCTTCCCGGCTCCCCACACCCGCGCCACCATCGCTCGACACGAGCGCACTGGTTTCTTGATGCTCGCACTCCACTTTGAAGAGAGGTGACCCAGATGGATCGCATCCCCATCGTGCTGCTCTGGCTCTCTGCTGGCACCTTTGCCTGGATTGGCCTGTACTTCCTCATTCTGCCGCAACAAGCCGCCGCCGCCATCGATCTGGCGATGCCGACCGCCACGGCCCGCACCGACGTCCGCGCCACCTATGGCGGGATGGTGCTCGGCATCGCGGTCTTCTTCGCCTGGGCAGCATGGAAGCCCGGCATGGTGGAGGCAGGACTCTGGAGCATGCTGCTGGTCTACGGCGGACTCGCGCTGGGCAGACTGGTGGCCATCGGAAGCGGAGAGCGTCCCGAGAGCTTGATGTGGATCTTCCTCGGCATCGAGGTGGCCGTGGCCGTGGCATCGGCCTTCTTGCTCAAGGTGGGCAGCTCAGCCGGCTGACGCCTGACGCCTGATCTCCATACGGCCCGCCAGCCACGCCACCACCAGGTACAGCGGAAGCTCGATGTACATCCAGGTCGGTCCCTTGATGGTCATCATGTTCATGATCCCGCCTGCCAGTGAGATCACACCCACGGTCATGGCGAGCAACATCGGTCGAGAGGACCCAAGCCGGGCGGCCACCCAGCCGCCCACAAAGGACTGGCCAATGTGGGCTGCCAGTACCACCAGGAAAGCCGTCGTCGGCAGACCTGAGATGTACTCCTGAAACTGCGCCATGTCCTCCAGGCTCACTTCCGCCGACATGGGCATCGCCGTGCCCTCGGGCATCGGAAAGAGCACGTAGGCATTGAGAGAGACAAGTGCCATGTTGACGCCCATTCCCGCCACAAGGCCAGCGATGAGGGCGAGAAGATTGCGAACCACGAAATACCTCCTGACAGTGATGTTCATTGTGGCATTTTCGAAGCGAAAACTACCGATAGAACGCCACAACTGAGCCTCTGACATATCGATAACCAAAACCCCCCGCATCCCGAAAGAATGCGAGGGGTCGGCTGTTACCCGAAGTGGTCGGGGCGAGAGGATTTGAACCTCCGGCCCCCTGCTCCCGAAGCAGGTGCGCTACCAGGCTGCGCTACGCCCCGATCGGCGAGGCATGTAGCCCCGAGGACATGGCAGGTCAAGCCTGGGCTAGCTTGCCTTGAGTGCTGCGATGGCCGCCGCTCGGTCCTCTGCACCAAACACGCCGGAGCCACTGACCAGCGCATGGGCACCCGCAGCGGTGAACTGGTGCGCGTTGTGGGTCTTGACCCCACCATCGACCTCGATGAGCGTGTCGAGCCCCATCTGGTCGATTCGCTTTCTGATCCGCTCCATCTTGGGAAAGACCCCCTCGATGAGCGACTGCCCCCCAAAGCCGGGGTTCACCGTCATGATGAGCACCAGGTCCAGCTCCTCGAGCACGTAGTCGAGCACCGAGTCTGGCGTGTGGGGATTGAGCGCCACGCCCGCCTTGGCGCCGGTCTCTTTGACCGCCTGAATCGACCGATGCAGATGATCACAAGCCTCTGCATGAACAGTGATGAAGTCCGCGCCTGCAGCCCGGAAGTCCGCCAGGTACTTGTCAGGCTCCACAATCATGAGATGGACATCGAGCGGCTTGTCCGTGACCTTCCGGGCCGCCTTCACAATGAGCGGGCCGATGGTGATGTTGGGCACAAAGCGACCATCCATCACGTCTACGTGGATCCAGTCGGCGGTGTTCACGCTCTCGATCTCCTCTCCAAGCTTGGAGAAGTCGGCGGAGAGGATGGAGGGGGAGACGATGGCCATGCTCGAGATCCTACAGCAGAGAGTGGCCGACTTGAATTCGGCCACTGTTGACCAGGTCCCGACCGTCTTGGATTCGCTTGCCGGGCAGCTGCACCTCAGTGAGCTGTACGGCACCGGACCCGGCTGCGACCACAACCCGTGCACCTGCCTCTATCACGGTCCCTGGCTCACCTGTGCCCTCCGCCATGCGGGTGCGCCAGATCTTGAGCCGTTCTGCACCCAGCGCACAGAACGCCACGGGCCACGGATGGAAGCCACGGACCTGGTTGTGAATCTCCTGGGCTGGTCGGCGCCAGTCCACCTGAGCATCCTCTTTGGCGATGAGCGGCGCCAGCGTGTGGGCCCCGTGGTCCTGCGGCTGGGGCGTGATGTCGACCAGGTTGGCCAGGGTCTGAACCGCCAGGCGCGCACCCAGGGGCGAGAGGCGCTCGAACAGGTCGCCTGCGGTCTCATCCGGTCCAATGGGCGTCCGCTCGACAAGCAACACATCTCCGGTGTCCAGGCCCGCTGCCATCTGCATGGTGCACACCCCTGTCTCCCGCTCACCCCGAACCACCGCCCACTGGATGGGCGCCGCCCCCCGATACCGGGGCAGGAGACTGGCGTGAACGTTGATGCAGCCATGCCTGGGTGCATCCAGAAGCGCTGGCACGAGGATTCGACCGTAGGCGACCACCACGGCCACATCGGCACCAGCCTGGGTCATCCAGTCCACAAAGGGGCCACTTCGAACCGCGCGCGGCTGCTTCGTCGGCAGATCCAGCTCCCTGGCGCGCACAATGGTGGCGGGGCTCTGCAGCTGCTTGCCACGACCCCTCGGCTTGTCGGGCTGGGCCACCACCGCAAGGATCTCGTGACCCGCACCGACCAACGCGTCGAGCACGGGAACAGCAAAGTCCGGGGTGCCCATGAAGATGACGCGCATATAGCAGTCCCTACTCGCCCTGGGCCCGGCGCTTCTTCTGCCGGGCGATATACCGGCTGCGCTTGAGCCGGCTGGAGTGGTCGAGTAGCGTCACTCCGTCCAGGTGATCCATCTCGTGCTGGAGCACCACTGCAGGAAAGAGCTCGAACCAGTCCTCGTGGCTCCCACCCATTCCATCCTGCCACCGCACTCGAATTCCACGCGAGCGCGTCACGTCCAGATCATACTCTGGCACGCTCAGACAGCTCTCTTCCCAGGTGATCGCCTCCTCTGAGCGCTCGATGATCTCCGGGTTCACCATCAGGATCAGCCGCTCCTGGGATTCGGCGTCTTCATCGCCCTCCAGGTTGGCCACCAGGATCCGTCGGCTGTCTCCTACCTGGGGTGCAGCCAGGCCTACACCCGGTGCGGCGTACATGGTCTGGGCCATGTCACTGAGCAAGATCTCCAGGCCCGACCCGAACTCTTCGGGCTGCACCGCACGAGCCTTCCTCGACAGCACCGGGTGCGGTGCCTCTAGGATGGGCAGAATGGCCACAGCAAACCTCCGTCGGCCCTTTAGCCCAGAGCGGGGTAGGAGACACCGGGAGTAGAACCATGGCCTTCGGGAAGATCCCTCGATTCTCACCGAGTTTCTCGCCCTCAGAGGCGTGGATCTGCACCAAGCACCTGTTCACAGCCGGCCAGAACGACTCGCTGGTCCAGTCCTTCGAGGACACCTTCGCTGGCTACATCGGCACGCCACACGGCGTGATGGTTCCCAGCGCCAGGTACGGCCTGTACCTCCTCTTGGATGCACTGGGAATCGGTGAGGGAGACGAGGTGGTCGTGCCGGGTCTCACCTACTTCGCCATCCCGGCGATGATCGCGCTGAGGGGCGCCACGCCAGTCTTCGCGGACATCGGACTGAGCACCCACGTGCTGGACCCAGCGGCCTTCAAGGACGCCATCACGGACCGCACCAAGGCCGTCATCCCCACGCACCTCTTCGGCACCCCCTGTGACATGGATGCCATCTGTGAGATTGCAGCGCAGCACAATGTCCAGGTCATCGAGGACTGCGCCCAGTCCACCGGCGCCACCTACGGGGGCAAGCGGACAGGATCGATAGGGCAGCATGCCTACTACACCTTTGGGCTGACCAAGAACATCACCACCCTCTCCGGTGCGATGGTCACCTCCACGAACCCGGATGTCGCGGCCCACATTCGGGCAGCGATCGAGGCGGGAGGCCATACCTCCAAATGGAAGACCACCAAAGAGGCGATGACCGGCATGGCCATGTTCATGGCGACCCATCCCTGGATGTACTGGTGGACCATCCACCCGGCCATCGTGATGGGCAACTGGATGGGCAAAGACCCCATCCACGAGCGCTTTGGCGAAGCGGAGCGAACCTACGAGGCGCTGCCTGAGCACTATGTAGCGCAAGGCCGATCACTCGGAGTCCAGGCCGCAGTCGGCCTCAAACAACTCGAGCGCATCGATGCACTCAACGGCGCTCGCATCCAGAATGGACAAGCACTGGATGCCGGACTGGCCGACACTCCTGGCCTCCTGGTACCGACCTACCCAGAGGGGGCGGATCCGATCTATATGAGCTTTGTGGTTCACCACGACGATCGAGACGCCTTGGCCATCGCGCTGAGGAAACACGGCGTCGATACCACCACCGGATACATGAATGATCTAAGCGATCATCCACTCTTTGAGGCACATCGACGGCCCTGTCCCCACAGCGCCCGTGCCATGAAGAATCTGCTTCACATCCCCGTCCACCCCAACCTCCGGGAGGCTGAAGTGAACCACATGATCGAAAGTGTGAGAGCCGCTTCCCTGGAGGCAGGACCCTAAACCAGGGTATGCTGGGGATTCGAGACCATGAATTTCGCTCTGACCGCTGAGAACTACCGACGCCTGGCCATGGGTGCGCTCACCCGGAAGGTGCCCGTCTATGCCCACTTCGGCATCACGCACCGGTGCAACCTGACCTGCAAGATGTGTGGCATCTGGCGCTACGGCAACGAGAAGGAAGAGCTGAGCATCGAGCAGATTCGGGAGATCGCAGCCCGAATGCGGCGACTCGGTGTGGTCCAGGTGGCCATCGGCGGCGGTGAGCCCTTCGCGTACCCACACGTGGAAGAAGCGGCCAAGGCATTCGTGGAGCAGGGATTGATGCTGCGTCTGCTGACCAATGGCATCGGCGTCGGACTCGACAGGCTCGACAAGGCCATGGACTTCGGGGTCCAGAACTTTTCCATCTCTCTGGACTCTCTGTACCCCGCCCGTTTCGACTACATCTGTGAGTATGAAGGCGCCTGGGTGGAGGCGGTACGATCCATCACCCACATCGGCCAGCGACTCGCCGGAAAGGCGGGCGCACTGCCCACCATCAACTGCGTGGTGAGCAACCTCAACCTCGAGGAACTACCGGACATCGTCCGCTTCGCAAAGGATGTCGGCTTCGCGGTGAGCTTCCTGCCTGTGGAGCTCCTCGAGACCGCATCCTCGGGCGTTCGCAATTGGGAAGCGCGCTTCATTCGCTACCGGCCAGAGATGGGCCTGCATGTCGAGGATGATTCCAGGAGTGTCCGCGCCAGAGTGGACGGAGCCTATGATCAGATCATCCAGATGAAGAAGGATGGTTGGCCTGTCCTGAACTCTACGCCGTACCTGCAGGCCAGCCGGGAGTACCTGAAGACCGGACGCTTCCCGTCTGAAGGCTGCGATGCTGGATCCCTGTACTTCTCGGTGGCCCCAAACGGCCAGTTCACGATCTGCCATCGCACGGTGCAGCAGCACAAGCACTTCCTCGACGACGACTTCGAAGACTACTTCCGCAGCGCGCTGTATGAGCGTGCGCGCTTGGTGGAGGCGGGCAGCTGCGAGGGATGCATGCGGGCCTGCTGGATCGACACCAGCAGTATGTTCCGCACACTGCAGGGCTTCATGGAGACCGCAAAGCTGAGCCTGCGCCCCCGCTCCAAGACGGTGCTCGACACCGAGGCAGCGCTGGGCTGGGCCCGAAACGAGGCCATCTCCATCGTGCCTGATCAGGCCACCGCCAAGTAGCGCTATTCCGTGGCCAACACGGCAATCACAGTGACATTGTCCTCAGTGCCAGCTTCCAGGGCAGCCTGCACCAGCACCTCCGCCAGATCTTCTGGCTCTGTCCTTCGACAAATCTCTGTCAGTTGCTCATCATCCAGCGGATCGGTCAGCCCATCACTACAAAGAATGAAGATGTCCCCTGGCTCTACCGGGCGGGTCGACGTATCGGGCTCCACAGGCCCGTGGTAGCCTACCGACTGCGTGAGGATGTTCTTGTGGGGGACAATACGAGCCAGCTCAGGAGTGAGTCGACCCGCATCGATTTCCTGCTGTACTACCGTGTGATCCCGGGTCAAACGCAGCAAGCGATCATCCCGGAAGAGATAGAGCCTCGAGTCTCCCACATGACCAATATGAGCCTCATCATCTTCAATCAGCAGCACCACAAGCGTAGTGCCCATCCCTGCATGCACTGGATCGGCGAGTGCGGCCTTGCGGATACGAATGCTGGCCTGGTTCATCGAGTAGCGAAGACGTTCTCTGAGTTCCTCTTCATCATCCATGCTCGATCGATCCAGGCGCGTCTCGTCCGGATTGATGCCACCCAGCAACACCTCTTGCACCGTGTCCGCCGCAATCGCACTCGCGATCTCGCCGCTGGCATGACCACCCATGCCGTCCGCAACCAGAAAAAGACCGGTCTCAAGGTCAACCAAGAAGTTGTCCTCGTTGCGCTCCCGAACGGGGCCAGGGTCAGTTCGAGCAACAGCTTCGAGTTGCATCCACCTTCTCCGGGGTGCCAGACACCACACGGGACTATAGATCGAAACCGCCTCGCAGGGCACCCACGGAGGGCAGCGTGACCCAGCCTGCAGGCCACTACATCCCCGGCCCTGGCGAGATTATTGGTGCGTACGAGGTGCGCTCGACGATCGGGCGCGGAGGTATGGCCACCATCCTGGATGCCGTTCACCGTGAGACGGGAGAAGTGCGGGCCATCAAATTGATGCTCCCCGGTACACACACCCAAGAGATCAAGGAACGTTTTCGGCTCGAGTACCAGACCCTCTCGCGCCTGGACCATCCCGGGGTGCTGCGGGTGTTCGAGGCCGACACCCTGGACGAGACTCCCTACATCGTGATGGAGCGCATCGATGGCATTGAGCTGGGTGTAGCGATCGAAGAGTGGCGCGAAATGCCACCCACCGAGCGCTATCAGCTCACCCACGCGCTCCTCACAAACATCGCGCTGGCGCTGGAATACATCCACGAACAGGGTCTGGTTCATCGAGACGTGACCCCGAGCAACATCATGTTGCTGAGTGATGGCAGCATTCGCCTGATGGATTTCGGTGTGGTCAAGGACCCAGGCACCGACCTGACCAGCGTGGGTGAAGTGGTCGGCACCGTCGCCTACATCGCCCCAGAGCAGATCACCGGGGACCGGGTCGACTCCCGTACGGACCTGTACAGTCTGGGCGCGGTGCTGTACCTCATGCTCACCGGCCGGCGACCATTCAGCGCCCGCACCCTGGCCGGGTACCTGGACAAGCACCTGCACCGCCCCCCCCGAAATCCACGAGAGTTGGTCCCCACCATCCCGCGCCGCCTCGATGAGATCTGTACCCGGCTGCTTGCCAAGGACCCCGCCGACCGCTTCTGCTCCGCCACCCACCTGCTCCACGTCCTGGATGAGGAGACGCGAATGCTGGACCTGGGTCCAGAGTCGCGGTCCTGGCACCCCCCGGTGGTCGGCAGGGCCGGAGAGATGGCCCAGGTCCGAGAAGCCGTCGCCCGCCTCCAGGGCGGAGAGGGCGGGCTCATCGTCATCGAAGCCGAACACGGGCTGGGGCGGACCGCCCTGTCATTCGAAGCCATGGCCCAGGCAGATCGCCTGAATATCGCCGTGGGTGTCGGCAGAAATACCGCGCCGGATCAACTGGCATTCGAGGGCTACCACACCCTGTTCGAGCAACTTCAGGACAAAGTCGACGATCCTTCCCGTGCACTCGAGGCGGCATTTGGATCTCACACCATCGGCGACACACCCATCGAACGCTGGAAGGTCTTCGCCTCGTTCAAGGATCTGATCCAGGCAGGCGGAACCCGGATTGTTGTGATGGATGATCTGGACCAAGCCGACCGGGGCACCATCGAGATGACCGAGTACCTGGTTCGAAACCTGGTCGGACAGGAGGGCTTCCCTGTCCTCTTTGTCGTCACCCGCTCGGAGCCAGGCGTCATCGACCCACTGAGAACCCTGTTGGATGAAACCGGGGTGACGCCGGAGATCATCCGACTGGGACCACTGGGCGTGCCTGCTGTCGAAGAGCTGCTGCTCACTCTCGTAGTAGATGAACCAAGAGTGGGCCTCTTGGCGCAGCGCCTGTGCCGAGAAGGAGAGGGAAACCCCTACTTTATTGGTGAGATGATCCGCGGCCTGATGGACGAGGGTGTGATCGTGATCGGTCAGGCCAATAAACGTGGACGAATCACACTGGACTCCAGCGCCATCTCGGAATCGAGTCTCCCCATCCCCACAAGCATTCGAGATGCCATTCGGGAACGACTGGGACCGCTGAGCCCCGAGGCCCGTCGGGTAATCGGTGTCCTGGCTGTGGCTCGACAGGAGATGGACCTCCGACTCTTGTGCATGGCCGCTGCCACCGACGAAGAGAGTCTGCTCGCCTGCATGGATGAGCTCATCAGCGCAGGTCTGGTAAGAGAGCGTCAGGTCGGCGAGACCGAGCGCTTCGAGTTGGCCCGGAATCGACTCAAGGATGTGCTCCTGGAAGAGACCCCGGAGCCCGATCGACGGGTCTACCACTGCCGCATCGGTGAGGCCCTGGAGCGATTGCACCGCCGTCGGGTTCCCTACATCGTGGAGGCCCTGGCGCACCACTTTGAGCAGGGAGAGACCCCAGCAAAGGCCTACCCCTACCTCATCCAGGCCGCAGACAAGCTGATGCAGCGAACCTTCGTGGCGGAAGCCATCGAGTACCTGGAACGCGCTGCAGCCATCGAGCCGGATGCACGAGAGTACATGACCCTGGACGATGCCGACAGGCGACTGGCCGAGCTTCACCTCAAGCGTTCCAAGGCCTTGTTCCACCTGGGCCGCTGGTCGGAGGCGGCGACCCTTGTACAGCGAGCAGACAGTCTCGCGCAGGAACTCAATGATCCCAAGCTACTCGCCGGAGCGGCGACGGAGCTTGGCTTTCAAGCCCGTCGGATCCGCGATTTGGTCAACGCCAAGAAACACCTGGAACGGGCCACCGAATACGCCCGGGCCCATGGCGACGCAAGGCTGGAGATCCTCCCGCTGTATGAACTGGGTGGCGTGGCCTGGTCTCAGGGAGATCTCGAGCGCGCACGCGACCGATGGATTGAGGGACTGGCCCGCAGCGAGCAGTTCAATGACGAGCCCAAGATCGCCATGGGCTATGCCGCACTGGGTCTGCTGAGCCTGTGCCGAGGCCAGAGTGCAGAGGCGCGGAGAAAGCTGGAACAGGCCATCGAAGTCTGTGAGAAGCACGGCCTGATGGAGCGGCTCACCATCTCACGGATCAACCTGGTGGAGCTCTACCACCTCACCGGGAATTTCCGGAAAGGCCTCCTTCTGGCAGATCAGACTGTGGCACAAGCCCAGGAGGTCCGGCATCTCTTCGGCGTGGGGCTGGGCCTTCGATACCGAACCATCATGCTCACAGACATCGGCCGCTACACCGAGGCCGCAGAAAATGCCCAGGAATCACTGCGCATCCACCGCGACATGAACAACAAGGAAGAGGAACTAAGCAGCATGATCGTGAGCTGCCGGTGTGGTCTGGCACAAGGGTCCCTTGAGGAGATCAAGCCCCTGCTGGATGCTTGTCTGGAGCTGATCGAAGACTACGACACCGAAGGCTTTGCACCAGTAATCCACGCCTGGCGAGCCCAGATCGCTGCCCTGGAAGGGCGGATGAACGAGGCCCACAAGGCCGTCGCGATGTCTCTGGCGGAGGGCGGTCGAACCTGGCCCCACCAGAAAGTCCGCGCCAACCTGAACCTGGCCCGCGCCTACCTTCTGATGAATGTCCCGGACGAAGCCGCGACGCTGGCAGAAGAAGCGCTCCGCATCTCCGATGGCTGCGGATATCGCCATTACGCCATGCGCGCGCGCCTGGTCATCATGCAGGCCAGCGAGGACGAGCCCGCGGTGGCCCGACACCAGCGTGTATCCCAAGCCCTGGCGCGGTCACTAGCGGCCAATCTGAGTCGAGAGGACGCAAGCGCTTTCCTCGAGGTGCACGGCATCGCCCCTCGTGTGAGCCTGGTATAGGCCCACAGAGCCGCCTATCGGCGGTACACTGCCGGCCATGTGTGCTGCCGTCGCCCCACCGCCGACTCCCGGAGATCCAGTCGGCCCCTACACCCTGAAAGAGCTCCTCGGTGTGGGCGGCATGGCGACAGTCTATCGAGCCACAGACGACACGGGCAGCGAGTGTGCCGTGAAGATCCTCCATCCAGGAAAGGCGCAGACGGAGGAGCTCAAGCGCTTTCGCAGAGAGTTCCTCGCGCTGCGGGACCTGAGGCACCCCAATGTCGTACAGGTGCACGAGGCCGGGGCACACAACGACTATCCATGGATCGCCATGGAGTACGTCGATGGCCAAGATCTGGGCACGCTGATTGAGCGCTGGACCTCCAATCCTCCACAGGATCGCTTCGTTCAGGTAGAGCGCCTCTTTCGCGGACTCTGTCAGGGGCTGGCCTATGTGCACGAGCAAGGACTGATCCATCGGGATCTCAAGCCATCCAACGTGCTGGTCACCAGATCAGGCGAGGCCAAGCTGACGGACTTCGGCGTGGTGAAGGCACCCGACGCCTTCACCACGCAGCTCACGGTCGCCGGCAAGCTGGTGGGAACCGTCGCCTTCATGTCCCCCGAGCAGATCACCGGGGAGAAGGTCACAGACCGGTCTGATCTCTACAGCCTCGGCGCTGTGCTCTACATGATGCTCACCCTGCGGCGTCCTATCGAGGCGGACAACATTGCCGGGTACCTGGCCCGGCACATCACCGAAACCCCCCGACTGCCATCCGAGATCGTCCCAGACTGTCCGCCTCACCTTGAGCGCATCTGCATGCACCTTCTCGAAAAAGAAGCCAGTCAGCGACCCGGCTCCACTGCGGAAGTCATCGCAGCACTGGAGGGCGACGCACCCATCGTCCAGAAGGTCATCCACGGACGGGATGACGCACTGGATTGGCTGGCGCAGCGCCTGGGCCGCATCTCGCACGGCGGCGGCAGTGTGTCCATCATCGTGGGACCCGAAGGCGGTGGGCGGACAGCCTTGCTGGAGGTCTTCGTGGAGCGGGCACGAGCCGGCGGTTTTGTGGCCGGCGCCGTCCAGGGCGGCCGAACCGATGCCCTGCTCCGTCTCCGAGACACACTACCCGGCGAAGGAGATCTCAATTCCCGCATACGAAGAGGCCCCTGCGCGCTGGTGATCGATGACATGGACCAGCTCACCATCGCGGAACTACAGGCGCTCAGCCAACTGATACGAGAGGCCATCGCCATCGAGGGTATGCCCATATTGGTCGTAGGCAGTGTGCGCAGCACCTCCGGACTGGCGGCTGGTATCTGTACCGGCGCGGACACCGGCCTCTCTCCAGATCGCCTGGACCTCTGTGGAGTCAACCGAGACG
>Ga0310342_100001685_pt1 | contig 13856 bp, 19 predicted proteins | sample S15DNA20500_MG_FD_206155 | JGI IMG/M metagenome (GOLD analysis project Ga0310342, IMG submission 206155) | Marine microbial communities from station ALOHA, North Pacific Subtropical Gyre - S1503-DNA-20-500_MG | ecosystem: Environmental > Aquatic > Marine > Oceanic | place: Pacific Ocean: North... | reverse complement strand
TAGCACAAAGGCCATCCTTAAATACAATACCGGAACCAGGAATGTAAAGCTGTATTCCTTCTGTTTCCCATCTATAAGTAGCTTTTAAATTACCTGCTGCAGTTGCACCAGTCGTAGCACTATCATGTAAAAGTAAAACAGAACCTGCTTCGGCTCTACCTTGAATAGAGGTAACTCTAGTTCTAGCTGCTCTTATTAATGTAACAGCTCCGGTAGTTTTAGTTACGGTTGTTTGGTCACTTGTAAAAGACATATTTTTTTCTCCTTAATTGTGAGCTCCCGAAGGAGCTCACTTTATTTTATTACTGTAAGTTATTATTTTGTTGGTACAAAACTGTAACTCTAATTTCACCACCAGTTGTAGCGCCAGTAGTTGTCCACGTAAGTTTTACGTCTGACGTTCCTGTATCCGCCCAAGCTAATGCTCCGCCTGCTTCTGTTGTTGGATATGCTCGTCCAACTCCTGAAGCGATTGTCACACCATATGCGTTGATAAAAGTAGCGTTTCCGCCAACTGTATCGCCAACACTCAAAGTTGCTGTAGCGCCCGCCATTACGGTCGGTTTATCAATTATCATATCAATGATTTGTGAATTAGCTGGAATAACAACAGTAGTATCGTTTGCCGTAGAAGCTCCACTATCAAGTGTATCTCCTGTCGAAAACGTCTGTGCCATTACCACTTGTCCCGTATTTTTAATATTCGTTCCAAGGGTTGTTCCAGTCGTATTTTTAATATTTCCGGCTTTTACTGGTCCGGAAAATGTAGTTGTAGCCATATTATCCTCCTAGTTATAACGAACGTAGCCTCTAGGCCGTCGACTATACTCGTCTACGTTCTTAATTAATTGTATAGTGATAAAGTTATACGCTAAATTTAAATTTAGTGCAAGATATCCCGTAATGAAGTGCTGATTTCAGTGATATAGCTTTTTTATTTAAGTGGCTATTGACACTTCTGGAGCTGCGTTTTTAATTGCATTTTCTCTATCTGCAACTTTGCCTTCTTCCAGCTTGATTTCGGTGATGATTTCTCTAATTTTATCATCTATCCTAACCATGTTGAGAGTATACTTACCGTGAGCGTTATGCTCCTGCTCCCAACTCAACTCCAAGGACGTTTTTTGTTTGTATAGGTCTTGAATCATATACAACCTCCTCATAGGTTATCCATTTACGACGCTTGTCGTAAAATCCTGTTTCGTCCCACTTTACACCTTTTTCTCCCAATTTGTCAACTATAGATTGTTCTATAGCATCGGCAGAATCTTGGCTCTTTATTTGAAATTTAGTACGGTATCCGTAGGCAATTATAGTGATGAGAAAGTCCTTTTTCATATTATCCTTTTTTGCAATAAAAAAGGGGCCGTTTTAAGGCGGCCCCTTAAATTAAGTTAGATTAAGTACCTTCAACGCCGAAAATACCTCTATAGTCAGAACAGCCGAAGCTGTATCTTGCTCTAGCTTTGTATCTTACGTTTCCAGTGTCAAAATCTCCTTCCATCGCAGTTTTTACTGGTGCTCTATTGAAATATTTCATTCCATTAGGCACATCAGTGATGATGTACCAAGCATCCGTGTCAGTTAAAAAGTTATTAACTCTGTAACCTTGTGGGATCATTCCCATTGAACGAATTGCATTGATGTCATTATCTGCTGTTCCAGTTCTGCCTTCAGATTTCATCAATCTTTCAGCATTGAATTGATTTTCAGAAGGGACGATCATTTTAGTACCTCTTGCTGCAATTTTAAGACCTCTTTCGTCTGTCATTGCTGCAATGTCTATCAATGATTGTTCTAATGAAGTTTCATTCAAGTCGGCTTGTGTAGTCAACGTGTTAGAAACAGTTCCCGCGATTGTCGGGTGACTTGTTGCAAACAAGTTCGATCCGTCTCCAGTTGTAAAGATGTTAGTCGCTACACTTGGTAATCCTTGAATTAAAGGATTGACTGATTTTACTTGTTTAGTGTTTGCCATCGATCTAGCTAACGCTTTTGTATATCTAGAAGCTAGTCTGTCATACAAGTTATCTTCGATTGCTTCCTCAGTTATCGCAAAAGCTAACGCAATTGTTTCATGCGTGTATCTAGCTGTAAACGTCTCTTGAGCTGAGTCAAAAGTTACGCCAGATCCTTCTGGTTTAACTGCGGCATTAGCGAATCCTGATAACATAACTTCCTCTTCGAAAGCTCTGTCTGACGATTCTTCCGCATATATTTCTGCGCTCTGATTTTCATAGCGTTTGTACTCCAGGCCGAATAAAGCATTTAAACCTGGTTCTAGTTCTTTAACTAGTTGTCCTCGTGATATAGCCATAGTTTATCCTCCTTATACTCCTGCTACTTGTTTAAGAAAGTGTTCGTTAATCGTAACAACGAAGTTGTGATTAGCTGCTGCTATATCGTTGTTTTTGACTTCTTTGGACACTCCCAGTACTTTTAACTGACCTGTAGTTGAATGCAGAGTTGAGTCATCTAGTTCTACTTTTGAAACGTAGTTAGCTGAATCGCCTGCCGCATACAAGATATCGTAGTTCATGAAAATATCAGTTTGTGCTCCTGCACCTGAATTATCAGTTTGAACTTCGAATCTTTCGTACGGATCATCGCTTACGAAACCAACAATATCTGTAGCTGTATTTGAAGCTGCCAGATTGTTAGCCCACGTAGGCTTGTTTGTTGTCGCTGCCGTGTAGAAGATCCCGTTAAGTGATCCTAATAATACTTCGCCTGCTGCTGCAACACCAATAGTTCCCGTCGCCAGTGCTTTCACTGGGTCTTGGAAATATATAGCGGTTGCACTTGCCGCGATAGCAAATTCGGATAAACCTTGGTTATCTCTATTTTGGCCAACTTTGCCAATTGGTCTTAGACCAAAGGCACTGTCTTGATTTGCCATATTTATGTCCTCCTTTGAACATATTGTTATAGTTTATCCGGGGGTAGAATCGTTAAAAAATTAACTTTTCTTTGTACCACCGAAAGTAACTCGAGTCTGTCTATCGATATTGATAGGCATGCTCGGATGCTCTTCCTTCATGAGATCGGAGTCTACTGCTTTTACTTTATCAGCGTGCTGTCTTTGGTAATAGTCAGTCCGCTGTTTTGCGATCTCTTCCGGTACTCTAGCGAGCACTAGGCCACCAACTCCGATAATCCCCTTGTATTTGCCGTCTTGGACGGCTGGATAGTCTGAATCTGGGTATTCATCTGCTCTTACTAATTCATAACCAGATCGTAATCTGCCTTGAATGTTCTTAGTGTCCGAAAACCCTACGGACTCAGCTCTTAACCATCTGTGCCTAAATCCTGTAGGCGCAGGGGGTGTATCTAAACTTGATGGTGGAGTCCAAACTTTTTTATGAGCTGTCTTTTCTCTAGTTTGACTCGCACGGGAAGTTTTTTTGTCTTCATTTTTCATACGCTTATACCTCCTTCGTGATATTTAGTTTTTGTTTTGCGTATTCTTCGGGTGGCACTCCTAATTTTTTAGCGATTGCTAGTTCAGAAGAAGTGAGTCTGACCTTTTTGCGACCTGTATTCGTACTTCGCTTCGCTGAAGCTACTTGTTGTACCGGTTTGGTCGTTTCCTTGGTATCAGTTGTATCAAATTTCTGCGGAAATGCAAGCTTCATCTGCTTATCAATTTCTGCATAGTATTCATCACTCGAAGTATCATAACCTTGATCTTCAGTCAGTCTTTTGTGGATATCAAACGCTGTATACGTCATTGCAGAGTCTGTTCCAAACCAACTATTTTTTTCAGCCCAACCTTCTGCTTTTGGATCAGCAGGTAGATTAGGTGCTTTCATAGCGTCCTGTAAAGAAGGCATTGGTTGTGATTTACGCTTTGCTACTTTATCCTGAGCTTCCTTAGCCTCGAGATATTTTGCTTTTTTGTATCCTAATTCAGAAATTGAAGCCATAGCGTCTGTTTCCGCTCCTAGATCGTTTGCTTCTCTAGCAGCAGCTAACTTAGCTTTTGCAGCGTCAAGTCCTGTTTTGATACTTTCTTCAGTTGCATGTAAAAAGCCAGGTTCTAATTTACTTAACCTAGTTTTCATTTGCTTCTGATCTACGATTACACCTTCAGCATACTTAACTGCAGCGTCTTTTTGACGTTCTGCTTCTCGCCATTTTTTAGTTAATTTAGCGATTCTTTTTTGTACACCTTCACTATAATCAGTTAGTTCTTGGTCTTTCTTTTCTTCCTGCGGCTTTTCACCCTCTTCTTTTTGGGTCTCTACAGCAGGTTCTTTTTTTTCTTCTGGTTTGCTATCCTGAACATCAGGCTGCTTATCAGATTCCTTAGATGCGTCATCGGACTTAGTAGTGTCTTCAACAGCTTCATGGATTTTCTCCTTTTCTTCTGGCAGTTCAATATCTGCACCCGGTCCGGATGTATCAATATCTACTGTCTTTTTGTCGTCGTCTTGCATAGTTTCCTCCTATGTTGTTAATATTGATGAAGTATATCTTCGGGATTTTCGATGGTTGCTAAAACTTCATCGTCGTTTAGCAATCTTACTTCCCCGCCATCGATTTGTATTCGGCTACCTGCATATCTTGCAAAGATAACCCAATCTCTTTTTTTACACCAAGGTCCTTCTGGGAATTTTTCCTTATCATAACAATGAGGACCCATTTCTAAAACTAAGCCACATGTTGAAGCTACTTGTTGTCTCTCTATTGTAGCATCCCCTAAGTATAAACCGCCTTTAGTTTTTGCTGGTAATTTAAAAGGTAAAACTAAAATTCTCCAACCTGTTGGTTTAGGTAATTTAGTTGTTTCTTTGGTTTTTAAACGTTCGTAACCTTCAACTTCTTTTCTATTCTCGTCTTTATATTTTTCTTCTAAAGCTGGTTTATGCTTCAGAATCTTCGGCGATCCCGAACTTGATAATTTTACTGTTTCCGTGTTTTTCATTTTGCTCCGTTTTCTTCAGCAGGCTAGAGATGTCCTGTGATATTTTATAATAGGCATGTGCCTGTCCCATCATATATTTATATTTTTCCATACTGTCAACCCCACCTGAAATCATGGAATCACCAACTTGTTGATATTGTTCTTTTAGCGCTTTTTGTATCTTGTTAATTATTGTTAATTCTTCCATTTAAATTAAATTTTTAGAATAACCTTCATCCTGCATCCACGCTACTTCAGCTGCCTGCGCTTCAACTTCTTCTTGGCTTATAAAAATATCCTTTTTCTTTTTTTTATTCTTTTTTTCTTTAGTAACTCTGGAACCACCGCCAAAAGTAAGCCCCGGATCTTTTTTATTAGGATTTTTTCCCATTTTATCTCCTATGCGTAGTATGTTGTCTTCTTCCTACGATTAGCCATTACCTTACCACAACCCTTAGCTATTGCAACTCGTATGGGGCCTCCATCTTTATACATTTGCTCCCAACGTTTCGCAATTTTGGGTAAATTAGCGTGCATATACCGTCTTTGACTTTCTGATTTGAAAGGCATTAACCTTTGGCCATTTTCTTAAATGTTTTTGCTAGATTATATCTTTTAGAACCTGGAGGACATGTCTTACTTCCAAACTTCTTGCCTGTGCAAGGTTTATCAGTTCTCATACCCTTAGTTGCTTTTTGAATCCATTTCTTATCAGTACCTTTTTTAAGACCAACTCTTCCCCCAGTCTTATAACCACGATTCAATTCTGAATGAACTCTAGATATTTCAGCTCCACGATTTGGATTGTATCGTTCCCCTTCAACACGACCTAATTCTTCTAATAGGTTCGTACGTCCACTACCATGACGGTAGTTGGCTCTTTTACTTCTTCCTTTTATTTCTATTCCTGGCATTAGTTTCCTCCCTTTAATTTTTTAACAGCAATTTTAACACCGCTTACTATATTTTTAGCTTTAGTTTTATATTTATCTAAAACTTCTTTATGGGCTGATTTGATTACTGCTTTCCAACCTTTACCATCGGTAAGGTTTCTCTGCGTATTTAAATCAGACATTACGCTTTATCCATTGTTTTCACACGTGAATAAGCTCTTTTTCCCATAGCTTTTTCCATACCTTTGGATTCATCTCGTCTAGATTTAAAGCTTTGAGATTTTTTACCATTACGTGCACCTAGTGATTCATCAAGTCTAGCATTGTAGCCTTGACTTTTACCACCAGTAGATTTCTTAGCTCTTTTAGCATAAGGAAATCTTACGTTTGATCTTACTCCATTTTGTCTCATGTTTTTTCCTCCTTATTTTTTCTTACTTCCATTACGGAATATTTGTGTACCCTTTATACCAAAAACGCTGGCAACTACAAGTATCCATAAATTTGTAAACCATTTTGGCAGATTCGAGAAATGCTCAAAAAAGATGTTTATTTTCTCCATCGCGCCCGGATCGTTCGACCAAACCCCATATGCGAGCACAATTATCGGGAGCGTTAAAATCGCAAGGACGATTTCGTCCTTAAAATCTGAATCTCTCGATTCTAAAAGCTTGCCCTGGTAAGTTTCCTCACCTCTGGCCATTTTTTCTGCATGCATTAATTGTGCATCAGACATTGCCATTTTTGTTCGTTGTCTGTTGGAATAAATTTTAGCTCCAGCTTGTAGAGCTATTCTTGCTAGACCAAACCACGCCATATTAGTACCAGGTTGCTGTTTTATTTTTGCTAGCTAACATTCTTCTAGTGCCTTTAACCTTCACTTTATCCCCTGTTGGGATAGGGTTTCTAGCTCTAGTCACGTTCGCTTTACTTCTTGGATCCAAAATCAAATTTTGACTTGGAACCTTGATTGTTTTGCTTTTTGTCATAGTTCTCCTATTTTTTTACTTTTATAGTCTCTCTTGAAGTGCTTGGCAACGTTTTACTAAGAATAGTCTTCTCAAGTGAAGTATCTGCTCTTAAATGAGCTAAATCTTCATTCTGATTTAGCTTCTCATCATGTTGTTCTTGGTTCATCATTGCTCTCATACGATCAAGATCGATCCTATCTTGGCCTTCGCCCTTCTTCCTCTCATTTTCTTGAGCTCTAAGGTCTAATTCTCTAGCTCTTAATTTAGCTATTGGGTCTCCATCAAACTGAGAAAGTACTTTTTTCTCTTCTGCAAGGAACTCTTCCATCATTTCAGCAATTAACACTGCTTTTCTAGCTTCAATTTTCTGTTGAATCGGAGCCATTTGTTGTTGAATCTGCGGATCTTGTTGTGCTGCTTGTTGCATTTGCATTAATTGCATAATTTCTTCTTTAAACTCTATTTCAATTTGTTCTTGAGCCATTAAACTGATGTGTTCGAAAATATTTTTTTCTAATGACGCCATTACCATCGGATTGTTCCGTGCCATGTTCGTTGCCATGAAAGCAATGTGCGCTACAATGTGCGCTCTGTGGTCTTGACCGGGAAAACCTTGAAAAGGTTGTCCTGCTAACGCATCAATATGCTCTAGAGCCGGGTCTTTAGGAATTAGCGGCGCGGGTCTTTTTAAAATTCTGTCAATATCCTTAATACCCAAAGCTTCATACATATTTCGATACGCTTGATACAAATTATGCAACTGTGGATTCGAAGATGCTAGTTGTAATTCTGTTTGAGCAATAGAAATTCTTTGTGTTTGAGAAAAGATGTTAGGATCTGCAACAGGTAGAATATCTATTCTGTCATCAAAATCTGTTTGTTTAATTGTACGTTGTCCACCAGCAACATCGTAAGGATATTCCTGAGGAAGGTATAATTTAAATACTCTAGCCAATAATTTAAACTCGGATTTCAATCCTGAATAAATTCTTTTATGAATTGCAGACATTGTTCTCGAGCCTCTTTCTAAAAGCGCTACGGTCGTGCCCACAGCTGCTTGTTGATTCCCATCACCCACTTGAAGATCAGCTATAGATGCAAAACGCTGACCTGCTTGTACCACGACGCCCATTAAAGCTAGTAAAGTCTGTGATGGTTCCTTAAATGGAAGCATCATAAAAGAATCTTTTAAATTCCCCCCTGGTGCGTCAACGTCTCTGAATTCACCAGGTTGTATTGATTGTGCGTCATCTCTAATTCGAATGCCGCGCATTTTAAACCCTGCGGGTAAGTTGGAGAGCGTACCCGCATCCAATAATTGGCGTAAAGCTGCAGTTGCAGTTCTTGATAAACCACCAATCATATGAATGAGACCGAATCCATAAAAACCTAGTCCTGGCAGAAATTTAAAGTGGACAAAATATTGGATTTTACTTTTTTTCGGATCTCCAATTTCATAATTTCGTTTAATAGATAAAATATTTCTAGATGTTTCTTCTACAGTGATAATGTATGGAATTTTAATGCCTGTAGCTTCTCCAGTTTGAGGATCCATGTCTTCAAACCCTTCCAAATCCATATCCATATGAAACTCTAAAAGAGTATATGTATCATCGTCTCGAGTTCTAGTCTGACCTTCGAGTTCTCGTTCTTTTTTCTTAACAGCTGTTTCTGTTTGTTGAGGTGTACCTATTTCGATGTCTCTATAAAAACCATTTACTTGTTGTTTACGTAAATCATTCTTAGACATCCTAATTCTATGAACCACAGCTTCTGCGTCTTCTAAAGAAGTTGCTGTATAAGGCACAACTAAATCATCTGCTGGTACAAATTTAGAAACTGCTCTTCCTAAAAGATCATCATAATAAACTTTTTTAAATGATGAACCTGCTAAAGGTAAATGAAATAACATTGAATCAAATTCAGGTTCGTATTCTTTCATCTGATCCATTAACTGCCAGTTCATAAATTCTTTAATTCTTTGAGATTGTTGATATTTTTCTGGAGATGGTATTCCCATAACTTGCGTTCTAACAGGACCATCTGCCGGTAGTAATTCTTTATAAGCTAGTGCTTGGAATTGAGTAACAGCTTCCGCTAAAACGGGATGCGTGGCACCAGAAGCTCCTTGAAAAGGTTCTGATCTCATGTCGTATTTAAATCCTAAAAGATCGAGTCCTGTAGTATAGGTTCTTTCCCATTCTTTTCTGGACATCGTATAGTCTTCATATTTTTGAGCAAGTGTTGAACCTGTTCTTTGTAAAATATCGTCAGGTAAAAATTCTGCTAAATTAGCATAATGTTCATCGCCTTCTTGCGGCGCAACTACCTTAGGTTCAAAATCAATATCTACACTTCCGTCTTCATTTTCAACGACTTCAACAGGTTTTTTTTCGATTTCCTCAACCTCTTGAGTTTCTACGATTTTTTCTTGAATCTCTTCTTCAGGTGGTAATTTAAGTTTTTGTCGTACTTCGTTTGGAAGTACTTTGTCGATATTGTCGTCTGCCATTTGGTTTCTCCAAGTTATTAGTATCAGTATTATACTTCACTTTCAACCCCTGTGGTAGGGGCCCTCTTTTAGGGGGAAGTAGGTTCCATTTAGGATATTTCATTAGTCTATAATCTCTCCAAATTCATCCAAAAGGTTGCCGTGTTCATCGATACTACCAGCATCAGATGGATCATGACCTGGCCCATACTTATTTTCTATATAGTCAACTTGTTCCATGGTATCACTTTCTAATTTAGCACGTGCTTTTTGTTTCCTCTCAGCTCTTAATCTACCCTTAATATTCAATTTTTTCTTGGTTGCAAACTCTTCAAGTTTACTGGTATCGGTTACCAAATCCTCAACCTTGTTTACTTCATTAATACCACTAAACTCAATATCTCCATCCCAGTTTACCACTTCCGGTTCTGATTCTGCCGCTGAAAATTCTGATTTAGTCTTAACTGAGCCTTTTTTAGTTACAACTTCTTCAGGAGCTCGGTATTCTAAATAAACGACATCTGGCTCATTCGATGCACGAACTACTTGTCCTTCTTTATTGAATACAGGTCCTCCATACTCCACTCTAACACTACCGGTGTCTAAATTTTGATAAACCGTGACTTCTTCATCACCATATTTTCCTGTTCCAATTTTTTTAGTGTGAACAACTTCCCGTTCAACCGTTCCTAGCCTCTTGCTAACATCGGTCCCTTCCTTCACAACTCGATTCACCAGATCAGGGAACCATTTTGGCATTCCAATTCCTTTAACGTGTTTCATAACTTCAAAGGACAGCTGTTTAGCTTTAGGTCCAAACTTCAGCCACTTCGCAAGAGGAATCGCTGCTAACAGTCCTCCAAATATTTTTATAAAATTTCTTCTACCTGGATCAGAAGGACCTTTCGCAAAGCCCATTCGTCCAGCTTGCATAATGCCACCTTCTGCCATTCTTTGGTACTTAGGTTTATCTATTTCGATCGGTGTCTGAGTTTCTTCAGGCAAATAATCTTCATCCAGATGGCTATACATATCTGTCGTCTTTGCATTCTGTTCTAGCGCTCGCTGCTCGTTTTCCAACTCTAGTTGCTCTGGAGTCAAGTTTGATCTACGATTTATTTCCTCTAAAACTTCTTGTCCACCTTGATAAAGTAAACTCGATCCGGCCCAAATAAGACCTGTCGGCGTCATTAATTTACCAGCTCTCCACAACGTAAGAATACCTCGCATCTGTGGACTTCCCATTAGTTTAGCAAGCTGTGCATACGTAGAAGGTAATAACATTGCGGCCCCTTTTTCTGGATCCATTGCAATCTCGTCCCAACTTTTACCTTCCTCCATCTCCATCATCGTGTCTAACGCAATATAGGTTGCCGAAGCGAGCGGACTTCCTAAAACATCCATGCTTCTGCCTAATACAGATCCAGTTTGTTTTACTCCTGGAATACCTGCAATCTGTTTTGCAAATTTTCCAAACATGCCAGGAGAATTAGCAGTTGTAGTTCCATCAGCGAGTCCAACACGGCCGCCTCCGGCAAAAGTTAATTCGCCTTCATCAGAGACATATCCCTTTCGGGACTCACCAAAACCAAAGTCCATATCCTCAATAATCTCGTCAATTGTTTCCTTATCAATGTCACCTTTTTTAGCTGCTTCTTTTAAGTTTTGTTTTTCTTGTTCAAAAATAGTTTCTTTAAATCTCTTTTTTTGAGTGGGACCTAAATCATCTAGCCTAATTGCATTTGAATTGTACTTATCAATTCTTCCTAAACTAAATTTTCCTGGGTTAAAAAATTCAGTATCTACTTTAATATCGTCAATGCTAATTGTCTTGCCAGGTTTCATTGTTAGTTTAAGTCCTACTAATGTATTTTCTTGGCCCTTTAAAAAAGGCTTATCCGCGATAAACTCTTTAACTGCCTTTCTCTTACCTTTATAGATATTATATAATTCTGTATTTATGTCTTTAACTTGTTGTTTATCTATACTGTTCCATTTCTTACCTGCATTTTTTGTAAAAAAATCTTCAACTTTTGCAAACGCACCTTTCTCCTTACTCCAAAAGTTAGCTAGAACTTCTTGATTAATTTGCGCATCTTGAAGAGTCATTTTATTCAACGCATATAGTTTTTCCTGGTTTGCTTTTGATTTATTAATAAAATTAAACTTACTATTAAAATCAACATGAAAACCGTGTCCCCAATCTTTATTAACCCCGTAAAGAGGTTCATATTTGCCTCTAGTTTTTTTAAACTTACCTGATTTTGCAAGCTGAATAATACTCGGATCTCCATGTGTGTATAAACCCTGATGACGATAATTATAAAATTTTTGTTGAAGTTGGAATAACTCTGCATCAAATGCATTCACGAATTTTTTTCTAGCATCACTAGTAAGAGAACCTTTGTATGTTCCTATAATCGTTTTAGGACTTCCTCCTGGTCCACTTTTTAATGCATAATTTTTTAGATTTTCTAAAATATCTCCAACATGATAAAGCTTTAATTGATCACGCCCGGGATGCGCTTTAGATCTAACAGCAAGATTTGTTGCATATGCTTTATCTACTGAATATGCACCCTTTTTTATATTTTGAAAAGATCTCATGGCTTTTCTAAAAGTTTCAAGATTTTTATCTCCTTTTCCCATTCCCAACAATCTTCCTATATCTTTCATTTTTAAATACTGATCCGTATTAAAACCCGCAGGAAGAGTTTCATCAATTAATTTTGGATTAGAAACTAATTCATCAGTAAATTCTTTTACAGTGCTCCAAACAGGTGCGTCCCCCGCAAGAGAAGCTTTTTCTCCTCGACCCATTGTTTGAAATTTGTAATTTCTTTCTCTAGCATGACCCCTTATAAGATCTGTTCCTTTTCCAGATCCTTCCAAAATAGTTTTTTCAGCCTTTGCTAAATTGCCGCCATGATAAAGATCTTTATATTTTTCAAAAGCCTTATAAAAATTAAGGTCATTAAAATGCTTATTTTCTATTTTCTCCTTTACAAAAGCAGTAAGTTTGTTTTCATCCAAAGTATCTAAAGCTGGATCTAAGGGTGTTTTAACTTCTTCCGTAGAAAATTTTGTTCTAGTACTGCCTCGACCCGGAACAATAGATTTACCTTCTCTTAAACTACTTAAATAATTGGTTAATTGTTTTGTACCCCTTATTCCTTTAAGTGCTAGTCTTCCTCCCAATCCAATTGGAATTCCCACTCCTGTCCACCAAGGCATTGCACCCGCTGTTGCAACTGCACCTGTCGCTCCAGAAGCAATGGCTGTTGGAAAATCTTTTTCTTCAATAGCTTTTTTCATTACAGCTATTTCTTCGTCTGCATATCCTTTTGATCTAACTTCTCCCCAGCCAGGTAAAATATCTTTTGCTAAATTGCTTAACGTTTTAAGTCCACCTGTACCAAGATTTTTAAGTGCTTGTACTTCTCTTTCAGTTAATTCTCTTTGAAAAACAGCACCTGGGGGTGGTAAATCATTCCAAGAAACTGGACCTTCAGCAAATCCAATTCTTCCGCCTTCGTTCATGTTGAAAGGTCGCTCTCCTAAACCAATTCTTTGTAGCCACTCTTCGTAAGTTTCTTGGCTCGGGTCATAACTTCCTAAAAGCTCGTCTCGCAACGGGCCTGGAGTTAATCCTTCCGCGATGCCAGAAACCTGACCTTCGATTCCAGGAAATGTATTATCCTGTTCTTTAAATTCTTCTTCAATAAATTCTTGAGACTCAGGTTCAAGAAAAGGTTTAATCTTTCTATAGTTCTCCCACTTAGAATCACTACTTTCATAAGCTGCGGTATTTAAACTAAAATTAACTTTCGGGGTTCTACCTTCTCGAAGTTTTTCATTAAAAGCTCTGTTCTTTGCAAAAATAGTCATGTTAAACTCCTAACACGCCAGCTAAACCACCTCTTGCAAAATCCGTTGGCTCAGGATCATCAATTTGAAAATCAATATCTATTTCGTCAACATCCACTCCTTGAGTGTCTGCATATTCTTCTTTAACTCTAAGTAAGGCTTCATTAGGATTTGCTTCTTCTCCACTTATCATTTTCTTTCTAGCTTTTATTAAAATATTTGCGTGTTCTTTAGAATAGCCTTCAGATACCAATCCATCTACGGTCAGTTCCTGGTCATAATTTTTTATTAATCTCATCGGCAAACTGTCTTTAGCTTTGGTTGTTTCTCCAGCCATTGCCTGCTCAAATTTTTTTGTTTCATCAACAACTTCTTCTTGCAACTCTCTAGCCTTCTTAATATCAGCTGCTCGTTTCTCCGTATCAATTTGTTTTGCACGTTTCATAACCAGCGATAATCCTTCTTCAGGATTCATACCGATATAAACATCCTGTAAAACAAAATCTAAATCCGCATCCGTTAAAGATGTTTTTGAAAAGTCTTTTTGTTTTTTAAGTTGCGCCTTCAAAACCTCTCGCATCTTCGCTGTTTGGAGAGAAGCCTTGTCCATATAAAGCGCTTCCTCTTGACTTAAATAACCTTTTACCGGTCCACCCTTTCGAGGAGTTAACCACTTTGGATCAACATTTTTTCTTAACAATTCTTCGTAATGTTTAAAGTTCTCACCC
>Ga0310342_100001684_pt1 | contig 13856 bp, 16 predicted proteins | sample S15DNA20500_MG_FD_206155 | JGI IMG/M metagenome (GOLD analysis project Ga0310342, IMG submission 206155) | Marine microbial communities from station ALOHA, North Pacific Subtropical Gyre - S1503-DNA-20-500_MG | ecosystem: Environmental > Aquatic > Marine > Oceanic | place: Pacific Ocean: North... | reverse complement strand
TTTTTTATCTATAGATTTATAGATTTCTACACCTTCGTCAGTTTTTAAGAAAGCCGCAAATGCAGAATAAGGATTTTCATCAAATGGAACATTCATTAACTTTCTATTATTGCTTGACCAATGAAAGGTTCTTTGATCTTGAGACAAGTTTATAATACCTGTTTCAACAGCTCTAATAGCAAGATTTCTTAACATTACATTTTCATCATTTGCTAAGTTTATAAATAATCTTGGATTATTTCTAGCAAATACTAATAAATCTCTTTTTATTTCTTTAGAAGTCATAGAACTTACTTTACTTCCTACTTCAACTCTCATTATTGCTTCTGCTTGATCTATATCCATATTTCTTGCAGCATTTAATGCATCAATTTCTAATTCTAATTCTTCTACTTCATCTTCAGCTATAACAGCTGGTTTGTATTCATAGTATAATTTATTTTTTAAAGGGTGATATAAACTTAATAGTTTTTGTAAAGCAATATTTCTTGCTGGTACATCAAGTCTTCCATCTCTAAAAACTATATGACCTAATGTAACTTCTCCTTTTTGCTCATCAGCAAATGGACTTGTCATATTAGTTGCATATCTTATTTCCCTTTGTTTTCCTTGCTCACTATCAAAATATAACAACGCGTGTTTTCTTGTGTGTTTACCAGGAATAGTTAAACTAATAGGACTTTTATTACCTGTTAAAAAATAAATTCTATCTTTTATTTCCCAACTATCTTTTTTAGCTGGTTTTTCTTTTATAGGTTCTGGAGCAGTAACTACTACTTCTTCAACCTGTTCTTCTTTTTTCTTTTTTGACATAATATAATATAATTAAATAGTTAAAGGTATTGGGCGCCGAAGCGCCCTTACCTTATATAAATGTTAAATACCTTTGAATAATACAAAGTTATTAGCAGCTTGTGTTACTAAACATCTTTCTGAAAGGAAGTTAACCTCCATTGCATCAAGAGTTGAAGTAAACGCACCACCAGCAGAACCAGTAATCCAAGACTTCATTCTTCTATCGTCAGCTTGAGAAGCTCTATATCTAACGTGAAGGAATGGTCTACGAATATTAGTTCCTAAAATTTGATCATACACAGTTGATGTTCCAGCTGGTACTAATACACCTTCAATTGAATTGATACCTACGATACCACCTCTTGTAGAAGCGTCGTTTAAGTATTTCCAATCAGTTTTGTAAAAGTCATAAGAACCTCTTCTAAATCCAGAGAATCCTAAGTTAAGTGCCATTTCTTCTGAATTTTCAAATAATCCATAAGCAACACCACCTTGACCACCAGCAGAAATAGCCGCAAGCATGTCATCAAAATCTAACGCAGTACCTCTTTGTAAGAAAAGCATGTTTTCTTCAATAGCACCTTGTGTGTCTAGGTTTTGTAGAATAGCATCAAAGTCAGAAATTCCAGATGCAGCAGCAAATCCTACTTCAACATTTCCTCTTTCTTCGATAGCATCAAATAAACCTTGCGTGCTTGGTAATTGCGCAGTTTGGAACTGAGCGCCACCAGCCGCAGCGTTTGCATTTCTTCTACCTTCTACTACAGACATTTCTAAATAATCTTCGAATCTTAATCTTGTTTCAGACTCAGCTTTTAAATACCATAAGTATCCAGAAGCTCCATCTTCAGTCGCGATTTCAACCCAACCGATTTGAGCCATATCAGAACCAGATACAACGTACTGATCTCTAATAATAATTGGCGTATTGTTGAACTGAGTAAAAGAAGGCTCTACACTTACTCTAGCAGCTGAATTACCAAGAGTAGTTCCATCTGCAATAATAGTTCCTTTTGTATAAGCAGAACCATAAACAAACACTTTTAATCCAGCAGCTGCAAAACCTTGAGCAGCTAAAGTAGTTACAGGATCAAAACACTGAACAACAATGTCGTTAGCACCTGTTACAGGATTAGATTCTAAAACAATAGCTTTAGCTTCTAGTCCATTAGCTGGATCTAATATAACAACTGTATCATTAACGCTTATTACGTTTTCAGTACCTGCAGGCATTGTTAATCTTGTTGGATTAACTGAACCAGCTGGTGCAACACCAATAGCAGCAATAACCATATTGTCATATGCAATGTGTAATCTATTTTGTTCAGACCAGATTACTTGATCTGAGGTCATTGGCATTTCTGCACCGACCATTCTTAAAAAACCAGACAACGTTCTGTTTCCATAACGCTCTACTTCTTGTTCGTAGACCTCTGGTAAATACTGCTGAGCAAAGTCAGCGAAGTTATCGGGAATACCTGCACCACCACCATTATTAGTAAACTGTAAATAATTACTGTTTAAAACTTCTTGTGATTGTGATGGTATTAAACTCCCGAATTGTGGTTGTAAAGTACCCATAATTGTTTAATTTTAAATTAGTTAAACTTTCGTTTTTGAATTTTAAGTTTTGTAGAATCAGCACCACTAATAGCTTTTACTTTAAATCCGCCTACAAATATATCTTTATTTCCTTCTCTTGCTTTAACATCAGAAAGATTTTTAGATTTATTTACAACTTCTTTAACTGCATCGGCTTTACCTTGCTCGTAAAAGTGCGTAGCGATTTTATCTACGTTTTCAGCAGCATACATTGCTTTATGATAACCATTCGGGTCTACTACATTTCCATCTGGATCTAGGAACTTCCCTACCAAGTTGGTAATGTTTGATTGATTTTCTGCAACTTTTTCACGATTTTGTATATTATACTTGTATCTCTTACCAGCAACTTCAAAATCAAAACCTTTGAAATCTTCATTGAATAGTTGTTGAGTACGCTGTTTAAATGTCTCGTGTAGTTGTTCAGCCTGTTCTTGCTGTTTATTGTAACGATTAAAAAAATCCATAGCTTTTTGTTGCTCTTGTGTAACACCTGGACGTAATTTAATTTCGTCATAGTATTTTGCTTTAACTTCTTCTAAATAGTTTTTAGCTTTAGCAACTTCTTCTTTAAACGCTAATTTTTTCTTTCGTATTTCTTTTTCCTCATGTATATCTTCGTCCCATTGATAATCTTCTAAAATAAGATTTATATCTTCTGAATCTAAATGAGGTTTATGTTTTTTATAATATTCTTTTAATAAAGTTGTTTCATCGACATTGCTATAATCAGCATTAAGTCTTACATAGTCTTCAACTGTTCCACCAGTTTCTTCCATAAAGCTAACAAGTTTTTCTACATTTTCAGGTAACTGTCTACCTAATACTTGTTCATCTCGTTTAGCTTCTTTTACTTCTGCTTCAACTTGTTTTACTTCTTCTTCTGTAACTTCTTTGATCGGAGAAAACCCTTCAGTAGTCTCGTTGGACTCTTGTACAGGTTCTCCCATCTCTGTGCTATCTCCGGATGGAACTTCCACAGATACCTCCTCTGTTTCTCCGATTTGAATGGCATCGTCTTCTTTTTTAATTTCAACCTTTGTTATATTGTTTTCTACTTCTACCAAAGGTTCTTTTAAACTAACTTTTGTAACATTATCTTCTTTATTTTGTTGAGATAATTGTTTTACTTTAGGTTTCTTCAATTTGAATTCACCTTCTTGCTTGACCTCAACGGCCGCTTGTTTATCTGACATAATATAATATAATTAAATAATTAATAATTAAAGTGATGGTAACATATCAGTTGTATCCATCTCTACATTTTCATTTTCAAAATTTATTGGTAATGAATCATTTTTTCTTTGCGAAATCATTTCACTTTGTTGAGTTGCTTCCATCTTACTTCTTTTATCTTTACGATCTTCAATAAGTTTTTCTTTTTCACTCATACCTTTTACTTCAACATTTTTCAACTCCATATCGTTTTTATGTTGCATCATCATTTTCTGTTGATCTAACTGAGCCTGTAACTGCATACGATCTTTTTCAAATTCGCTTTTTGCTTTTTCATATTCAACATTAGCACCTGATATTGCTTGTTGTTTTTGTACTTCAGACATAGCTGTTTTCTCTGCAGCAGCAGCTTGAGCTTCACTTTGCGCAGCTATATTAGCTTGTTGATTAGCTTGATCTTGTTTAGCTTTTTGCTTACGTTTAACTTTAAGCATTTGATTAGCTAATTTTAAATTTTTAATACCTCTTAAATCAATAGCATCTTCTACATCTATATTACCAGCTTGTAAAGCAACTTGAATATTTGCCTCTAGTTGTTGTTTTTCTTCTTCATCTGGTTCTAATTCTAAGAAAATACCAAAGTCATGTAAATTTAAATTAACAACTTCAGACAAGGTTTTAATATTATAAGTTGATATAGAGTTTTGTAAAGATGATTTTGTCAGTGGAAACTCAAGAGCATCAGCTACTTTTAAGCTAATATTTTCTGCTAGTTTAAGAGTTAAATATAAACTAGACTGTACAATATGTCTTGTAGCAACATTAGATGCGTTGGCGGCTAACTTCTGTAATCCTACAAGCGTGTTACGATCTGGCAAGCTACCATCTCTAGCTTCATTTAGTCCCGTCACGTCTCTAATCATCTGTAAATAATATTGATACGTGCTTATTAAACTGTTAATTTTACCTTGACCAGTTGAAGCGCTTAATTCTTGTATTGGCACTTTACCTGGATTCATATCACCTTCTTGTGTTAATGATCTACCTACAATACTACCAGTTTGGAAATACATGTTTAATGCTTCAGCAGGATTATAATTAGTACCATTACCAAGATCTACTTCAGCTAAACCATCCATATCTAAATAAACACCATCTGGTACCATACGTGATATAACTTGCTGTAATTTTAAATGTGTTAGCTGTATCATATCAGCAAAACCTGTACATTTACTCACTAAAGATTCTATTCTACCTTTATAAATTCTTGGCGCACATATAGCATAATTCATTTTCACTTTAGTAGTATCAGCATAAGGTCTTGACATGTTTTTTGCTAACTCCCATTTTAACATTGTATCTGTACCTAAAACTTTAGCACCACTGTATAAAACCTCTATTGATCTACCAACTCTTTCAAACATATCACTTTCAGGTGGATTAAATGTATCTGGTTTTTCAATAGCTTTAACTAATCCTTGATCAGTTTGTTTTATTTTAAATACTTGGTTGTGATAGGTTTTATAATCAAAATATAAAACTTGTACAGTATTTGCATCATAATCACCCCAACCTGTAATATAAGATCTATTACCAGGCATTTCTTGTATTCTTTTTAATTCTTCTTCGCTAATATGAGGAAACTCTTTTTTAAGTTCTGGTATAGTAATAGATTTTAACTCACCAACATAATATATATCTTGAAAATTAGGATCTTCTGTATATGAGTATACCATATAAGCTGGATCAACATAATCTACTGTAATACCTTCAGCCGTATTAAAACTAGTTTTAGCAGCTGCAATACCACAAACTGTTAAATCCATATTTAATCTACGTCTTATTAAATCGTATTTGTTTTGAGCTAATACACTAGATATTGCTTCTTCTTCAGCTATTTCTACACTTTGCTTATAAGATAACTGCATGTGTAATTCTAACTCTTCAGTTGTTTCTGGAATAATACCAGGATCTGGTGATTGATACAAATCTAATCCTAATACATTTTTTAAATTTGCTAAATACTCATCAGAAAGCATGTCTTCATAAATTTTAGAAGCATAACTTGTTCTTTTCTTTATAGACTCAGGGTCTTGAGCGTAAGCTTTAATGTCATAAGCTTTTGATGATATACCATTTACTACTATATCTACAAATTTAGATAATATTGGAACTGGTTTCCAGTCTAAATTTAAATAAGATAAATCACCATTAATAGCTAATTCATCTTTATATTTTTGTATAGATTGTTCACCTCTTGCGTAAGATCTTAGCATGTGGAAATTATTCCAATTAGTTAAGTATCTATTACCGCTAGTTCTTCCTTGTGAAAACCACTCTTGTTCTATAGCTTGTGCAACTTGCTCGCCATATTTTAAACTAGCTTTTTCTGCGTCACTTACGACTTGACTTGGAAAAGGACTATTAGTATTAGTGTATATATTCATTTAATCTATAATTTTTGATGTAGAACCTTTATTGTTATATTTTTTTATACCTAAATCTACTGGTTCTAATTTTCTTTTAACCGCTGGAGTATATCTATGCTTGTTACAAGCCATTAATGCTAAACCAGAGCTAATAGAAGCATCATGTGTTGTTCTGTTGTTTATATTAAATTTAGCCCAGTCTTCTAATGTTCTTTGAAAATACATATCGCCATATCCAGTTTCTTTTAATCCTACGAAATGTTCAATATATGTTTCAATAGCAGCTGCATGAGCTTGTTTTATATCTTCACTAGAATTAGGTATACCACCTATTTCTTTTTCTGTAACTGATAATTTATTTCTTCTTTTATCAGGTCTGTTCATTGCATAGCCTCTATAACCTCTACGTTTAAAATAATAAAGTAATCTAGGTTTATTATTTTCTGCAAGTATTGGCATACCATAAAAAACACAAGCCATTAATACATCTTCAAAAAATATTTCAGCAGTTTGAGGTCTAGCTATATATTCTAAGAAAAAATGATTAGGTGGATGGTTTTCCATACTAAATTTAGTCAAGCCATGTAAAGATCCATTAGAACCTCTTTTATCTACAGTTCCTGATATATCATATGGATCACAGCCAAAAGCTCCCATATGTTCATTACCTGGATAATTTACACCATTTTTATTATATCTTCTATTCTGTAAAGATATATCTGGTATCCATGTAACATAAAATCTTCCGTTGTTATTTGGAATAAAAATAACTTTTGTATCCTGTTCTGCATTTTCCCACTGAAAATTACCTTGAGTTACGTTTATACTATTTTTTAAATCTTCATTAAAATCTATTTGTTCATAAATTTTAGTTAGATTAAATAAAGATTGTTTTGATTCATCTCTAAAAGCATGCTTAGTAGTTCTTGGAAATTGTCTATAAAATTCATTTAAACCGTCTTGATCGCCTTTTAATCCTTCTACTTCATTATCCCAGTATTCTATTACGCCTTGTGTAATTTTAACGCCATGTGGGTCTTCAGCTGGTTTTGCTGGTGTATTGAATACAGGTAATCCATAAGAATCAATGTATCCTTCGTAATTCCATTCCATAGGTATGAACAGACTATATAATCCCGAACGAGTCTGTCCGTTGCTGTTTCTTTTTGTAACGTCTGAATCATCGTATAATTTCTTAAAATTTCTACCTCCTTTATCTAATGCGTTAGATGTTGAACCCATCATGCATTTACCAATAATTCTACTACCTAATCGTAACGTGGTTTTCGTGACCCTCCAGTTGTTGAGGATGTTGTTGGGCTTTTCCCATTTGCCCGATTCGTCGTGAACGAGAAGTTTGAGTTTCTCACCGTCGTAGGAGTTGTCACCGGTATTTTTCCAGTCGATAGTGGTGTCAAGTCCCTGTAATTCGTCCTGTAAGGTTTCATCGGCGGAGGCGGTGAGCTTACGACGGGTGTACTTGGTTGCGGGGACACGGTAGGCAAGTTCGGTCTTTGGACGGTCCATTCCGTCCTGGGTCGGTTTGAAAAAGAAGGGATAATTAACTGATATGGGTACCACCTTATCTGTGAACATCTTCTTTGCATCAGGACCGGACTTGGATAATATACCATACCTACTGTCACTTGATATGGTTGCCAGGTTAACCACCTCTCCTGAGGCCATGAAAGAAAACCCGGAACGCCTGTTCTTAAGGTAACACATCCCATAGGATCGTGGATCTGCCTTACAAGCTTCCCAGAAAATAAAGAATAATCTATTTGATTCTCTAAAGTCTGGTGCCCCAACGTCAATTTTACTCCACTGCAAGTACATATAATGAGTGCCAGTAATATAAGTAGGAACGCTTTTGTTATAAAACCAAAAACCTTCTTCCCTAATTGTAAACTCATTATCGATGTAATCATACCATTTTTCTTTAAAATCTTGAGGATATTGTTTAAAATCAAAAACACTTTTTATTTTACTTAATGCTTTTGGATATTCAAACTTTTGCCATTTGTTATTTTTAAACTTATAAACATTTTTAGATTTTGGTAAAGCTATTTTTAAATTTTGTATTTCATATACTTCACCTATTGTACCATCTTTACTAATAACAACCATATCATGTTGTTCATCATAACCGTACTTCCAACTTTTATGTCTGTTGTATTTTTTTAATGTAGAAGGTTTTATATAATCTTCTAATATATTATATAGTTCTTGTTTATACATTATTTAGACCTCCCTTCTGCAAAACCCTTAAAACTAGTTTGTTTTTTTTCTTCAACTTTTGGCTTATCTTCTAACATATTTTTTTCTTCTTCAATACGATTAAGTATTTCAAACGCATCGAATATAGCTAGTTTTTTAGTAGCTGCAGCATTTTTAAGTCTATCTGCGGAAATATCTGGACCATAATCTATAATTGGTTCTTTAGCAACTTTAATTAACTCTTTTACTGCTACTTGCCCAGCTTGGATTATATTCTTCTTCGTTTCCTTGGTACTCATATTTTATAACAATATCATTTGATTTCATACAATATAAACGTTTACCATCAATTAAAAACTGCCACTCTCTATTTGGTCTAAAACCAACTAAATCTCCTTCGTTTATATCAAGATTTTTTAAATATGGATTACCATATTTTAATATACCTTTTATTTTTTCTTCTTTATCTACAATTTTATCATCATTGTTTTTAATAGGTTGAATAAAACACCTATCATTAAACGTGTTCCAATGGTTATTATGCTTATAAAGATATATTTGATCTAAAGAAACAAAATATAAATCTTCTTTAAACCATGATCTACTTACTTTTTTTACACCACGTGTATCGTAAAAAGTCCTAAATACATTTTGATGTATAATTATAGTGTCGCCTTTTTTTATATTAGTGTTAAAAGCTAGCGGTGTTGCTATTACTTCAGCTTCTCTATTTATAAATTTCCAAGCTTCTAATTGAGTATTAACAACTAAGTTCTTATCTCCAACTTTTATTTCATTATTGTATTTATCACCTATAGGTTTTACAATAAAATCATACAAACTTTTCATTAATATTCTAAATCATACTCAATAGATATTGCCATGTTAGAATTAAATTTTTTCCATGGTAACACCTCATTGTTTTTCTTTATATAAATATTATAAGAATTATCTGAAGAGTCAAATAGTATATGTGATATTTCATGGCCACCGTATACTTGTTGACCAATCGAATAATGCATTGCATCATTTTTATAGTCTGAACCTATACTGATTTTTCTAATATTATTCATCTTCATTTTTTTCGATAGGTGTAAATTCACCTGTCTTCAAATCAATATTAACAGAACCGTATTCTTCTTCTAATTCTTTTTTAGTTTGCTCTATATCATTACTAAGAATTTTAACTTCACTAGCAATGTTATGTTTTTGTATTTCAATTACGCCTATATTGTTTAATAAACGTGATAATTGTTGTTGTTGATCAGTTATTTTTTTTAACTGATCATCTGTTATTTTTTTCATTTTATTTAATTTAATTAATATCTATTTAAATAGTTACACTATTTTTTCAAAAGTTACTTCAATTGGTCTATTACCCGAGTCTGATGGAAATGGATTTACACCACCTACTGTAAATTCACATTCAACTTGTATAGTGTCTCCAGCTCCACAAACTTGAACTAATTCACCATAAAATATTTTATCTCCTGTAAGTTCAGTTGATTTTTGATCAATAATATCTATTTTAGCTCCACCTGTAGCTGTACCTTCTAGTGATACTCTCATTTCTACTTGACTTGTTTGATCAAACCAATGTTGACAAGTTCTAATTTTCCATGTACCAGCACCATTAGCTCCTAAAGTAAATGTTGCTACTTGACCAGCTGTTCCACCAGCTGCGTTAGTACATGTCCAGCTATAATTTGAAGCAGCGCCTGTATACGTACCTGTTTCAATTAAAGGTGTAGCGTCAAATGGTAAATAACTAGCAGTAGCGCTTAACCAATTAGTATAAGCCACAGGACTACCGTTTGTCCATACAAATGTTTGAAATGATTTGTAACCTATATATTGATTTTCAAATGGATTTTTCCAATCAACACCTGCTCCAGCTCCTCCATCTGAAACTAACATAAAGTCAGCGTTACCAGCTGAACCATTTTTGTCTATAATGTCACTATTAACTACTAATGTAGAATTAACAGTTACTATAGCCGTACCTGAGTCATCTATTACAATATCATCACTTGGTCCAATTCTCATATCAGTTCCTTTTTCATGAAACATAAATTGTTGACCTTGAGACTGTATCTGTGTTTCGTCTCCTGCAGCACCGGCGGTATTTATAAATACATCAACTGCTGGTAGTGTTCCATTACCAATGTATAAATCACCTGTTAAAGGATTTCCAACTCCAGCTGCTATAGGTAGATAAGGACCAATAAGCGGGTCTAAACTTGAAGCCAAATCTGCTGGTGAAATTCTATTATTATTTGCCCCTGCATATCCTACTATACCATCAAAATTATTTATATCTGCTTCTACTGTAAATTGTGAAAATTTTATATTTGCCATTTTATTATTTTATTCTCTGATCATTAAATCAGCATTGTTTTCTGTTAACATTTGATCTACTCCATTTTCTAATATAATGAAGTTTGTTATAGGTCCAGGTGTCCCACTGCCTTGTGCTATTGGTATTGCATCAACTGCTAGCGCTAGTGCTAATGATAAAGGTGATCCCATTTTATTGTAGTGCTAATATATCTGCAGCTGATGTTCCTGAAGCAAATACTCTTATTACTTGTAAAGGTACATATGAATTATTAGCTACATTTTTTAATACTACAGGGTTTTCACTTGCAGCTGGTATAACTGTTAAATCACCTGCAGTTCCTACAAACAAGCTAAAACCTTCTTGACCCTGCTTGTTATTTGATAAACCACCGTTACCTCTATATATATCGAAAGCAGCTCCACCACCTAATCCTGGTGCAGATAAAGTAAGTTGAGTGTTACTATCAACTGATTCTACTTGAGCTATAGTACCCGTGCTAGGTTCATATACTACATCACCTGCAGCTACTCTTGCGTAATATCCTGTTGCAGCTGGATTAGTTTGTCCATCTAAAAATAATGTTCCTACTGCTGTTAAAGTTGTTCCTGCACCTATATTACTTCCACCTAAATAACTTCCTGGCTCAGGAATATTTATAGTATCATTAGGAATAACATCTATTGCTTTTGTTGGTTGATTACTTGCCATTTTTATTGTTTTTGTTTAAATATACTTGTTGCTTTTTCTGTCGTTCGTCCGCCAAAATAGGCTAGAACTACCGCCATCATTACTTTTTCAAATGTATCGTTCCATGTTTCATGTATGTTAAAAGGTATTGTTTCAACGCTGTCTAATATACCAGCAAATGAAAAAATAACTATACACCATATTAATATTAATGGTCGTACATTTTTAGACATCCAAGAATCAGACATTGAATCTGCTTGCCATCTTGAAGTTATTGCCTCTATTTCTTTATTTTGTTGATCAAATATTAACTGTTGTAGTTTTATTTTATCTTCATTAGGCGCGTCAGATTTTGTTATTTCTGCTATAGCTTCTTGCGGTGAAGTTACGCCTTTTAATACATTTCCTAACGTAGGATTTATTACAGATGTAGCACCTAATAATAATTTTCCTACAGTAGTATCTTTAAATTCTTTTTTACTCATGAGTTTTTATATGCTTCATTTTCCCAAGGCAATGCAGAATTACCTTCGTCCATATTTTTTCTTGAATAAGTTTTACCTTTCCAATACACATTATCATTATCATAATCTAAATCACCTCTTTTCATTTGATCTATATGTACCATTTCATGATCAATTACTTTAGGTATCATATCTACATCAACATCCTTATCAATAATGATAGTTAAATTTTTATTTGCCTTACCTAAAACACCTTCTTCCATATCTACATGATATATTGGAACAGGCCATTTATAAGGTGGGTTATTTAGTTTAAATCCCATGTTTATTTTTTTCTTGAGGGAAACATTAGATTTAACGCATCTCTCCGTTTACCACATCCACAAGGGACACCAGTAACTTCTGACGCTTTGTCAACAAGTTTCTTGATGCCCGTTGCTTTTGTAAATTTCTCAATTCTATCCCCTAATCCTCTAGGTTCCATACTTATGATAATACGAAACTTCTCCAGTATACTTTTAATTCTGGATCATATGCAGCTGTTACATCAGCTTGATCTTGAGGTAGTGAACAAGTAGATTTTACTCCACCTGGATTAGCTGTGATAGCTCTGTTGATAGCAGCTTTTACTTTGTTTATATAACCTGCTGAAGCTGGTACGCTACCTTCAGGCGCGTCTGCCGCGTCTGGTGAAGTTGAACAGATAACTGTACAAGTTGTTGCACCTGCTGACCCACCAATCAAGTTTATTACTGCTTTAATTTCCTCACTACCAGGAGCTGGAGCTGGTGTAGTTATACTACCGATACTATCTGCTAATAATAAGTTGTCACCATCTATTTCTGGAGCTAAAGTTCCAGCACCATCAGATACACCACCTACTACGTGAAAATTTATCCATTTTGCCATGATTTTTTGTTTTAATTGTTAATATTTATTTATTTGTGTTCTTTGGTTTTATACAGATCCATGACTGTTATGTTCCTCTTTTTTGTATATCTTTAGCAAATTCTGCAAGTCCTTCAGCAGCTCCAGAAACTACATTGTTAACTTTTCCTCCAACTTTTTTAACTGCTTTTTTTATTTTTCTAGCACCTCTTGCTAATAAACTACCATCTTTACCATCTTCATTTTTTAATGGAGAACCACCCATTCTAGACTGGCTAGCATGCTTAGACATCCAAGGTCTACTGCTATCCATATCTCTTACGACTGGGTTATCTTTCATAAGATCTTTTCTTTCTTGTTTTGCTGATTCGTGGTGCATACCTGGACCGTCACTTTCATGACCCATTGGCATTCCTTTACCGTAGTCCATTGAAGGACCATCATATTTGTTTGGCATAATTTGTGTTTTAATTGTTTTTGTTTTTATTTCTTTTTACCCATACAGTGCATTTCTGCTGCCGCGTTTCTTTTTGCTTTTCTAGCAGCTCTTTTTGCTTGTCTTTTTTGTTTTCTTTCAAACCTTTTATATTGTCTGCTTTCTTTATAGTTTGGATCTTCATAATCAAAATCTGGCATACTTTTCTTTTTTCCTATTCCTAAAAAAGGCATACCTTCACCCATTTTCATTTTACCAGCCGCATCGTCTCTAACTACTTTAGCAAAACCTTCATTAAGTTTACCAGCTTGTTCTGCAGCTCTTAAAGCAGGATTAAAATCCATAGCTGATTCATACATACCAGCTGGTGAATGATGTTTTTTATCATATTTCATATCACCTGCTAGTTTAGAAATATGCTTTTCATCAGCAGTCATTTTTTCATCACTATGTCCGTGATGATCATCATATATAATATCTCTTTTTAAATAATCAATATGTGCCGCATCATCTTTAACAGCGTCATCATAATTTTTACTTGTAACTCTTGTGTGGGCGTGGTCTCTTGACCATTTTGCGTTACCAGTGTATTCACCCCAATGTCCTTTGTGTCCCATGTTATTTTCCTCTTTTAATTTTACCTTTTTTCTTAGCGTATGTTTTTTTGTCTTTGTTTTCTTGTCTTTTTATTTTTCTTTCAAGCCTAGCTTTTCTTCTTGTAAGTCTATCATTTTTTCTTCTTTTACTAGGATCATCTTTATTATCTTCTATTTTTTTTGCAGTTTTATCTCTTCGATGCTCTGTTCTAGTTTTCTTTTTAG
>Ga0310342_100001681_pt1 | contig 13862 bp, 13 predicted proteins | sample S15DNA20500_MG_FD_206155 | JGI IMG/M metagenome (GOLD analysis project Ga0310342, IMG submission 206155) | Marine microbial communities from station ALOHA, North Pacific Subtropical Gyre - S1503-DNA-20-500_MG | ecosystem: Environmental > Aquatic > Marine > Oceanic | place: Pacific Ocean: North... | reverse complement strand
CCGTCATCCGCTTGCGTGCCGCCGCGAGCTCCCCGATCCAGTACTCGCAGCGCCGCTCGTCTCCCGCGTCCAGCGCCAGTTGCGCCAGGTTCACGAACGGGAAATAGGTCGACTGGTCGAGCACCGCGGCGCGGCGAAACGCCTTTTCCGCGCGTTCCAGGTGATCTCTCAACGGGAAGCTCGACGCAGCCGTGCAATCCCAGAAGGTCTGCCCGCGCGCGTTCCAGAGCAGCGAGCGGACCGGGCGCGCCTCGGCCACCGTGAGCCCCTCCCGCAGGGTCTCCTCGCTCTCGCCGAGCCGGCCCTGGGCCCGGAGCACGTGGCCCTCGTTCAGGTGAAAGTACGGGTCTTCGCCGCGGAACAGCGGCGCGACGCGACGCAGCTCGGTGACGGTTCGGGCAGACGTGGCTTCGGCGTTCACGAGTTCGCGCAGGCGCTTCAGTTCGACCGGCGCCTCCCCGACGAGAACCAGCTTGTCCTCGTGGAGGCGGTAGCCGACCTGGTAGCCGAGCTTCGCCACCTCGGCGATCCAGGTGCGAACCGTCGCGTGGTTCGCGTCGAAGCGCCGCGCGTAGTCTCCGGCGTTGCCCTCGGCCTTCATCTTCACCCACCAGTAGGCGTGGAGCTTGCGGCGCCAGAGGTCCCGGTCGCCGCGCGCGGAGGCCTCGCCGCGAATCTGCTCCCAGATCTCCCGGCCCTGGCGCGTGCGGGCGATCTCGCACAGCTCGTTCTCCATCTGCGCCGCCCGTACGGCGCGGGTTTCCTCCGGCGAACCCGGAAAGCGGTGCTCCGGCGGAGGTTCGGCGCCGGCCGGCCCCTCCCAGTGCAGCGTGAGAACCTCGGGCTGTGAAACGCTTCCGTCGTCGTGCGAGTGCGGCACGCGTCCGACCCTCCTCTAGTGCGCCTCCCGATCCCCCCGCACCTCGATGCGGTGTGGAGCACGCCGTATCAACACTCCCGCGGGGAAAGCACAAACGTGTATTCCCCGGCTCCTGATGGACGCAAACACGCCGGAATGGATTCGGTCGCGCTGCCTCGGTACGGTGAAGCCGGCCATGTCCAAGCTCCTGACCGTCATCCGACACGCGAAGTCCGGCTCCAGTGGACCGGGGACGGACGACTTCGACCGCCCGCTCAACCGCCGCGGCCGGCGCGACGCGCCCGAGATGGGCCGACGCATCGCCGAGTGGCCGGATCCCCCCAGCCTGTTCGTCGCGAGCCCGGCGCGCCGCGCCGCCGAGACCGCCGAGGCCATCGCGGCGCGCCTCGAACCGGCGCCGGAGATCGCGTGGGACCGCGCGCTCTACCTGGCCGCCGCGGATACCCTGCTGGACACGGTGTTCGGCCTCGACCCGGGCCACGCGCACGCTGCACTGCTGGGACACAACCCCGGCATCACGGACTTCGTGAACCGGCTGGCGAACGCGGACATCGAGAACGTCCCGACCTGCGGTGTGGTTCGGCTGGAGTTTACAATCGACGACTGGCGCCGCGCGCAGCCGGGGCGCGCCCGCCTGATCGACTTCGACTACCCGAAGCGAGCCTAGAACGGAGGACGCGATGACCAACAAGGAAGCGGTTCAGACCTTCTTCTCGACCCTGTGGACCGACCCGGAACTCGCGCGCTCGGTCTGCACCGACGACGTCACGTGGATCACCACCCGCTCGATGCCGATCCCCGGAAACGAGGGCACGATCCATCACGTGGGCTGGAAGGCGGTGAAGAACGTCGCGGACAGCGGCAAGGATCTCGACACGGGCTACATCCCCGAGACGATGTCGTATCCGAACCAGCTCTTTCTCGACGCCGAGGACGACCACGTCATCTACCAGTTCACGATGGCGTGCAAGACGAAGGCCGGGAAGGACTACCTCAACGACTACCTGTTCCTCGTCAAGCTGAAGGACGGGAAGCTCTGGCGCTTCCAGGAGTACTGGGATTCGAAGCAGGCCGCCGAGCTCCTCTTCGGCTAGGCGCGGGCGAAGCGATCGCGGCTCAGGTCTTCCCCGTGAGCCCGAGCCCCTGCTTCGCGACCACACCGCGCATGACCTCCGAGGTCCCGCCACCGATCGTCTCCCACATGCTCTGGCGGTAGAGCAGCTCGACGCGGGAGCCGCCCACCAGCGCCTCGGGCCCGCCGAAGTCGAGCGCCGCGCGCGCGATGTTCTGGCAGACGACCGTGTGCACGACCTTGTTGGCCGCGGCCTCGAGCACGCCGGGACGGCCACGCTGCATGGCGTCGAGCACGCGCAGCCCGGTGACCTCGACCTGATGGACCTGCACCGCCAGCTCGCCGAGCGTGCGGCGCACGGTGGCGTCGCCCTCGAGACCGTGCCCGCGCACCCACTCCACGACCTCCTCCAGGTCGCGGCGGACCCGCTTGGGCGGAAACTGGATGTGTCGCTCGTCCGCGAGCGCCGCACCCATCAGCTTCCAGGCGCCGTCCTCGGGACCCACCCTTCGATCGACGGGGACCTCGACGCCTTCGAGGTGCACCTCGTTCAGCTGGTCGCCGTCGAGCGTCGGCAGCGGCCCGACCGTCACGCCGGGCGCCGAGAGGTCCACGATGAGAAGCGTGAGTCCGCGGCCGCGGCTCTCCTGGCTCCCGGTCCGGCACAGCAGCCACAGCTGGTCCGCATCCTGCGCGTACGACTGCCAGCACTTCTGGCCCGTCACGACGTAGACGTCTCCCCGGCGCTCGGCCCGGCAGCGCAAGCTGGCCAGGTCGCTCCCCGCCTCGGGCTCCGAGTAGCCGAGCGAGAAGTGGAGCTCGCCGGCCCGGATCGGCGGCAGCCAGCGTTCGCGCTGCGCCTCGGTCCCGTACCGCGCGATCGTCTTGGCCACGACGCCGGAAGCCAGCGGGTTGCGCGCCGCACGCGCGTAGCCGACCTCGTCCCACAGGATGTACTCGCGCGAGGGCGGCGCGCCCGCGCCGCCCGCCTCCCGGGGCCAGCCGATGGAAAGCCAGCCGCGCCGGCCCATGGCGCGGAAGAACTCCCGCACCTTCTCCCACTTGAGGCCCTGCAGGAAGAAGGCGTCGAGATCGCGGTAGTCCGCGAGGAACTCGACGACTTCGGCCCGAAACGCCTCTTCTTCCGCGGAGAAAGCGACCCTCAATCGGGATCCTCCCCGCGCGCGTTCGGGTCCGGATTCCAGCGCGGCTCGCGCTTCTCCCCGAAGGCCTTCGGCCCTTCGGTAAAGTCGGGGTGCTCCCAGTGCCCGCGCAGGAGGTCCCAGCCCGCCTCGAGCGCGTCGCCGTAGCCCCGCTCGAGGCTCCCCCACACGGCCTGCTTGGAGCGCAGCATGGCCTGGGGCGAGTTCTTCAGCATCGAAGCCGCGATCCCGAGCGCGGCCGGGAGAACGTCGGCGGGTGTGTCGACGAGTTCGTCCACGAGACCGAGTTGCCAGGCGCGCTCCGCCGGCAGGCGGAAGTCGCGCCCCTGGAGCGTCATGCGCAGCGCCGTCCCGAGCGGGAGCCGCCTGGCGAGCCCGATGTTCTCGAGCGCCCCGACCATTCCGACGTTCACGTGCGTGTCCATGAACTTCGCGTTGCGGCTGGCCACGACCACGTCCGAGTCCACCACGAAGTGGAGCCCACCGCCCACGCACAGACCCTGCACCCCGCAGATCACGGGCTTCCACACCCGGTTCTGGTGCGGCGACCAATGGACCGCCTCGGCCAGGGGACGATCGCTGAAAATCTCGTCGGCGTCTTCGCCCTCGGCCTCGGCCACGTCGAAGCCCGTGCAGAAGTGACGCTCGCCGTCCGCGGTGAGGATCGCGACCCGGACCGCCGGGTCGTCGCGCACCTCGCCCCAGATCGCCCGGAAGATCGGCTGCATGTGCGGAGCCAGGGAATTTCCGCGCTCCGTGCGCGACAGCTTGATCACGGCGATCCCGTCCGAGCGGCGCTCGTACGACACGCCGTCGAGAGGACCGGAAAGATCGACGGACTCGCGCGTCATTTCGTGCTCCTCAGAGACCGAAGTCGGCCAGCAACGCCGCGCGCGCCGGCCCATCGCCGGGCGGCTGCGAAGCCAGCTGGCGCAGCCTTCGCGCCACGTGGAAAACCGGGCCTTCGAGCGTGATGCCGAGGGCGCCGAATAGCTGGTGGCAGGTGTGAGCGGTCTCGACACCCGCGCGCGCTGCGGCGATGCGCGCGGCCCCGGCGCGCACCGGGGCCTTCGCCTCGTCGCCGGCGTCGAAATCGAAGGCCGCCGCGCGCGCCAGTTCCTGGCCGGAGTTGAGCGCCATCCAACAGTCGGCCAGCGGGTGCGCCACCGCCTGGAAGTCGCCGATGGCGCGCCCGAACTGCCGGCGCGCGCGCGCGTGCTCGGCGGTGTCGGCGACCAGGCGCAGACCGGCGGCCGCGGTGTAGGCGGCCAGCACGAGGTCGTGCACGACCCGGGCGCGGGCGACGCCACCGAGTTCTGCGCCGCGTCGCAGGGCGACGCGACCCCAGACCTCCCCGCCCAGGGTCTCGACGGGCTCGACCGCGCCGTCCGGCTCCGCGAGAAAGGCGCGGTCGTCCACCACCTCGACGAAGAGGTCGGCCTCCGGCGCGAAAGGCACGAGCGCGGGCTCCCCGGGTGCGGCGACCATTTCTCCCACGGTGACGATCGCCTGCCCCGACGTGACCCGCTCGCGCTCCGCCGCCGGCAGGATCTGCGCGGCAAAGCAGGTCGCCGCCAGCGGACCGGGGAAGAGCGCCGCGCCGAGCGGCTCGATGGCCGCGACCAGTTCGAGTGCGCCACCCTCGCCTTCGGGCGTGGCCAGTGCGAGAACGCCGAGTTCCGCGAGTTCGCGCCAGGTCTCCCGATCCAGTTCGCCCGCGCGGGCCTTCACGGCGTCTTCCGAAAGGCGATCGGCGCAGAACTGGCGCAGCGTGGTGCCGATCGCCTCCTGGGCGTCGTCGAACGCGAGATCGAGACCCATCGACACCCTCTAGGCCCAACGCTCGCGGGCCGCAGCGATCCGGTGACCGACCAGCCCGCCGGCTTCGAGGCGCAGCGCCTGGAGCCGCATGCTCCAGACGTGCAGGTCGTGCTCGCGCGTGAAACCCATCGCACCCGTCAACTGGTGGGTCTCGGCGTGCACCTTTTCAGCGGCGTCGGTGGCGTAGGCTGCAGCCGTGGCGGCGGCCGCGAACGGCGCCCCGTCGTAAGCGGTCTCGTAGACCAGCCAGCGCGACGCCTCGACCCGCACCGCGCAGTGGGCCAAGCGATGCTGGACCGCCTGGAACGAGCCGATCGCCCGGCCGAACTGACGCCGCCGCTTCACGTAGGCGACCGTCACGTCGAGCGCCGCCCGCATCGCACCGACCGCCTCGGCGGCCAGGGCGAGGCGCCACCAGGCCCGCAGACGCTCGCCGGAGCCGGGGCCCAGCGCCTCGCCCCGCCCGGCGTCGACCCGGAGCCGGCCCATCGGAAACATGAAGTTCGAGCGAACCGGCTCCGCGTCGCCGGGCTCGAGCGTCACGACGCGGGCCTCCTCTCCCGTGTCGAGGAGCAGCGTTCGGGCCTCGGCGGCAAAGCGGACGGGCCCGCGCAACGCCGCACCCGCCACCGCCACCGGGCCCGGCACGCTGCGCCCGAGCAGGCCCGGCGCGACGAGTGCCCGAGCGCCGATTGGGATGCACCCCCCCGCCCGCGCCACCGCCTCGGTCACGAGCGCCGCCTCGAGAAAGCCCGTCTCGTCTCCCAGGGCGATGTCGAGAAACCCCGCCTCGTCGAGCGCCGCCTCGAGCACGGCGTCCGCCTCGCGCTTGGCGTCGAGTTCGACGGCGCGCGCGGCGCCCGCATGCCGCGCGAGGAGTTGCTCGGCCGCCTCGACGATCGCCCGCTGCTGTTCGTTCAGCTCGAAGTCCACGCCGTTACTCCCGGGGCAGGTCCAGGAAGCGACTCGCCACGAGGTTCAGGTTCACCTCCGTCGTCCCGACCGCGACGCCCGCCGTCATCGCCAGCCGGAAGTGCGACTCGGCGAAGTTTCCGTACTCGAGTGCCTCGGATCCGAAGAGTTCGAGTGCGAGGTTCGCCACCGCCAGTTCGGCGGTCGTCCCCGCCACCCGCGCGACGTTCGTGTCCGCAGAAGGCGGCAGGCCCCGCTCGCGCAGGTCGATCACCCGGTACGTGAGCAGACGCGACGCCTCGCAGAGAGCCCGCGCCTCGCCCAGCTTCTCGAGGATGCGCGGGTCGTCGAGCAGGCCGCGCTCGGCAGCCCGTCGGGCGAGCTCGTCCAGGGTGAGCGCGGCCCGGGCGTAGCGCGCCGCTCCGACGCGCTCGTATGCCAGCGAGTAGCTCACCACGTCCCAACCCTCGTTCTCGGGACCGAGCCGGCACGCCACCGGAACCTTCACGTCCGTGAAGAAAACCTCGAAGAAGTAGCGTTCACCCACCACGGACGGAATCTCGCGCACCTCGATGCCGGGGAGATCCATCGGGCAGAGGAGCACGGAGATGCCCTTGTGGCGCTTGCTCTCCGGATCCGTGCGCACCACCAGGAAGCAGTGCTGCGCGTGGTTCACGTAGGAGGTCCAGATCTTCGAGCCGTTCGGCAGGTGCTCGCGCCGCTGCGCCTCGGTGCCGTACCGCATGATCGTCGGCCCGACCCAGTTGACGTTCATGTACTGCGAGCTCCGGGGCTCTCCGACGCGCCACATCTCCTCGCCGAGGATGATGTGACGCCAGGCCGATGCGGCCTCGCCGCCGTACTCTCGCGGCCAGTTCTGGGTGAGCCAGCCGCGGGCCGCGAGCTTGGGACAGAACTCGCGGGAAAAGCGGGCCTGGACGTCGCTGCCCGGGCCGTCCTTCGCCAGCTCCTCCCAGTCGTCGGGAAGGTGTTCCCCCAGGAACTCGATGAGCTCCCGCCGGAACGCGCGATCCTCGTCGGACCAGCCGAACTCCACGCGGCCTCCTCACGAAAATCCGACCGTAAATCAGACACTTCACGAAGGCAATCGAAACCGGGCAGTTTACGCGCCGAGGCATCCGGCGCTTTCCAAGCGGCGGCCCGCTGGTGTAGGACTTCCCCATGCCGTTTCCCGACTACGAGCCGTCGCTTCCCGTCTTCCTGCGGACCCGCATCGAGCGCTTCGGCGAGCGCCCGCTCATCGCGCTCGACGACGCCCGCATCAGCTACGGCGAGGCGGGCGTGCGGTCGGCCCGGCTCGCGCGGGGCCTGCTGGCAGCGGGCGTCTCCAAGGGCGCCCGGGTGGGGCTACTGATGCCAAACGGTCCCGACTGGGTCGTCGCCTGGCTCGCGGCGGCGCGGATCGGCGCGATCGTGGTGCCGCTCAACACGTTCTACAAGCCGCGCGAGCTCGGCTGGGTGCTGAAGCACGCCGACGTGCACACGCTCCTGTGCGTGTCGAGTCTTTTGAGCAACGACTACGTCGCGCGCCTCGAGACGGCGGTGCCCGAACTGGCGGGCCAGCAAGCGGACGCGCTGGTCGCTCCCGGGTTCCCCTGCCTGCGGGCCATCTTCGTCTGGGACGAGTGCGACCGCAGCTGGGCGCGGAACCGCCGGGACCTCGAAGCAGCGGCGGACGCGAACCCCTCGCTCGACGACGCCTTCCTCGCAGCGGTCGAGGCGTGCGTGACTCCGTCGGACACGATGCTCGTGATCTACAGCTCGGGAAGCACTGCCGATCCGAAGGGAGCCATCCACAGCCACGGCGCCCTGATCCGCCACTCCTTCAACCTGAACAGCTATCGCGACCTCGGCCCCGACGACCGGGTCTTCTCTCCGATGCCCTTCTTCTGGGTGGGGGGCTTCGTCTTCACGCTGATGGCGTGCATGCACGCCGGAGCCTCGATGATCTGCGAGGAGGCATTCGACGCCGGGGAGACGCTCGCACTGCTCGAGCGCGAGAGGGTCACGATCGCCGCCGGCTGGCCCCACTACGCCAAGGCGATGATGGACCACCCGAGCTTCCGCGAACGCGACCTGTCCTCGATCCGCTCGGGCAACCTCTACGCGATCCTGCCCGAGGACCAGCGGCCGCGAGACACCGAGCTGCGCTCGAACTCGCTCGGAATGACCGAGACCGGCGGGCCCCACTCGATCGACCGCATGGACGTCGACCTGCCCGAGCGGCTGCGCGGCTCGTTTGGCCGGGCGCCCGAAGGCGTCGAACACAAGGTGGTGAACCCGGAAACCGGGGAGACGCTCCCGCCGGGCGCCGAAGGGGAAATCTGCGTGCGCGGCTACAGCGTCATGCAAGGCCTGCACAAGGTCGAACGCGAGGACGTCTTCGACCGCGACGGCTTCTACCACACCGGCGACGGCGGACACCTGGACGAAGACGGGGTCCTCTTCTTCCGCGCGCGGCTCGGCGAGATGATCAAGACGGCGGGCGCCAACGTGGCGCCGCGCGAGGTCGAGGTGGTCCTCGAGGGGTTCTCCGAGGTCCAAGCGTCGTTCGTGGTCGGCGTGCCCGACCCGGTGCGGGGGCAGAACGTGGCCGCGGCCATCGTGCTCGACACGGGCCAGGATCTCTCCGCCGAGGACTGCCGGCGCCGCCTCCGCGACGAACTCTCGGCCTACAAGGTGCCGCGCCATTTCTTCTTCACCGCGAAGGCCGATTTGCCCTTTACCGACAGCGGAAAGATCGACAAGCGTCGCCTCGGGGCCCAACTGGCAGACCGGATCGGAGCCGGAGACTCGGGTGACAGGTAGTTAGTCTGCCTAATTATACAGTGACGGGATTGACTCACCTGCCTGCGCGCAGGTAGATTAATTGGATGCCGATCGCCCAGCCGCGCGCTGAAAAGACGCGAAACGCGATTCTCACGGCGGCGGAAGACCTTTTTGCCTCGCGCGGCTTCGAGGCGACCCGCCTCGAGGACATCGCGGAGCGGGTCGGCATCCGCCGCGCGTCGATCGTCTACTACTTCAAGGACAAGCGCGAGGTCTACGACGCAATGATCGCCGATGTCCTCGCCGGGCTGCACGGCGCGCTCGTGCAGGCCCTCGCGCCGCGGCACTGGGAGCCACTGGACCGCGTCGAGGCGGTCGTCTCCGCCTGGGCCTACTACGTGGGGGGCCGTCCCACGACGGCTCGGCTGCTGCTGCGCGAGATCGCGGACGCGACCCCCGGCGTGGCGAATACGGCGTGGCGACACGCGGGCCCCCTCGTGGACCTCGTGCGCCGCGAGTTCACCGAGAACCCCGAGATCGCAAACGCCGGCTTCGAGAAGCGGAGCCCGATCCACGTCGCGAGCACCGTGGTGGGCGCCACCGTCTTCTTCCTCGGGGCCATGCCGCGCCTGCTCACGGACCGCGAATTCGACCCCACGACGCGCGAACACATCGAGGCGCACCGGGACGAGTTGACCCGCATCGTTCGCCGCCTGCTACGGCCGGAGCGAGTGAAGATCTAGCGGCGTCGGCCTCCCCGCTAGGCGATCGCCTTCGAGCCCCGCAGCTTCGACACCTCTTCTCCGGAGAAGCCGTGTTCGGAGAGCACCTCGTCCGTGTGCTCCCCGGCGCGCGGCGGCGGACCCTGGATCTCGCACGTGCTGCGGCTGAAGCGCGGCGCCGGGGCGGCCTGGTAGATGCCGTCACTCTCGACGAAGGTGCCCCGCGCCCGGTTGTGCGGGTGCCGCGGAGCCTCGCTCATCGGGAGCACCGGCGCGAAACAGACGTCGCTGCCCTCCATGATTTCACACCACTCGTCCCGCGTCTTCTGGGCGAAGATCTCCCGCAACCGTTCCTTCATCGCCGGCCACTGGGAGCGGTCCATCTGTCCCGGCAGGTCGTCACCGGCGAGTCCGATCTTCTCCACCAGCTCGGCGTAGAACTGCGGCTCGATCGAGCCGATCGAAACGTACTTCCCGTCCTTCGTCTCGTAGACTTCGTAGAAATGCGCTCCGCTGTCGAGCATGTTGGAGCCGCGCTCCTCGCTCCACCAGCCGGACTGATGCGCGCCGTGGATGATCGACATCAGCGCCGCCACCCCGTCCACCATCGCGGCGTCGACCACCTGCCCCCGGCCGGACGTGGCGCGCTCGACCAGGGCACACACGATTCCGTAGGCCATCAGCATGCCGCCACCACCGAAGTCGCCGACCAGGTTGAGGGGCGCCAGCGGCGGCTCGCCGGCCCGGCCGATGTGCGCCAGGGCGCCGGCCAGCGCGATGTAGTTGATGTCGTGGCCGGCCGCGGACGCCAAGGGGCCCTCCTGGCCCCAACCCGTCATGCGCGCGTACACCAGGCCCGGGTTGCGCTCCAGACACACGTCCGGTCCGAGACCCAGTCGCTCCATCACTCCCGGACGAAAGCCTTCCAGCAGGACGTCGGACTTCTCGACCATGCGGAGCAGGGTTTCGACACCGTCGGAATGCTTCAGGTCGAGCGCCACGCTGCGCCGGCCCCGGGCCAGGAAATCGAGGGCGGGCTGGTCGTTCGGCAGCGTGTCCACGCGCCGGGGCCGGTCGACGCGAACCACCTCCGCTCCCATGTCCGACAGCATCATGGTTCCAAACGGGCCGGGGCCGATGCCCTGGATCTCGAGAATCTTCACACCGCTGAGGGGACCCGCCACACGCTCCTCCTAGCTTCGATCGGGCGCATGAGCATACCCCAGCTGATAAGAGGGCTCTCCGGTCCGCCCGTCGCGGCTTCGCCATTCAGTTCGAATGAGCGACCGCCAGAGCCGCCAGCAGCGGCTCGGCCTTGTCGAGAGACTCGCGCCACTCGGCGTGCGGGTCGGAGTCCGCGACGACGCCGCCGCCCGCGTGAGCCAGGGCGCGACCGCTCTGTGCGAATAGCGTGCGGATCACCACCGCGAGGTCGGCTGAGCCGCGCGCATCGAGATAGCCGATGGCGCCCGCGTAGAGTCCACGACGCACCGGCTCGAGGCGGTCGAGCAATTGCATGGCGGCGATCTTCGGGGCGCCGGTCATCGAGCCGGGCGGGAAGGCGGCGCGGACGAGATCAAGGGCGTCGCAGCGTTCGCGCAGGCGGCCGGTCACCGTCGAGACGAGGTGGAAGACCGCCGCGTACTCCTCGATCGCCATCAACTCGGGCACTCCGACGCTGCCCGTCTCGCACACCCGGCCCAGGTCGTTGCGCACCAGGTCCACGATCATCAGGTTCTCGGCCCGGTCCTTCTCGGAAGCTGCCAACTCGGCGCGCAGCGCGGCGTCCTCGTTCGCATGGCGCCCGCGCGGACGCGTGCCCTTGATCGGACGGCTCTCCACCGACCCGTCGAGATCGACCCGCAGGAAACGCTCGGGCGAGCTTCCGATCACCGCGAGTTCGGGCAACTCGACGTAGCAGGCGAAGGGCGCCGGGTTCAAGCGGCGCAGCGTGCGGTAGAGTGCCCAGGGGTCTCCGTCGAAGGGTCGTTCCATCCGCTGGCTCAGGTTTGCCTGGTAGACGTTCCCGGCGCCGATTTCCTGCTTCACCCGGTCGACGGCCTTCGCGTAGGCGCCCTCGTCGAATCCGGTCGGCGCGTCCTCGGCGGCGCGGCGGCGTCCGGGGAAAGGGCGGCGGAGAGACCCGGGCGCATCCAACCATCCGACCAACTCGTCGAGCCCCCGCTCGGCCGCGTCGCCGACGCCCAGGGCGCAGGCCCAGGCGCACCCGGCCTCGTGATCCCACGCCAGCACCTTGTCGGCGACCAGAAGCGTTGCATCCGGCAGCCGCAGATCGTCGACTCCCCGGAAGCTCACCGGCTCGATCCACGCGCCCAGTTCGTACGAGAGCAGCGCGACGGCGCCCCCGACGAACGGCACCGGCGGCGCAGCCGTGCCGGGGGCGAGACGCGGCAGGGCGCGCCGCATGGTGTCGAAGTCGCCGGCCCGAACCAGACGCGGAGCCGCACCGGCGAACGAGTAACGTCCCAGCCGCGTGCTTCGCAATGCGCTGTCCAACAGCCACGGATTCGGCTGGGCGCGCAGAGCCTCGAACGTGCGCAGCGGCTCGGTCTCCGGCGGAAGCGGTCGCCAGGCCAGGCGGATCGAATCATCGGGGGCTTGCACGAGAATCTCCAATCCGGAAGCTGTATTGTCCTCTTCATGCAACGCGTTTGCTACTTCCACGCCGGCTGTCCGGACGGCTTCGGAGCCGCTTGGGCCACGTGGCGCGCGTGGGGTGACGAAGGCCGCTACGTGGCCCGAGGCCACTACGATCCGCTCGACGGCCGCCGCCACGAGGGTCACCTGGTGAGCTTCGTGGACATCGCACCTCCCAACGAATCCATCCGGGAGCTGGCCGAGTTCGCCGCCCGACTCGTCGTCCTCGACCACCACGTGAGCGCCCGGGACCGCTTCGCGGCGGACCCCGGAGTCGAAAACGCGCTCGCCGCCGTCCCGCACCACGTCGAGTTCGATCTCGAGCACTCGGGCGCGATCCTCGCATGGCACCACTTTCATCCCAACACCCCGCCGCCCGACCTGCTGCGCTACGTCGAAGACCAGGATCTGTGGAGCTGGAAGCTCCCCCGATCCGAGGAGGTGAACGCGGCGATCGGGTCCTACCCGCGCGACTTCGAATCGTGGAGCCGGCTGGCGGAACGCCCGATGGACGAGCTCGCCGAAGAGGGCGCCCCGATCCTGCGCGCGCAGGGCATCGAGGTGGAGCGCGCGATCGCGCTGGCGCATCCCATCGCGATCGGAACCGCGCGGATCGAAGCGGTCAACGCCCGCAGCGGGCGCTCGTTCATGGGCCACGAACTGGCGAAGCGCAGCGCTTTCGGACGCGCCTGGGGTCTCGTGTACCGGGTGAGCGGCGACCGGGTCGACGCCACGATCTACTCGATCGGCGACTTCGACGTGGTGAACGTGGCCGAGCGCTACGGCGGAGGCGGCCACCGCAACGCCGCCGGCTTCAGCGTTTCGCTGCGAACCTGGCTCGACGACTTCGTCTGCTGACGCAGGGCTGCGCTACCACCCGCCGGACTCGGGCCGCTGCTCCTCCCACTGGACGGGAGTCAGCGTCTGCATCGACAGCGCGTGGATGTCGCGGCCCATCTCCTCGGCAAGTGCGGCGTAGACGATCCTCTGGCGCTCGACCGGCCGCTTCCCGTCGAAGCGCTGCGACACGACCACGGCGCGGAAATGCCCCCCGCCCTCCCGCGCGCCGGCGTGGCCCGCGTGATGTTCGCTCTCGTCCACCACCAGCACGTAGGTCGCGTCGAGAGTCTCGCGCAGTTTCGCCTCGATCCGCGCGCGCCGATCCAACGGGTACTCAGTCCTTGGGGAGCCCGAGCACGCGCTCGGCGATGATGTTCTTCTGGATGTTGGGCGTGCCGCCGCCGATCACCACCTCGGGCCAGGAGAGCGCCATCCGCTGCCAGCGCCCGTTCTCGGGCGAATCCGCATCGCCTTCCCCCAGCACCGACAGGCCGCCTTCGATCTCGAGCGCCAGCTCGCCCATCTCGATCTCGAGCCGCGCGCGGAGCAACTTGTTCACGGATGTCTCGCTCCCGACCGGCTCCCCCCGGAGCTGCTTGGTCAGGAAGCGCAGACCGTTCAGGCGCATCGCCTCGATGCGGGCGTCGAACTGCGCGATGCGGCGGCGCACGTGGGGATCCTCCGAAGCCGGTCTTCCGTTCTTGCGGCAGCGGTCGGCGAGCTGGCGAACCGCTTCGAGCGTCCGCGTCAGCCCGACGACTTCCGAGATGCTCGAACGCTCGTGGGCCAGCGCGGATACAGTCACTTGCCAGCCCTGGTCTTCATCTCCCAGGCGGTTCTCGACCGGCACCCGGACGTCGTCGAAGAACACCTCGGCGAAGATCTCGCCGCCGGCCATGTTGCGGATGGGGCGCACCGTGAGACCCGGGCTGTCCATCTCGACGAGCAGACAGGTGATGCCGTCGTGCTTCACCGCCACTTCGGTCTTCGTGCGGACGAGCAGA
>Ga0310342_100001680_pt1 | contig 13866 bp, 11 predicted proteins | sample S15DNA20500_MG_FD_206155 | JGI IMG/M metagenome (GOLD analysis project Ga0310342, IMG submission 206155) | Marine microbial communities from station ALOHA, North Pacific Subtropical Gyre - S1503-DNA-20-500_MG | ecosystem: Environmental > Aquatic > Marine > Oceanic | place: Pacific Ocean: North... | reverse complement strand
GCTATTCTTCCCGGTAGTCGCGGACAGGAAATTGATCGACTGTTGGGGCCGTTCGTGGAGGCAGCACACCTGTTTTACCAGAATTACCGGGGGGCGCGATTCGTACTTTGCGTGGCTCGAAAATCTCAGATTGGATTAGTGCAACGTTACGTTAGTGAGAACTTTCCCCGCCTCCCGTGTGAGATAGTTTGTGGTGTAGCGCACCAAGTGTTAACCGCCGCTGACATCGCGGTCGTTGCATCCGGGACCGCTTCTTTAGAAGCTCTGCTGTGTAGGACCCCTATGGTTGTCTGTTATCGCATGGCCTCTCCGACCTACCATATAATCAGCCGGATGGTGACGATCCCACACATCGCCATTCCCAATATTCTTGCTGGACGCGGTCTGGTCCCGGAATTGATACAAAACGCGGTTACGCCGGAGGCGATCTGTGAGCATATGTGCTCTTGGCTTGAGGATACGGAAAAGCGTAACGGTTTCCTAGATGTAAGCAAGACTTTACATAGAGGGCTTAGACGAGACGCGGCAAAGAGCGCGGCACGGGCCGTAAACAGGATTTTGAAGTGATGCAAGGGCACCGGGTGGCCGAGCCTCATCCCGCTGTCGTGGCAGGAATAGACGAAGCCGGTCGTGGTCCGTTAGCCGGCCCGGTTGTGGCTGCGGCTGTAGTTCTAGGAAAGAGTTTGCCTAGGGGGCTCGGGGATTCCAAACAGAAAACAGAACGGCAGAGAAATCGACTGTTTGAAGATATTTTGGGAACGGCGGATGCTGTGGGCCTCGGTATCGCCAGCGTGGAGGAAATTGAAACACTTAACATTTTGCAAGCAACTCTTGTAGCGATGGAACGGGCAGTCGACGATTTACCTATTTACCCGGAGAGCATCCTTGTGGATGGTAAGCATTGCCCGTCTGTTAAATGCTGCGCGACTGCGATCGTGGGTGGCGACGCTTATGTACCATCTATCAGCGCAGCCTCGATAGTCGCCAAGGTGACGCGAGACAGGATTCTGGTGGAGCTTGGCGAGCTTTACCCAGAGTACGGTTTCGCTAAACACAAAGGTTATCCAACGGCGGCCCACCTCGATGCGCTAGGTCGCTATGGTGTCTCCGACGTTCATCGCCGCACCTTTGGGCCGGTCCGTCGGTACTTGAACGGAACCCTTGACGCATGATGGAGCCGCGCTTCGTCCACCTACATGTTCATAGTGAATATTCGCTCCTCGACGGTTTGGTGCGTGTTCCTCAGCTCGTCGAACGGTGCAGTTCGCTTGGGATGCCGGCGGTGGCGGTGACCGACGAGAATAATGTGTTTGCCCTCGCGAAGTTGCAAAGCGCGGCACGCCAGGCTGGCATTAAGCCTATTTCCGGCGCGGAACTGTGGATACATAGTGACGATAGTGGTTTACGGAAATTCAAACTTGTATTGCTGTGTCAAAACACAGATGGTTATCGAAACCTCAGTCGTTTGATTACCCAATCTTTTCGCTATGGGCCGCGCGACGGAAACAACGTTGCCTTGGAGGAAACATGGTTAACCCCGCAGTCAGTGTCCGGCTTAATCGCGCTTTCAGCTGGTATCGCCGGTGATCTGGGGCAGTTGGTCAGTGATGGTAAAACAGACAAAGTCACGCGCCGGATAGAACAATGGCAACATATATTTGCCGAGCGATATTATCTGGAGCTAGCGCGTATCGGGGGTGAGCATGAGGAACGTTACATCGATGCGATGCTCAATTGCGCTGAATCATCCGGTACCCCTGTGGTCGCAACGAACGATGTCAGATATCTTGGGGCTGAGGAGTTCGAGGCTCACGAGGCTCGTGTGTGTATCTATCAGGGCCGAAAGCTTTCAGATCCGCGCCGTCTAAAGCAGTATACATCCGGCCAATATTTTCGATCTGAGGAAGAGATGTGTGAGCTGTTTTCAGATGTGCCCGAGGCACTTGAAAACTCGGTCAACATCGCTATCCGCTGTAACTTTGAACTAGAAATTGGAAGCTACCACCTACCCGAATACCCGGCCTCCGATAATGGTTCTATTAACGAATTGCTTCGGCAGAAAACGTTAATCGGCCTAGATCGGAGGCTGATACCGGCTGTCGAAGGGAGAAAAGAGGTCGGTGGATCTGATGAGGGGGCCTATAAGACACGGCTTGAGCACGAACTCGATGTTATTACCACAATGGGCTTCGCGGGATATTTCTTGATAGTGGCGGATTTCATCGATTGGGCGAAGGAGCACCAAATTCCGGTGGGGCCGGGCCGCGGTTCAGGTGCGGGTTCGCTCGTCGCTTTCGCATTAGGCATCACAGAACTCGATCCCATTGAATACGGGCTGCTATTCGAACGCTTTCTGAATCCTGAGCGTGTATCCATGCCCGATTTCGATATCGACTTTTGTATGGATCGGCGTGACGAAGTTATAGATTACGTTACTTCGCGCTACGGGCGTGACAAAGTCGCACAAATCATCACCCACGGGACAATGGCAGCCAAGGCCGTTGTAAGGGATGTTGGGCGTGTGCTTGGCTTCCCTTACGGTTTTATCGATACGCTAGCTAAATTAATACCCTTCGATCTGCAGATGACCCTCGAACGGGCATTAAAGGAAGAACCCATACTCAAAAGGCGTTACGAAGAAGACGAGGATGTTAAGAGCATTATAGAACTGGCTCTGAAACTTGAAGGCTTGAGTCGCAACGCGGGGAAGCACGCAGGCGGGGTTGTGATAGCGCCAACATCGTTGACCGACTACATGCCCCTCTGTTGCGTTGCGGGAGGCGATACTCTCGTCACACAATTCGATATGGGGGATATCGAAGCTATTGGGCTAGTCAAGTTCGATTTTCTAGGCTTACGTACTCTGACGATCATCGACTGGACGATCAAAGATATCAATCGGAAACGCGCTGAAGAAGATAAACCTCCCGTTGATGTCACGGGTATTCAACTCAATGATGCTAAAACTTTCGATTTAGTTCAAAGCGCGCGCACTACCGCTGTTTTTCAACTTGAGTCGAGCGGTATGAAAAAATTGATTAAGCGGCTACACCCAGATTCATTCGAAGATATGATTGCTTTGGTCGCGTTATTTCGACCCGGCCCATTGCAATCTGGCATGGTCGAGGACTTCATCGATCGTAAGCACGGGCGTGCTGCCGTAAGGTATCCCCTTCCTGCACTCGAGCCTATTTTGGAAGAGACGTATGGTGTGATTCTGTACCAAGAGCAAGTGATGCAAATCGCTCGTGTTCTAGCCGGTTATACGCTGGGCTCGGCCGACCTATTACGGCGTGCAATGGGGAAAAAGAAACCGGAGGAGATGGCGCAGCAACGAGAAATTTTTGTTCAAGGAGCGGCTCAAAATGGGATCACCGGAGGTGATTCGGCCTTTATCTTCGATTTGATGGAAAAATTCGCTGGCTACGGATTTAATAAATCGCACTCGGCGGCCTACGCGTTAGTAGCGTATCAAACGGCATGGTTGAAGGCTCATTATCCGGCTGCGTTTATGGCGGCGGTTTTGTCTTCGCATATGGATACAACCGATCAGATCGTTAGGCTTATGGACGAATGTCGAATGCTGAACATCGAAGTAATCCCTCCCAACGTTAACCTTTGCAATTTCCGCTTTAGCACTGCGAGCGATCGAACTATACGCTATGGCCTGGGCGCACTGAAAGGACTAGGAGAAGGAGTGATAGGCGCTATCGTTACGGAGCGTGAGAGGCATGGTCGGTACCGAAACCTTGTCGATTTATGCAAACGGAACTGCGAAAAGCGTATTAACCGTAGGGCCTTGGAAGCCCTGATAAAAGCGGGGGCAATTGATTGCTTTGGTCCTTCTAGAGCTGCCTTGATGGCGGATGTCGAACGGGTGTTGCAGATAACCCAACAGCACTTCGATGCGGACGTCTCTGGGCAGGGTGATTTTATAGGTTTGCCCGAAGCTAGCGATGACAGTGATCAGGGAATGAAGGTCCTGCATGAAAAGGGTGTGCGGGAGTGGACTTCTGATGAGACATTGGATTTCGAAAAAGAAACATTGGGTCTCTACATGAGTGGGCACCCTATTGATCGCTATGCCGTGGAGCTTGCGAAAGTGCGGAGTTGTACCCTTGCGGAACTTACCCCGGGTCGTAGACTTGTCGCTGGTTTGATATTGGCGAAAAAAGATAGAAAAACACGGCGCGGACGTATGGCTGTACTCACCTTGGACGATAAGACGGCCCGTACCGAAGTCATCGTTTACCGAGAGCTATACGAACAGCATTTTAATGAGATCGTCGAAGATAAGGTTGTGATTGTCGAAGGAAGATGCGACGTTGATGACTTTACCGAGGAGCACGGGATCGAGGCGGATAGAATCATGACGGTTGAGCAGGCGCGAAATTCCCTAGCACCGACGTTGGTCTTAAACGTTTCGGAGACTGAATTAGGGAACGGTTTTGTCGGAACTTTAAAATCCCTCATTAACTCTAGCGATGGGGGGTGCCCAGTTGCGATCCAATACGAGCGACCGGAAGGTAGCGCGCGATTGGTATTGGGAGAGAAATGGTGGGTAAAAGCGACTGACTCTCTTATCGACGGATTGAAAGATAAATTTGGTGAACAGCGGGTTACCATCGAGTACTGAAGGGGAACTGCATAATGTCTCCAAACGGGAAGGAACAGAGTCTAGCCGGCTTGAATTTTCTTGACTTCGAACAGCCTATCGCTGAACTCGAAGCCAAGATTGAGGAGCTACGTCTCGTGGGCCATGATTCCGAAATCAATATTTCCGTGGAGATCGAACGTCTCAAGAAACGATCGGGGAAGTTGACACGACAGATATTTTCGTCATTGAGCGCTTGGCAGGTTGCTAAGCTGGCCCGTCACCCTTTAAGACCTTATACCTCAGATTACGTAAGTCGGATTTTCGACGATATACACGAGTTGCACGGCGACCGGGCGTTTGCAGATGATCCGGCCATCATCTCGGGCGTGGCGCGTATGGATGGTCGTAGCGTTGCATTTGTAGGGCATCAGAAAGGGCGTAACACGAAGGAAAACCTTCAACGTAATTTCGGCATGGCTCGTCCTGAAGGCTATCGTAAGGCACTCAGAATTATGGAGATGGGAGAGAGGTTCGCCATGCCAGTTGTGACCTTTATAGATACGCCTGGTGCATACCCCGGCATTGGTGCGGAGGAGCGCGGGCAAAGCGAAGCGATCGCGCGTAATCTCATGGTAATGTCGGGATTGAAGACTCCGATCGTTGCCACAGTGATCGGCGAGGGAGGGTCTGGCGGAGCTCTCGCGATCGGTGTTGCCGACCGAGTGATAATGATGCAGTACGCTACGTATTCCGTGATTTCGCCAGAGGGTTGTGCCTCAATTTTGTGGAAGAATGTCGATAAGGCACCGGTGGCAGCCGAGGCCATGGCTATTACATCGGATAGGTTGACCGAATTGGGGTTGATCGATGAAGTAATCGAGGAACCACTGGGTGGAGCACATCGAGATGTCGACGAAGCTGCCATGCGCCTTAAACGGTCGCTCGGCTTGGCATTGAACGGATTCGCTTCGGTGAACCGAGAGGAGCTTGTCGCGCTGCGCCGTTCTCGTTTATCGGCCATGGGGAAATTCGTCAATCGCTGATATGAAAAACTACCTTTGTCGGATTTGGTAGCGTGCCTATTAACTGGTGCACTCAGAAGACCTGATGCCCTCCCTAGTAAGAACTGTATTCGGAAGACTCGACGACCTCGTAGAAGTGTCCCAATGCGAGAGATTAATCCTCGGTTACAGTGGCGGGCTGGATAGTTCCGTCTTGCTGTTGTTAACAGCAGAATATGTAAGTTCACGAAATCTCGAGCTGCAGGCTATTCATGTTGACCATGGACTACAGGATGAAAGTGTGGAGTGGTCTAAACACTGTGTTCGAACCGCAAAGTATTGTGGAATCAGGTGTGAAGTAGCCGTCTTGGATGGGAGAGTTCCAGCTGGAGAGAACACAGAAGAGTGGGCTCGCGATGAACGCTATCGCTTATTCAAGTCCTGGGCTGATCGCCGGACCTGCATATTGACTGCTCACCACGCAGATGATCAGGCGGAGACTGTTTTTTATAACGCGATACGTGGTTCTGGTCCGCACGGACTTTCAGGAATTCGGTCTACAGCACGTTTCGGGTTTGGTTACTTGGGACGCCCGTTGATAGAGTGCCGGAGGGTGGAACTTCTAGCATACGCAAGAAGTGCAGATATAAAGTGGTTGGAAGATCCAAGTAATAGGGATGATCGGCTTTCGCGGAACTTCATTCGTCGACGGATTTTCCCTGTAATCCAAGGGCGTTTCCCTGGTGCGGCCAGAAACCTACAGCGTTTGGCCAAGGTTCAAACAGATCTTGCGGACGTATTAGATCGTGTAGCCGATAGCGCGCTTGACAGGCAGGAATCGCCAAATTACCGAATCAGCATCGCGGCATTACTCGAATTCGACCGTGAGTTGAGGCCTTTCGTGTTGAAACGGTGGTTAGCTCGCGCCGGGGCATCGATTCCCGGGAGGAGGCATATAGAACAGATCCTCGAGCATCTGATGTTTGTCCGTCCGGACGGAATGCCCACGGTATGTTGGGGGCACTTCGAGGTACGACGGTACAGAGGCCAGATGTATCTGATGCGACGTCTGAAAGACACCCGGAATCGGGGAAGTATGACTTGGGATTTGGCCTGTGATCTACGGTTCCCATGGGGGAGTCTGTCGGCCCATGCCACTCGGGGCATCGGTATAAACCGGGATATCCTGAAAAATATGGAGTTGGTCGTTGGGTTTCGAAGTGGTGGTGAGCGATGTCATCCATCCTTCCGCTCACATAGCCAGATGTTGAAGAAGTTATTTCAAGAGTGGTCTGTACCCCCGTGGGAACGAGATCTTACGCCGCTAGTTTTTGTCGACGGGCATCTTGCCGCTGTGGGGGATCATTGTGTTTGTCAAGGTTTCGCGGCTGGACCCGAAGCACATGCGGTTAAGTTAGATTGGAACCTAAATATTTATGAAAACGAGGTTGATCACAACGGTTGAATGGATTTTGGCCTTGAGACGGTTGGTTAATTCTGACGAAACCGCAGCACGGTGATCCTTGACGAAGGGCCTGTATCCGCCTGTATTATTTTTCGGGAAATAGTGGATCTGGAAGATCGAAGAACTCGATCGCTACACTACGTTGTCCACTGCGGAACCCGTCTTGCGGGCGTCCATCTGGGCCGATGGGGTCCTCGCTGATTTCTCCAAGCTGCGCTTGACCTTTGCGCGTTTTATTTCTTGCTTCCATGACTTTTGCGTGCAGTTCTCTCGTAAAAGGTACTTCGTAGGCGCGTGGTTCACCTTCGCGTAGACTCCGAGCCATGTCCGTGGCCCAAAGAAAAATCTTACCCTCAGCTCCTGTTACTTTATCAGGTTCCTGTACGTGGGCGGCAATCAGGTTAAAGCGTTCTGGTAAGGTTTCGTCAGCGGGCCATCCCAGCAACGGAGGCAGCGAAAGATAGGTCACAAGGTAAAAAGTCGATACAGTTACAATTAGCGCAGCCTTAACCTTCCAAGACCATCGCGTGTACAAGTGTAGGGTAGTGAGTAAAAGTGCGACGAGCACATAAGCCGCAACCAGCCCGGATTGTCCGAGAAAAAGCATTCCTAAAATATCACTAGGCTTTTGAACATGTGATCTACCTTTTCAATTTCGCCATTCTTGCCGATTATGAAACGCACCGCCGTTTTTTCATCTCCTTTGTTTTTCAAAACGGCGTCACCATAATAAACTATTTCTAAAGCCGGATTGTTTTTAGCGACCGTTATGGTTGTCACTACGGGTTGGTTAGTCTCCGTTGCGTAGTAGTGGAGATTCACGACGTACTCACCAGGGATGATGCCGCGGATGGTCACCACTTCCTGATTTAGGGGGTTTTGGATTTCTTTGCCGTTAACCGTTAACGTGTCGTTTATGGTCCCGCGATCATCGCGGTCGAGGTGCACCAGGCCGGCGTCACGGTTACGAAACCAGATCAAATTTCCGCTGGGGTCTTCTACCCAAGTGTCTATGTCATCTGGATTTTTATCGGGCCATCCGACGGTTATGATGTATTCTGCTTTCGGATCGATAATCCCTTTCTTCGCGACGGGGTTCATGAACATGATTGCAATTAGAAATAAGTAGGTAAATCCTAATAAGGAATTGAAGAGTAAATCCGTAAACGGATCAGTTCCTCGGCGTGTTGTTCGCCAACTACTGCTGAAAGACATTTGGACAAATAATCGATTTCTACCGGTTCGCGGTGACTGATTCGGACAAAGAAAGAATATTTTCGATAAGGTTGTCGGCTCCTTTGTCGAGAAGGAGGTATTGCAGTCCAAGCAGGATACTACCAATGAGTCCCGTAAGTGTCGTGAGAAGCGCGGTGCTCATCCCTGCACTCATTTGCTTTAGTATTTTTTGCATAGTGTTGACGTCTAGGGATGCAGTATTGGCGACCGAACCCAGCATTAGGATGAAACCTACGATTGTCCCGATGAGCCCGAGTTTCAATAAGATATCTACGACAAACCACCCGATATCGTGTGGTCCTTTTACTCGTGATACTAATACGTCGGTGAGTGTGGAAGCTTTTGGATTGGAGGGAGCGCTGTCTGCTCCTCGAGTGCCACGCAGCATCTCGCCCAGATAACTGCCAAGTACTGTGTGGGACTGAACGGTTTCTCCAGAGATTCTGATGGAATCGTTATCCAACCGAACGTCAGGGTTTTTGTCGTTCAGAGCTAGCCGCATTCGACAGACGTAGTCGATTTCAGCTGAGAGGTACGACGCTCGTCGGGCGCAGTGGGCGGTGCCCAGGATATATAACAAGCCTATTACGAGTGAAATTCGGCTTTTATCGTGCGTGACCAATGCCTGTAGCAGCCCTTCGTTCCAGCTTACGATTAAGCCAAAGACGATGAGACCGGTAATGGACAACCACATAAACATCAACCAATGTTCGTGTTCTTGCAATCTAGGCATCCTAGCCTCCACCGTTTCCGATAGTGAAATAAGGTATTTCAGACATCATTTCGTTGAGACGTCGCGCAAAAATCGCGACGCGTTCGTCGTTACGATTGGAAATTCCCGAACTGTGTATCGCAATCTTACACGTCTTCTGCGTCGCGAACTCCGTTGTCCTAGCGAAAGGATTATCTAACAGTCTTAACGGCCACGTTGATTAAAGTGGATGCAATACGTAGAGCAATTGTGCTTTTATTCAGTGATTATCACCTTCGTTCCGATCGTGACAGTATGACGGAGTTCTCGGATCTCATTGTTGCGCAAAGCAATGCAGCCTTCGGTCCAATTAAGGTTCGAGTGAATGTGAAGTTTTTCTGGTGTCTCTAAACCGATTCCGTGAATCCCGATCGCGCCACCTAACGCCGTGCCCTGTGGTGGCGGTTCGTCACGTCGAAGTGCACCGACAATCTTCTTAAATTCTAAAGAGGTAATAACTTGTTCTTTAAGCCCGTGGGAAGCATCTTCAAAGTTCGGATAATTCAAATGAATAAAATAATCGAATTTACTTTTTTCGTTGAAACCGATCACGTAATAGGTACCGATCGGTGTTTTGTTGTCTCCAAGACGCTGCTTGTCACCGGGACCACCGCGGCCCGACGCCATTCGATACACTTTATGGATTTCGCCACCATTGCGTACGATAAGTTGGCGCTGTGATTTGTTGATCTCGATTTCGGACGTATTCGCCCCCGCGGACGAGGCGGGACCAAAAATCAAAAAGAGGATTGGGCATGCGACCCAGATCCAACCACTTGCTGTGGAACGCCATTTACGGCTTGGCATTGGCGCACTTTCGGTGGTCATGTTACCTGATTGCCACCATATGGAAACGAAAAAGGGGCCCTTGGCCCCCTTTTTCTAGATTCGACAGTTCATTACCGGTTGCAGATATACATCGTAATCTCAAAACCAAATCGCATGTCTATGTATGCAGGCGTTTCCCAAACCATGCCAATGTCCTCATAAGTGGTTGCCGAACAGTAGACTATTCCCACAATAATTTCAAATTCGACCGAACTAGTCGGGTAATATCGGTTACGACAGGCCATAGACGACTCAAGTCCGTTAGCGTCACCGGTGTGAGATTGAGCGCTATAATATTTAGAAGAATGCGTGTTGGCCCGCGTTTAGCGCCAGATCGGCCATTCGAAATCTAATAGGGGGTGCGGGTGATGGATAAGACTACCGAAACGGAGATCGAGGCCGCCGCATATCGGCGTTTGCGGGATTATCTGCGAGAACATACAAACGTACAGAACATTGATTTGATGAATCTGGCAGGGTTCTGTAGAAATTGTCTCTCTAAGTGGTATCGAGCAGAAGCGGAAGCGCGTGGCGTGGAGCTCGATTACGAAAGGGCAAGAGAGATTGTTTATGGGATGCCTTATGCTGAATGGAAATCTAAATATCAGAGCGAAGCCGCAGTCGAAAATCAGGAGAGGTTCACGGAACGGCAAGAGAGAACCAATTAGCCACACGCTGGCTACCCGAGATATTTTTCTATCTTTCTGAACGGGACTAAACATAGTTCCGCTCCACCATTTCGAGGTGTTGGAGTGATGACTGGCTCTGCAGTTTCGGCAAATTGAAACCGGTCGTTCAGCATGTTCCATTAATAGTGGGCGCTTTGTGCGGTATCTGCTAGCCTCAATTGGTTTTCGTAATTCCACCCGTCTCGCCGGGGGGGTGGTATGTGCACTCTTTTACTCTTCCGTGTGCGCGGCGGGTAGCGTTAGTTTCGACGAGGAAATCGAGGTTGTCGTTTCAACACCCGTGGGCGGTGTCGGTCTACCGGCCGCGATGCTTCCATTTAATGTGCAAGTAGCAGACCAATATTCCTTGGAGCGATCACAAAGTTTGGATCTCGCAGATCATCTTGGTACCCATTTCGGTAGCGTTAGTATCAATTCAGGGGCGAATAATCCACTGCAAGCGGACGTGCAGTATCGTGGGTATTCCGCCTCTCCGCTATTAGGTCTACCTATGGGTATTGCGGTGTATCAAAACGGTGCCCGTATCAACGAACCACTGGGCGATGCTGTTAACTGGGATCTGATCCCTGAGTCAGCTGTGCACAGCATGATTCTAGTTGGAGGATCGAATCCACTTTTTGGACGTAACGCGCTTGGTGGGGCCTTGTCCATAGAGATGAAAGACGGCTTCAATTTTTTCGACCACCAAATGGAATTAATTGGTGGTTCTTGGGAACGTCTCGTAACCAACATCGAGAGCGGCAGCAACAATGGAACTTTCGGTTACTACCTTAACCTCCATTATTTCGATGAAGAGGGATGGCGTGCTCTATCCGATTCCGATGCGGCCAATGTATTCGCAAGCTTTAGCTATCGCGCCGAAAAGACCAAGGTCGATTTGAGTTTCCAATATGGAGACACGGAGCTTACCGGAAACGGCCCAGCACCTATAGCCTTACTGAAAATGGATCGCGACGCAATATTTACGGCGCCGGATACGACTGAAAACGAATTGAATATGTTTACGCTTAATGCGTCTCATGAATTTTCTGACGTTGTTAACCTTGACGTAACTGGTTTTCACCGTCGGAATGAAACAGTTTCTTTCAATGGAGATATTTCAGAGTTTTCCACCTGTAATTTAACAGCCGGTACTGTACTTGTCGAAGGCCTCACAGAACGACTGCTTACACAGATGAGTTTGGACACTGATGATGTCTGTACGAATAATTCGTTAGGCGTTACGGATTCAGAAGCGCTAGAAATTGCGCTAAACGCACTCGTGTTGCCAGGGAGTAAAGCGTTTAATCTTGAAGACCACACTTCTGGTTTATCCGGTACCGGGGTAATAACGGATGATGCTGTAAATAATATCAGTAGGCGAGAACAGAAGAGCTACGGAATGGATTGGCAACTTGCCTTTCAATCCGAGTTCCTTACTCGCGAGAATTTTCTCATTGTGGGCGTCGACTATTTCGGAGGCGATGTGGAGTTTAATTCGGTGTTAGAGCTTTCTAACATCGACCCAATAACGCGGAGCACGCGTGGCATGGGGGTAGGCAGCTTTGTTCAAGAGGGTGCAACGATGGTTTCCACTTCTTCTGATTCCTGGAGCGCCTATTTTTTGGAATCCATAAGACTCGCCGATACTCTGACCCTGACGGTTGGGGGACGCTACAACTATACGACCATTGAGCTCCGCGACCGATCTGGCGTGCGCCCAGAACTAAATGGGGATCATAGCTTTAGTCGTTTCAATCCATCCTTGGGCCTAACTTATCGTGTCTCTAAGGGCAATAACGTGTTTTTGAATTACAGTGAGTCGTCTCGCGTCCCGACGCCGATCGAACTCTCTTGTAACGAATCCGTTTTCCAGCAAGCACAAAATACTGCCGTCGAGAGGGGAGATGACCCCAGTGACGTGCAGCTCGAATGCCGACTGCCGAATGCCTTTTTGGCCGATCCGCCATTAAAAGAGGTGATTGCTAGGAGTTTCGAAGTGGGGATCCGTACCGAGTTTAATAGTGGCGAGCAAAGGGTCGGTTATTTTCGGACCGTGAATAAAGATGACATTATCTTTCAAGCGACCGGCCGTGCGACGGGCCTCTTTGCCAATGTTGATCGGACGAAGCATGAAGGTATTGAAGCGTCTTTAAGCAACGAGTTTAGAAAGTTTGACATGGTCACGGCATACACTTACATCGTGGCTAGTTATGAGGCTGACTTTCTTGCGACAAGCCCTGAACACCCACTTGCCAACGGTAATGGTGAGATTTCAGTGAACAAAGGTGACCGTATCCCGGGTGTCCCCCGGCATCAGTTCAAATTCAATCTGACTTACAGCTCTCTACGTAATATTCGGATGGGCGGTGAGATGATCTATAACTCTTCTCGCGTGTTACGTGGTGATGAGTCAAACCAACTTGGTGATGTCGACGGCTATGTGATTTTCAATTTACGTACTAACTACACGCACAACAGGCGCTTCGAGTTTTTTATACGCGTCACTAACTTATTGGACAAGGATTATGAGAACTTTGGGTTGTTAGGTGAGGATCCAAGTGACGCGTTACCCTCGATTTCTAGTCGAAGCCCTATATTTCTTGGTGCGGGTGCCCCGCGAGGAGTCTGGGCGGGGATCAGAGTACGACTTTAGGCGCCAAGGGCATTTGGAGTAGCTAAAGGCCGCCTATTCGCTCCTGTTTTAATCATCGATCAGAACACCCCAAGGGGATTTTCCGACAGGTATCGTTGCTATTACAGAGTTTAATTCAGTATTTATGACAGAGACTTGGTGATCCGCCCCATCGGTGGAATACAGATGCTTCCCATCGCGGCTCAGTGCAAGTCCCCATACCCGCTTGCCTACCGGAATAGACGCGACGATTTCTAACGAATGGGCGTCCAGAACGAAAATTCTGCTAGCTCGGCCTCCGGCTACAAATAAGCGTTTCCCATCGCGGCTAATCAAAATGTCTTTGGGTTTTGCTTCGTCGTCACTGATCGATTTAGTACGGATGATCCTCCCAGTCTCGACATTAATTTTTTTAACCTCTCCGCCGATTTCCGATGTTGCGTATGCGGTTTTTCCATCTGCACTGAAAGTTGCCGCCCGGGGCCGAGCGCCGACTAGTATGTTATGCAGGATGGTGTGTTCGGGAATTGATATCAAATGCAACATGTTAGTGGATTCGCTGGTAACGATGACCCGAGTTCCATCGGGCGAGATTGCAACACCTTCGGGTTCGATTCCGACTTCGATTTCTGCTATCAGTGCCCCCGTTTCGGGATTGAATACACTCGCCTTTGCGTCTTCTTCG
>Ga0310342_100001679_pt1 | contig 13867 bp, 12 predicted proteins | sample S15DNA20500_MG_FD_206155 | JGI IMG/M metagenome (GOLD analysis project Ga0310342, IMG submission 206155) | Marine microbial communities from station ALOHA, North Pacific Subtropical Gyre - S1503-DNA-20-500_MG | ecosystem: Environmental > Aquatic > Marine > Oceanic | place: Pacific Ocean: North... | reverse complement strand
ATTCAAAAACAGGGTCCCGCTCATCGAGTACTCGCCCGCAACCGGCGCCGAGAAAACGATGATGGAATCGGTCTGATCTGCGTTGGAATACAGACAGGGCCCGGCCTCGTAGGCCGAACTCGCTGCCGCAAAACCGGGCGATTCCCAGCGATTTCGAGCGTCGGACCACCTATTCAGCAACATGGCGTCAAACCCGTTGGCGATACCACTTCCCCGAACGCATTGCCAGTTCGCGCCGTTTGCATCCGTAAATACGCCCGGTTGGTCGTCCCCCACGCCCGCATCGGCCCCGGTGAAAAACGGAATATTATAAACGACATTGGCGGCATCAACGGGTGCTGCCACGATCGAGAGAAAAATCAGCGTGCTGGCAACAGTCCAGCGCAAGATTCGAGAGTTCATGAGGTGTCTCCGTTTAGTTCGGCCGTTTCTGCAACAATTCAAAACCCGGTCGGAGCCCACCGGCATCTCGCAACTCAAGTCCATAATGCGCTCCGAATTCCCATACAACATGCTACTACAGAGCCCCCCACGTCAACATTTTCCCCATTTTCCTGCATTCCACATGTTATGGACAGACCCGAATGGCGCGAGGATAAGGTCCCTTTCGGATCCGAGAATGACGAAATACCCAAATGACCAATGATTTTTTTAAATGAATAGAATCAGCTCCGGAATTCGTCATTCACAGGTCAGCTATCACGAAGATCCCATGCTACCATCCATATGAGCTTATCTTCGCGCCGTTCGGGACAGACCCTTTATATGTTGTCTAAACTGCCACCAACGAGATTTCCCACTTTTTGCTCGCCCCATGGCAAGATTTTATTAAGCCCACAAACTTGATTCCGGCGGGGAAGCGGCCCTGGATCCTTGTATCGCAACTCTCGAGGCGGACGGAAATGCTGCGCTTGCAAGGGCCGGAAAAAGTGGGGAAGTCGCTTACGGCGCCCTGTCACGTTCATCGGGCCAGCTCGCCCATTCATAACTTCAGATTTGAGAACGTATAGCGATCGTCCTGCTGGAATAATTGCCCATCCTTGCCGTAGCAGCAGAAATTGAAATAGTAGACTCCGTCTGCGCCCTGGTCGATCAACTCGCGTGTACGCAGAATGACGGCCTCGGAGGTATGCTTTTTGGCCGTATCTCCGTCTTCCCATCCCGTGCCCGTAGGCCAGACCTGGGGCCAGACTTTGCACGGCCGCGGCGACGCTTTCGCACCGGTCAGAAAACGATCGAAGGTCCAATCCAGCGAATCCGGCTCGTGGTTGTGTGTGCCCGGTATGACCACGTCGACCAATCCTTCCTTCATCCAGGTGATCGGATCCTGTCCCTGGGCGCGGCCCTTCTCCTCTTCATAAGCGACGCGGACGATGACCGGTCTATCCGTGAGCTTGCGGATTTTTCGCATGAACCACAGACAGGAATCGAGCTTCTCCTCCTCGGGCGTTCCGGGAGGAAAAAAGGGAGCCTTACGTTCGAAATCGAGGCTGATGCCGTCGATGCCTTTTTCGAGGATATCCTCGAATAGCTCGATCAGGTAGGCATGAAACGCCCAGCTTCTGAAATCCTTCTTGATCGAGTTGTAGTGACAGAAATTCACGACTCCTGGGCAATCGGGAACGCGTTCCGCGTTCAGGCAGTGGCTCAGTCGCACGTTACCGTATACCTCGATGCCCTGATCGTGACCGTGCTTCACGACCAGATCCAGAAGGTCTTCGTCCCGCCCGTTGTAATGCGCTACTACCCTGCCGATCATCTGGTCAATATCGCGGCCAACCCCGATGCCGTCGAAGGCCCGCCCATGCCGGGTGCGGCAGTTGTGCTCGGCGGTGGTCATGATGCACCAATCCAGCGCGGTGAGATCCGATTCGGCTAAAGGCCGGACCAGAACATCGATCGCATCCTGCTCGGTCATCCCCGTCTTCGCCAATTCCACGAGTGGACCAAAACCGTCGTTGTTGAATACGTAGTCGGACATTGTGTTTTCAGTGGCTAGAACTCAACCGAAACGCCAGGGGGGACGGACCTCGCCGTCCGTGATTACTTCCTCCACATATTGACCGGTCTGCGGGGGCGGAACGCCGCCCGCGTGCTCCCCGCGGTCCATGATCCGATAGGAGATGACATGATGCCACTTTCCATCGCTGAGAAAGAGGGTACTGCTGCCGGGGTGATCCATGAACCAGACCTTCCCGCTCGGCGGAGGGCCGAATTCTTCGAGGGCGTCGCGGACCAGCACGGCATCCTCCAATCCGTTGCGTTCCGTATTGAGCGGGTAGATCACCAGCTTGTCCCGCTCGCGTCCAAGTTCGTTGCAGATGATGTAGGGCACGCCGTCCGCGGACCGTCCCATGACCGTCGTGGACTGCGCCCGCGCCTCCGGCTGATCAATGATCAGGTCCCAGTTCGCGGCATCGTCGCGGGAACGCCAGACTTTCAGCAAGTTGTTGGTAAGCCCGTAGCAGCCGCGCGCGGTGAAGAGGTAGGAGCCGTCGGTGTCCCGCGCTATGCTTGGTTCCATCCAGAGTGCGTACGCAGGGTCCTTCGCCTGCTCCGGGTCGCCGATTTTCGGCACATTCTCCGCCACGATCACCGGTACAAATGAAATCGCTTTCCACTGGCCGTCCTCGTACCTCCACCGCGACACTCCGGCCGCCATTCGCTTGGTATACCACGCTCCCACATCCCCGGTCATCGCCAGGACCGGAAACAGGTAATCATCCCCGTCCATAACCCCTTCGGTGAGGCTGGGCCAGGTGAGAGCCCATTCGGAGCCGGGGGTATAGATCGGGTTTTCCGGTCCATATACTTCACAGCCGACGACCCGGAACGTGTTTCCGTCGTAGGCAAACTGATACACCTCGGTGGTGCGAACGGCTTTGTCCTGCTTGTCCGCCTTGCTGTAATACCCATCTTTATATCGTGGGAAATCGGCCGCTTCGCATAGGCCGAATCCGGTGCCCGCAAATGGATGTGGCGAACCGTCCTCCCGTTTTGCGCCATAGGGCACGAACCCGCCGCGGATGGGAAAACGAAGAATAATCCGGTCCTCGCCGGCCTCGTTGGTGAAATGCGTGTTGCGGCAGATCTCAATGCAGTTGTCGGTTGAGATATTGTCTATGTCTTCAAATAGAATCAGGTCGCACCCGTTTTCGAAGTCCCCGACCACAAAGCCTTCATTGCGAACCGAGGTCATCAGTCCGGCCAGGCCGGGCGCGATCTGGAATGGGGCGGCTACGCCGTAACGATAGGTCCGGCCGTCGCGGGTTTGCGGCGGGGCGATGAGCCTGGCGGGGGATTGGGTGACAGTCATAAAATAACGCTGTGGAAACTCTTCAGATGGAAACCCTACTGCCAATCCTGTTCGGTTGTCGCGCTTCTTTTCTAGCGTGGTAAGGATTTCCAGTAAAGCCGCCATATTCCCTGAAAAGGTTCAATCCAGTTTTTCATCCCGGCATCCTGGCCGGAGGACCCGTGCCGTCAGCGCACGGACAATCGCCTCGAAACCTTGACAAATGGGATCAAGCCCCTCTGGCCGCATAGGGAATTCTATAGTACGTCAAGCCAGATGAGTGCCATGTGTGATACACCGCTTCCGGGCGAAATGAGGCGTGGATGCGGAGGCTTCATCCTGATTGAACTCCTGGTGGTCATCGCGATCATTTCCATCCTTGCCGCCCTGCTGATGCCGGCGGTCCGCTGCGGGAAAACAACCACGTGATGCGCAACATCGCCGACGTTGTCAGCCCCGTTCGCGCGGTCTGGATCTTCGATTATCGGCGATGGCGATACAATATTCCCGCTACCTTTGACGCGGGCCGGGCATGGTCGTACAACGCTGAAATAAACTACGCGCCGCTGGCGAATCTTTACGAGGCGTTGCTCGATCCTTTCTACCCTAACCAGGACATCGAATCACTTCTCCACGTGGGGAAAATGAACTTTCTCTGTGTAGACGGACACCTCGTTCCCTTCCGGCCCGAGCCCGACGGCACCAGTGAGAATTCCCCCTGGCCTAATGCCTGGCCCATGGTCCAGCAGTAAGCCCCGCCCCGGCATATCGGCATTCCCAGGCACGGGTTACAATAGGGACAGACCTGAAGGCGCTCGAAGGCGCTTAAGGCCTCATCATGATCAATTCATTCTCGGGAACGGCGGGAACCGCCGTCTCCAGAGATGCGGCAACATTCTGAAAAGCACGAAGACATGAATTTGGAGACGGCGGTCCCCGCCGTACTGAGATATGGATAAGTCATGAAAGGACCACATCGGAGCGACAGCTTAAGTCAGCGACATTCGGGACAGACCAGAATGAATGGCATCTTAAGTGAGCTGCACCGCCGATCTGACCGTATGTCAGAAGTGCCATAGGGTGCGGACCCCTACAGATCCGCTTCGTACGTGCGGACTTCAGGGAAAACCGTTTTCCCGCGCAGAAGCCTGCCGATGCGGGGCTTTCGGTCGTTGAATACTTCCACAGCGTCCGCGTCGGCGAAGCGGAGAAAGAGAATGCGCCGGTCGCGGGTTTTTGAGTAGTTGCCCCTGGATTGGTGCAGGGTATGGCAGTTGAAGAAGAGGCACTCGCCCGCTTTCATCGGCATCGGCACCGCCCTCGACTCATCCACTTCCAAGTTAATGTCAACCTGGGCAGCCTTATCGTCAACCGTGCGGGAATCCGACTGCTCGATTTGCCCTTCCTTGTTGCTGCCAGGAACAATTCGAAGACATCCGTTCTCTTCGTCCGCGTCGTCCAGCGCGGTGAGGCAACTGATCGCGTTGTACGGATCGAGCTCGCCATAGCTGTTGTCCTGGTGCCAGCCGAAATCCATCGTGTTGCCGCGCATTTTGAATGTGAGTTGGCTGGTGGCGCCTTTGATGTTCGGGCCGATGATCTGCTCCGCCACGTCTGCCAGCGGACCCTCGAAATAGTAATCCCGAACGATGGCCGACTTTTTGTGGATGTTTCGGAGCAGGGCGTTCTGGAGCCAGTTCTTATTTTCGTCAAATTCACCCTTCTCCGCGGACCACGCGTTCATACATTGCTCACGCATCATCTCCAGGCCGGTTCCCGTAAGAATCGGTCCGTAGCGGTGGTATCCCGTTTCGCCGAAAAGTCTGAGGTCATCTTCCGACAATTTCCGGTAGACGAATAGATCCGTAGATTTCATTTGTTCCGTTTTCATGTTGCCAATAGTAACAAAATTTATTCTCTTGGTCCATCCACAATTCATGGAATGGAGAAAGCATGCCGATCAAGCGAAATCAGACAATCTTATTCATCGGGGACAGCATCACCGACTGCGGGCGGCGAGTGGAGGATGCTCCACTGGGTCGCGGCTACGTGAAGTTTTTCGCGGATATGTATCTGATCCGGCATCCGGGGAGAGAGATTACGGTGATCAACAAGGGCATTGGCGGAGACACGGCGCCGGGACTGAGAAATCGCTGGAACGATGATGTGATCCGCAATCGGCCCGACTGGCTCTCGATCAAGATCGGAATCAACGATTTGCACCGGACCCTTGATGAAACCGCGGATCCCGTCCCCACAGATCTGTTCCGGGAGGCCTACACGGATATCGTCGAACGCACCCGCAAGGCGTTGCCTTCATGCAAGCTGCTCCTCATCGATCCGTTCTACATCAGCACGGACCCATCCCCGACATCGTTTCGGTCCCTCGTGTTGAAGCAGCTACCGGAGTATCTGCGGATCGTGAATGATCTCAGCCGCACATACGGCACGCTCCATATCAAGACCCACGCATTGTTTCAACGGTTGCTGAAAACCCACGAACCGGATGTCTTCTGTGCCGAGCCGGTCCATCCGAATACAACCGGGCACCTCGTCATCGCCGACGCAGTTTACGCGGCCCTGGCCGGGTAACACGCCGCCGTCTCCAGAGATGCGGCAACATGTTGAAGCGCACGTAGATATGAATTTGGAGACGGCGGTCCCCGCCGGATTGAGAATTGATGAGTCATGAAAGGGCCCTATCGGAGCGACAGCACCATTCGGGTCTGTCCCTAAATACGTTCATCTCTCCGTGAAGTGGCGGAAGTCGCGGAGACTTCCGATCGTCTCCTCCAATGCTCGAATGATAGCCACAAAGAGGCACAAGAAGCACGAAGAATGAACCGCGGATTTCGCGGATGGAATTCGGTTCACACCGTTCCATCCTCGCCCATCAGCGAGATCCGCGGTTAACAATACTACGTAGTATACTATATAGCATTGTCAGCCAATGTCGAATTTAAATGGTATTCGCGGTCGAAGTAGGGCAGGGATTGCAGAAGGAGTTCGATCTGCTCGACAAGATCGGCATCGAAATTCTCAATCCGATTCAGTGGCGCTGTCCGGGATTGGGGCGAGAGGAGCTCGTACGCGAGGTGCAGGAAAACACTGCAATGGTTGTCGAGTCGGGATTCGATTTCTCCTGGTTGCTCCGGACGCCTGGTGCAGCATGTAGAACAGGGGCCGCGCCCCAACGGACCTGGGGGAATCGAACGTTCCTACCCTGTGATCCCTTTAACTAACCGCCCGCCAACACGTCAGCATATAGGTGTGGAAATTGGAATTCGATCTGACAAACACCGTCCGTATTCACTGTTACTCACGACGGGGAGACGCTTCCTGATCCGAAACGTCCCCAAATCTTTGTGAAGGGCGTTTCGAAGAAGGAAGCTTTGACTTACTCGACGTTGTCTGTCAGATCGGGTCATGGTCTTTACTATTTTATAGGAGAGCCGAGAGAATAAATCTTTTTACTGCCCTGACATCGGCGGCTCCATCCACTGGACCTTCCCGCTTGCCCTTTTCAGGATGTTGTCCAGGATGGTTTCCCATCCCTTCCAATCCCACCACGGCGTGCCGACATCGGCAAGCTCGCCAAGCGGCGTGCCGGTCATCGCATACACCGTCCCCCGTCCAAACTTCCCAATCGTAAGAAGTGGTTGGTCGCCTGCTTCCAGCAGCACGGTTGCGCGTGGTTTGCTCTGTACGCGATGAATCCAAATGTTCCGCGCGTCGGCCTTCACCGGCACGGATACGAGGGTATTCGAAAATGGGTCCTCGGACGGTTTGAGCGTGCTGAACACCTGCTTTGTCAACTCGTGTTCGCGAGTCGAACGGATCCATTGAGCGTCGCCTTCGGCCTTTTCCAAGTCAAGCTTCGCACCGGTAACGGGCAACAGATCAGCCAGAAACGTATTGGCATACCCGCCATGTCCGAAGGCGCGCGTGCCGCCACCGACGAACAGCGTGCCTCCTCGATGAACATATTCCCTGAGGTTCTTCCGGTTGTTCGGCTGCAATTCATCCGCTGCGATGTTCAGCAGTGCCACCAGATCGTATTCGAGAAACTCCTCGACCGTTTCCGGAAATTCGGATGGGACACGCGATACGTGGGACGAGATGATCTGCCAGGATTCGCTTGCCTGCATCCGGGCTCGTTCGAGCGCTTCATCAAATCCGAAATACTCGTGCCATAGTCCGCGCACGAGATGCACTTTCTTCGTGTGACTGTTGCGCGCAGGTAATGACGCCACATCAATCGGATCTGCCTTGAAACGATCGCGGTCTGTTGCCAGGTCCAACTGTTCGATCACGATGCTGTCTACCCAGAGGTCCGACACCCCGTGATAGTGCATGGTCATGTAGCCGGACTCCCCTTCTCTGACTTCGTACTCATAGGCAAACGCCTCGTAGACGCCGGGGCGTCGAAACGCGTTGCATGCGATCTCTTTGGACCCAAACGGGCCTGAGACATCGAAGACCGTCCTGGTGCTGCTGTTATCCGCCACCTTGAGGCGGAAGGTAACCCGGGCGCGGCCCGGACCCGTAATCGAGGCACATTCCTGTCTTGGCCCATCCAGGAAGTAGCTGGGCGCATCGACGGAGGCCGCCTGGCAGTAGAGCGCTTGACCGAGCAGGCCGCCGTCGTCCTTGATCAGGCGAGCGCATTCTTCGCCCCTGGCAAAGGACGAAATGGGAAACACGATTCGTCCGTTCTCAGGATCCGGCGCTACGTCCTTGCCATCGAATGTCTGGGACGTGAAGATTTCCTCGGGGATATCGGCACAGGAGCCGGGAAATTCCTGAATCACGATCTTCCAGCTCTTGAGCTCCGGAATCACCAGCGATGACGCATTTCCGACTTCATCGATCCAAGGATCTTCTTCGGGGTCGAGTACAAACACGCGCGCAGGCTGCCTGGTAAAGCTGACGTGCACGTCGTTGAGAGGCGCCGGCTGTTTGTCGATGGTGGAGTTCTCCTTGTTCACGCCGGGCGCCGGCATGTTTACAAGGTGCGTGATGAGTTGATACGCCCCGTCAAGCTGCCGCTTGTAGGTATAGATGCTCCACCAAAGATCGGGGTGCTCTTTGCCGCCGACGGTTACGGCCAGGTGCTGTGCCGGCTCTTCGACAGGACGCAGCTTCTCGTCGTACAGCAAGTCTCCGTAACGAAGGGCAAAGCGATAATAAGTGTCCTGGAGCGGCAAATGGCAACGATGGTCCCGATAAACACCTCCATAGATATGACTTGTCGCCGCAAAATTCGAGATCAAGAGATATCGCAACGAGAAGTCGTTGACAGGATATTTTTCGGGAGCATGCAACATTCTGGCCTGGCCGTATAGGTTTCCCCCTTGTTGGTGAACACGCAATGCGGCATCTCGCATGGCCCGCGCCCCAATTCGCCAATCGGAATGGCTTTCGTCAAAAGTTCCGCCCTCAAAGAGGATCATGCCTCCTCCTGAACATGCTTCACGAAATGCATCGGGAGACTTGGCCGCGCCATACTCATAGTTGAGGCCGTAATTGTAACCATAGAGGAAGTCGGGCCTTTCATTCCCGATGGTTTTTTTCATTTGGCGTGTGATGCGGGTGTTCGCTGCGTCAATGCTCTGACCGTGATTCAACCTTCTACCATCGAGATCGTACCCGAGGATGGTCCAGAACTGCCCGATCTCCCAGTGCCCGTCGAAGCGTACGCCGTCGTAGCCGAAATCCTCACAGGCGGACAACATCTGATCGCAGGCGAAATCGACAAGGCCCGGGTCGGCGCCCCATGCGAGATGGAATGGCTGAAACCCTCGCCATCTCTCGGCGGGGCGTTCGCCCGGATCCATGGTGATGTGCCAGGTCTTCATCTCCTCGAGGTCCTCGACGTATAATTTGGCGGAATGCCCCAGCATTCCCCCCATGTAGTTGTACGCGAGCCACTCGGGGTGTCTGCGGGCCCACGCGGTGCCAAGCCAGCCTGCCGGCGTCGCATTGTTGTACATCGTCACCTTCATGCCCAATCGGTGTGCAGCCTCCGTGAATGCTCGGATCGTCTTTTTGGATCTACGGTAGCGATCCGTCATCGTGATCCACTGGTCCCAGTCCGTCGCAAGCCCGACGACCTCCGCGGGCTGACCCACATAGATTTCATGCCATGTGCCTTTCATCTCCCGCCATCGCGTAGGCCAGTAGCCGTCGTCTCCTTCAAAACGACGGGCGGCCGATTCGATCAGATCTGGGCCACACTCTGACCAGGAGCTCTGCTGACCAAGCCGAAAAGGATTGGTTCCGACCGTAAACACATCCAGTGCACCCGCCAGCCAACCGGACTCCTTGAACAGGTCGATTCTGAGTGTGCATCCCCATGCGTCGGAGGGCACCGAAAAGGGGATCGATATCGTGCCGTCCTTGAGGTCGTGTACAATCACATCCGGCAGGTTAACGCGGCTGGTTAGACCGTGTTCGAGCGTACTCTTGAGGATCAGGCCGTCTGTATCTCCGGCAAGGTTGATCTTCACGGTGGCCAACCCACGAGCGCCCGGCGCGTAAACAACGCGGTCCACAAAGACCGAAAGTTCCACATCCGGGGCTGCCGCGCGCAGATCGGAGCATGTTGTGCCGAAAACGGCAACGGTGCAGAGACAGAAAATCGCCTGTCTGCTTCGTGCCATGAGCCAGTCACGCAGGCGTGCAGGTCGATTCACTTCGAAAAAACGCATCATCACCCCTACTTTCATTGCTGGCTACTTCTCCGGTTGTCCCACTGCGGCGCTACCATTGACTGCAGAGTATAGCCTATCCGTTCCTCGACGCCAACGCCCTGTTCACCCAGTACAGATGTCGCCAGCTCAACGAAAACTCATCGGATGTAATTGCAAACCGAGCCTCCCGTCTGCCGGCGGACGCGCTCACAAGCCTGCCCGGCACATCCTCGTCGTCCCGCGCCTCGATGACCTTGAATTCAACGGGCCGGCCGAGCAGTCCGCGGCCATCGGAAGAAATCTGACGAACCGATCCGGCATCGGTCCAATCCACCGCGATATTCATACTGCGATTCCCATAAAATGAAAGTCGCCGATCGAAAGTCTCCGCTACTTTCCGGATTTAAACCAAGATGATCCGATTTCACATCGAAAACTTTTCCAGCCGCAGGCAGAGTCCGAATAACTGAAATTCTTCTTCGTTCTCTTCGTTTCCTTCTGTTCAAATTCCGTTTGGTTTCGGCTTTGCGGGTTCGTGTATTTCGTGAACTTCGTGGTTCAAACTTCTGACTCCCACGTTTGCTTCGCGTACTTTGCCATTGCTTTTTTGTCGAGGGTTACGCCGAGACCGGGTTTTTCCGGTAGCTTGATGGCGCCGTCTTTGATTTCCAATTCCTCTTCGATCAAATCATCGATCCGAAGTCGATGGCCAAATGCGTCGCCGGGCAGGACGCAGTTTCGGGCTGCGGAGGAGAAGTGCAGGATATAGGCGTCGAGCAGGCCCAGTTCCACCCCGGACCTGGCCCAGCAAAGCGCGCCGAAGCAGGTGGCCATGTGGGCGATGCCGAGAAAACTCTTCGCGGGATAGGCCATGGTGACGTAGTAGCAGCAATGATTCGCCAGCGCGATGTGATGCTCCGTCGCACAGTGCATCGCCAGCGGGATGGTGGTTTTCTGTCTGAATAGCTGCCACTCCGCGATGTCGAACGGCATGGGATCTTCCAGGATCACGTTCCCGGAAGGTTCCAGTTGGTTCGCGATGTCAATCGCTTCGCAGGTACGGTAGAAACGGCGGTTCGGATCGATGATGACTTCGGTGTCGTCACCGGCCACGTTTTTGATCGCCTTCACGATGCCGACAATGTCGTCTTCGGCCGACCCTTTCATTTTCATGGAATTGAATCCCCGCTTCAGTCCGATTTCCATATGCCGCGCCGCATGCTCGGGATCGCTTCGACCCATCCACCAACAGGTCGGGACCCATTCGCGCTGTGCGCCGCCATACAAATCGCAGGCGCGCAATCCGGTTGCTTTTCCGAGGAGATCGTGAACGGCAAGTTCGACTCCGATGTCTCCCCCGTTGTTGCCGAAGTCCTGCTCGTATGGACGATGCGGCACGGGCGGGTCCTGATTCTTGGCGGAGGTGATGCAATGAACGGCTGGACGGGAGCCGGGAGCCCGTTGGCGAAAGGATTTCCAATTCGTGAACCTGCCCCATTTCAGATTCGGGCTATGCCGAGGCAGGAAGGCATGAAGCCGGGTATCCCGGAGTTCGAAGACCTTTTTTCCGGGACCGAACCGGTGGTTCCCTTTGCACATGCGGTGGACCTATTGCCGGGCACTACGATATTGCTGACAATAGGGGAAGAGCCGCTGCTTGTTGAACAGGAGGTCGGGGACGGGAAAATTCTGGTTTTTCTGGGAACGGCTTATGGTCCGGATTCTGAGGATGCGTTCTGGAATTGGCCCAAGTGGCCCCATCTGCTTGCGCGAGTGCTTTACCAATGAGCAGCAATTGAGATAATTGATGGTCTCGGCTTTTTACAGCAAAAAGGAGTCATACGATGCTGAGGGGAAATTTAATACATTCGGAGATTCTAGAGGCCCTCGGGATGGCGGGGCACGGGTCGAGAGTCCTTATTGCGGATGGAAACTACCCTGCGTCAACGGCCCTGGGTCCGAATGCAGTGCTTGTTTCGTTGAACCTGTCTCCCGGAATCGTGAGCTGCACCCAAGTTCTCGAGTCGCTGTTGTCCATGATGCCCGTCGAAGCGGCGGCGGTGATGGAGTATTATCGCGAGGGACCGTATGCCTTGTCGGAAGATCCGCCGGTGTGGGATGAGTACCGGAAAATCCTGGGTGCCTTTCAGCAGCCCTCGGACCTCGAAGAGATCGAGCGCTTTGCCTTTTACGAGGCGTCAAAAGAGGAAGACGTGTGTCTCACGATCCAGACCGCGGACCAGCGGGTGTACGCCAACCTGCTCTTGACCATCGGCGTTATCATGCCTGCGTGAGACTCCATGGGAATGCCCAGACCATTCATCGCACCAGCGGAAATCCCTCCGACCGCCTGCGGCGCGCGCTGGGGATCGTGTTGTACGCGGCAAGCGCGAAGGTGAACCACGAGGCGAAAAGAGGGAAAACTTCAGATTTATTTACTTTTCTGAAGTGACCCGCCACGCACAGTAAACGCTGGCGGAACAGAGCAGAGTTCCCAGGTAGTAGCACGCCGCGGGATCGAACGTTACCAACCATCCGGCCCCGATCTGGCCGGTTGCCATACCCGCGGCCCACGCCACGTGCGTGGCCCCGACAATGCGCCCGCTTTCTTTCCGCTCCGTAATGGAATTCATGAGGGGAGGCATCGTCGTAGAGAGAGCCCAGGCAGCGCCGGTGTAGGCGATGCCACAGATCCAGAATCCAACGAACGAGCCGGCGAAGATTCCGGTAAGCAACGTTGTCATGGGAATCAGTACGGAGACCACCCGCACGGTACGCGGAATACCAAACCGGTCGCAGAACTTTCCTGTGATCATTTGAGCGACTGCCGCTCCCACGAGACTGGTCGCGGCATAAAAAGCAGGTGTCTGGTTTTTGCCGGTAGCTACGAACAGCAGGTAGGGAAACGCTACGGACGCCGCGCCCCACATGCAGGTTGGAAGAAATCGCACCGCGAGCAGCCACCGGATTTTTGTATTTCCGAGCATGGCCCGGTATCCGCGCAGGATCTCCGAGACGGAGAGTTTTTCATGGGCCGTCGTTCCGACTTCCGGCAGCGCGAACCAACCCACCGCCACGATCACAGACATGCCGGCAACAATGGCCCATCCCATCGGCCCGTACCCCCAGCGGTCCGCTACCGGCCCGAAGACAAAGCAGCCTACGCCCATTCCAAGTGTCATCGACACAAAAAAGACTCCCGCCCCAACACCCAGCCGGGCGGTGGATACGGCGCGCATCAGGTAGCTCATGGATCCGGTGACGTGAAACGCGCTTCCCACGCCGATTACAACGGAAAGCATGAACAGCAACGGAAGGCTCGAGACCAGAAAAAACAGTCCGGATAGTCCGAGTCCCGCAAATCCGAGCAGCAGGGTGCGTCGCGAACCAATCATGTCCGCCACTGCTCCGCCCAGGAGGAAGAGGACTCCGGACGTGAGGATGCAAACGGCAAAGAGCAAGCCGGTGATGGTTGGCGGTTGTCCCAGGCTTTTCTCGACGTATGCGGGAAGCAGTGACCAGAACGGCGCCACCAGCGCTGAGGCGATCGCTAAAACGAATAATGGAATTACAAATCGACGCAAGAGAGCTCCGCCGCTTCAAAAGGGGATTAAATTGAAGTCGCAGTCAAAACTGGACGACGATCTCCGCGCGATCCTTGAACGGTTCTATGCACACGCACTCCCGCTTTGGGTCATAAGTCCCGCCCTCGACGTTCAGCGCAGTTCTTCCATCGGGGTGAGGCAGCCGGACCTCCATACGTTCCGGCTGGCGGTCCGATGTACACTCCACCACGGCGCGGATCACGCCGTCATTCGAAGAGGATTCCACCGTCAGGGATGCCTTACCAAAGTATGTTGCAACCTGCTCCAGCTTGATC
>Ga0310342_100001678_pt1 | contig 13878 bp, 6 predicted proteins | sample S15DNA20500_MG_FD_206155 | JGI IMG/M metagenome (GOLD analysis project Ga0310342, IMG submission 206155) | Marine microbial communities from station ALOHA, North Pacific Subtropical Gyre - S1503-DNA-20-500_MG | ecosystem: Environmental > Aquatic > Marine > Oceanic | place: Pacific Ocean: North... | reverse complement strand
CCCGAGTCTCACGCCGCCAGTTTTGCTTTAATTACTTATGCCAGTGCCTATTTCAAGTGTCATTACTTGGCAGCCTTCACCGCTAGTCTGCTCAATAATCAGCCCATGGGATTCTATTCGTCGGCGACGATTATCAAAGATGCTCAAAGACACGGCTTAAAGGTGAAGTCTGTTGATGTTCTTTACTCTAATTGGTTGTGCAAACTGGAAAAAACTCCGTCGAACGGCGTGATCTCCTTACGACTTGGACTGAATCAAGTCCGGGGACTCCCCAAAAACTCAGTCAGGGCGTTGGTAGAACAACGGAAATATCAGGAATTTTCCTCGCTTGAAGATTTAGTCAAACGCATCCCTGAATTGAGAAAAAGAAGTTTAAGGATGTTAGCTCTGATTGGCGCTCTTAATTCCATAGCGCCTGGCTTAAATCGGCGAGATATGCTGTGGCAGGTTGAGCGGGTCACCACTCCCCTAGATCCTCTATTTGCAAAGGACTCTGCAGAAGATGTGTCTTCACCTTTGTATCCAATGACCGATCAAGAAAGACTGGTAGCAGATTTCTACGGCGTTGGGTTAACGATTGGTCCCCATCCAATGAGCTATTCTCGAAAGTCGCTCAACGAGCAGCGAGTTCTCCGTGCTATCGATTTAAAAAAAGTTTCCCACGGCCAAACAGTGCGCGTTGGTGGATGCGTAATTGCCCGCCAAAGACCGGGAACCGCCAAGGGGTTTGTCTTCATTAGTCTGGAGGATGAAACGGGAATCTCGAATGTCATTGTGTCTCCTGACATTTACGAAAAAAATCACCTTTTACTCAGCAAGGCTACGTTTTTACTTGTCGAGGGGCTATTGCAGAATCAAGAAGGAATAGTCTCTGTCAAGGCCCTGCAAGTCAAACACTTAAGAATACTCGCTGCCCAAACCAAATTCTATGATTCTCCCTATAGATGTACTTAAGAATAACGGATTGATAGTTCTACTCTTCTCACTATCAACGGACGTTCTGCATCAACTGATCGTTTCCTGAGCCTTACCGAAACTTTGTTCTGTCCCCTCAACAATAGTTTCACCGGCACATTTAAACGCAGCGCCCTGAAAGTCATATCTAGCCTCTCTTGAGACGGAAAGCCTAGGATTCCCTCCAAGGGAGGGATGTCCAAATGACACTCCACCCACTGCAGCTGCCGCGTCACATCAATGGCTCTGGGCTTCAAAGGCTGGTCATTAAAAAAAATCTCCAAGATATCCCCCTCGAGCCCATCCACGCCCAGCAAAAGATCTACTGATCTGGGTTGCTCTTTTGAGCTTAGTTTGTCTGATACCGGGATGGAAATTGTCTTTACAGTGCCCGCAGCTGCTAACCGCAAAGGAAGAGGCGCAGCCTTAATCATACTGTTAAAACGGACGGTATCAGAACGGGGTCCTAGGCTAGTACGTTGGGACTCGAACCGATGCATCAGCACATACTGCTTATCTTTCCCCATCAACAAGTCAGGATTGGCGATCTCCCTTAGGAGGCGTTCTCGCCATCTCCCATAGAAAAACCAGTTGAATGTATAGATCCCATCGGCTCCATCTCTCCATAGGTTAGCAGCATTCCCTCGAATCACTTCATCAGGATGGAGCTGGTAACCGTTGCCAAAAGAATAAAGACAAGGATAAATGGGGAGTCCTTTTTGATTCATAATCCCTTTAAACTCTAACAAGTCAGGACATTCAGTCAATCCTTGCCCCAAGATCAAGAAGTCAATCAAGTCCTCTTCAATCCAAGCAGGTACTTCGAAGCCTCCTTCCAGACACCACTCCAGCCTTTCTGGAATTCGGACACCAATTTCTATTGGACGACCACGCCTTGCAGCTTTCCTTCTGAGGATGTCCCGCACTGTCCTCATGAATTCCGTTAGATACTTGCCGTTTTGCCGCTCCATACCCCGAGGAAAATAAAGCGTGTGCCTGAGCCAATCCAGTTCAATACCATCAAAATCCCAACGATCAAAAAATTCCTCGATGACCTTCAGCTTCAGCTCACGAACTTGGGGGACCTCAAAATTAAGAGCACTCCACCAATCTAGATCTGGAACCAACCAATCTGGATTAATTCTCTTAAAACTCGGCAATTCTGGATTGGGAAAGGTTCCTTTAGGGTGCTGTCCGTCGTGAATATCATTCATCCTCAAAGAAACAAAAGCAGCCATCCCTCTTTTACGGCATTCTTCCACAATTATTTTGGGTGGATTATTTCCGGCTTCAGCTAGACTCTTGGGATTTCGATACTGGTCTTCCGGGTTAATCTCGATACCTCCATGCCAGGTCTTGCTCTCAGGGAACCGAAAGTCGTCAGCTTCACCTGGCCATTCCAGAACATTACTCTGATACTCGGCTACATTTCCGCTACCAAAACTGAATAAGAGCGCATCGGCACCGGCATTTTCGATGGGAGTGAAGACCAATGAGGTAAATTCCTCACGGGTGAGGGGACCCGTGTTTTGGGGGAGCGCCGCCCTTCCCCAACAGTGAATCATTGACCCATCACAGTTAAATAACAAGCGGCGTTTCTCGGGTCTGGCCGCACTTAATGTCCTGCCCCTAACCAGATGAGCCAAAGCTCCTGTTCCCATGAACAGGAGCTCTCGTCTGCTAAGCTTCCTCACCATTGATTTCATCATTTTAGGGCAAGTCTTCCTGTCGTGCTACCGTCTTTATTCATCATCATTCATCATCAGCTATTATTGCAAAATTCCCTAAAAATCAGCTGATTGTATAAAACTGGACTTGTTTTGTCGACAGCACAGGAATAAACTCATATTCTCAGTGATCATCCGGGGTGTACAAATGCGTCTTTTAGGGCCTATGACTTTGATGGTTTTGGTTGGACTTATAAATGTTACAAGGTCAGAAGCTCGAGTCTTGATTGATTTTGAGAATCAGATCCTGCCTATCCTGGAACAGAACTGTTCTTCTTGTCACAGTGCCGCTCAACGTAAAAGTGGTCTTGTCCTGGAAACCTTAGCCTCTCTGGTTACTGGGGGAGCCCTCAACGGACCTGCTGTCATAGCCGGGCAACCTGCCGAAAGTCCACTTATGCAGTACCTTAAGGGCGAAAAGACCCCCGTCATGCCTATGGGCTTACCTCCCTTACCTCAAGAACAGATCGCTCTGATTAAGAAATGGATTGAACAGCTTACAATTTCCATTGACTCACTAAACGGTACGTCAGCCACCTGGCCCTTTACTCCCCTCAAGGAGGTTTCCATTCCTCCGGTTAAGAAGAGGGCGTGGCTGAGAAACCCGGTCGATGCATTAGTCCTGGAAAAATTAGAACAACGTGGAATGCATCCGGCTCCTCCCGCTTCCCAACGGGTTTTATTGCGCAGGATTTATTTCGATTTACTCGGGATACCGCCCACCCCAGAGGAGATGCAACAATTTCTTAGGGACGAATCAGGGGACGCCTACGAGAAGCAACTCGAAAAGCTATTGCGGGATCCCCGCTATGGAGAACGTTGGGGTAGACACTGGCTAGATATTGTCCGGTACGCCGATTCGGAAGGGGGAGGTCCCGATTTTGCCCGACCTCATATATGGAGGTACCGCGACTACGTCATCCGAGCTTTTAATCAGGATCGCCCCTACGATCGCTTTATCAAAGAACAACTAGCGGGGGATGCCTTCCCCGTTTATGGCGACGAGGGAACATTAGGCTTGGGATTTTTAACTCTAGGAGTTGTCGGAGAAGATTCACCGCGTTCTAATCTGCTCGACGATTTGGTGAGTACTACTGGTGCCGTATTTTTGGGACTCACTTTAGAATGCGCCAGATGTCACGATCACAAGTATGACCCTATTTTCGCTCGTGATTACTATCAGACGGAGGCTTTCTTTGCTTCACTAACCATTGGCGAGAAATCGCTGCCCTTTAGCCAATACGAGGCCCCCAAACAGAATAAGGCCTCATGGAAAAAGCGTGCTACGGCTTGGCAGCAGAAAATCGCTCATCAGAAAAAACTAAAAGAAGAAACCTATTCTAAATTATTGAATCGACTAGAGAAACCCTTTTTTATGGTGATGGCACAGGATCTCAAGGATAGTGTGGTTCCGCTAACCGATAGTGGTGACTTGAAGGCCGCAATGAAGGAAGGTTTTTTGTTCAACCAGCAGGAGAAAGACCTATATACTCTTATTGGCCGTCAGAATGCTAGTTACGGCAATGTAAATCATCCCAACTTCTATAAGTCAACAGTCCACACGGCTTGGGAAAACCAGGGAGGGTCCTATAGTGGCCGACGGCACTATCCCGCAATGCCGGCAACCTATCTGTTGAAAGGGGGCAATCGGGACGCTAGGGATGAACGGGTTGACCCGGGATTCTTGAGTGCCATCAAGTTTAAGTTTGGTCCTCAGTTAGGTCCATCTAGTAAGAAAATGCGACGCCAGCTTCTGGCCGAGTGGGTTGCCCACCCCGACAATCCCCTAACTTCCAGAGTCATGGTGAATCGTATCTGGCAACACCATTTTGGAGAGGGACTAGTGCGGACTGCCAGCGATTTTGGAAGAAATGGATCAGGCACACTCCACCCCGAGCTAATTGATTTTTTGGCGTCTTATTTTATTAAGAATCGCTGGAGCGTTAAGGCGTTGCATCGCTTGATCTTGCAGGCAAACGTTTACCAACAGTCTGTTCGAAATCCTTATGCAGAAGAATACCAGAAAATAGATCCTGACAACCGCTACTTTTGGCGTTGGAATCCTCTTCGCCTGGAGGCCGAGGCGATCCGCGATAGTATTCTAGCCGTAAGCGGCCAAATGAATCCTGAGCGGGGAGGGCCAGGTTTTTTCGCTAAAGTAAAGGATGAGTTGCTGGAAGAAGGTGGGACTTGGTGGAAGCCGTCCAAACTAGAACAACGAAATCGTCGGACTGTTTACATGTGGCAGGGCCGATCATTTCAGCTGCCGATGATCAATGTATTCGATGGGGTCAACATGAACGAAAGCTGTTGGACCAGGGAGGTGACAACGGTAACTCCCCAGGTCTTTGCTCTCTTCAATAACGAATTCGTACACGAGCAGAGTCATCTTATGGCTGAAAGAATCATCCAGGAGGTGGGCACGAAAACGGAGAAGCAATTGCATCGGGCGTTCCAAATAGCATTACAACGAGATCCTACAGCCTCTGAAAAATCGAAGGGACTACGTTTTCTTTCGCCCTCCCGACAAGTCCCGGATGCGACGTCTCCTCCAGAAGCAAGCCTGACCTCAATGTCAGATTTCTGTCTGGTACTTTTTAATATGAACGAATTTATTTTTGTAGAATGAGACATTCTCCATGAAGAAAGTGATCTCTGATTTTTGTAGTCAACGCCAACTGCCTGATCTCTCATTGGGGGAACTGGGACGTAGGGAGTTTCTGTTTCGCATGGGCCAAGGCTTAGGGGGTCTGGCTCTTTCTTCCATACTTCATCAGGACGGTTTGTTGGCTAGCACAGACAGTGAACGACCTCTGGCTCCCAAGCCAGGCCACTCAGCAGGCAGGGCAAAATCCGGCATCTTTCTATTTATGGCGGGTGGGCCCAGCCAGATGGACACTTTTGACCCCAAACCCTTACTTAACAAATACCATGGTCAGCCAGCTTTCGATGGGGCTCAGCTACGCACATCTAAAAGAAAACTACTTTATGTCGGAAGTCCTTTCAAGTTCAAAAAGTACGGGCAATGTGGCACGGAAGTATCGGATATGTTTCCCAATCTGGCAACCTGTGTAGACGATATGGCGGTGGTAAGATCAATTCACACGGATTCGGACGCCCATTCAGTTGCGACCTTCTTAATGAATACGGGACGCCCTCTACCAGGGAGCCCTTCCGTGGGATCTTGGGTAACTTATGGCTTGGGAACTGAGAATCAAGATCTGCCGGCATTTGTCGTTTTCCCTGCCAGCAGCCAAGGTGGTTTTGGAGGAGGCCCCCAGAACTGGTCCAACGGATACCTGCCGTCTATCTTTCAGGGAACCCCATTGAAATCGGGGAGTGCTCCTATCGTTGATCTACAACCGCCAGTTGGATTTAACTCACAACGTCAGCAAGCTAGTATTGAACTGTTAAACGACTTCAATAAGCCTTACTTGGAAGGTCATCCCAGCAAAGGAGACCTGTGGGCAAGAATGAAAAATTACGAGCTGGCTTTCAGGATGCAAACAACGGTACCCGAGGCCTTGGATGTAGAGCGTGAGCCTCGCTGGATCAAGGAATTATACGGCCTTAACAACAAGATTACCGAGCCCATGGGGCGCCGCTGTTTGATGGCTCGTCGTCTGGTTGAACGCGGCGTACGTTTCGTGCAAATCTATTCAAAGGGTTGGGACTCCCATCTGGATCTAGCTGGTCAACACCGACAACGGGGTCTTGAAACAGATCAGCCTATGGCTGCTCTATTAAAGGATCTAAAACAACGAGGTCTTTTGGATCAGACCATGGTTGCCTGGGGTGGGGAGTTCGGTCGCACCCCTCAAAGTCTTCCCAACAACTGGAAATTTCCGGGACGGGAGCATAACAAAACAGCCATGCCGATGTGGTTCGCTGGCGGTGGAGTTAAAGGAGGCACGGTTGTGGGTGGCACCGATGAACTAGGTGAAAAAGCAGTCGAGAATCCCTACCATCTTCACGATCTCCATGCCACAATGCTTCATTTAATGGGGTTAGACGATATGCGTTTGACCTACTATCACTCCGGCAGATTCAAACGACTAACCGACCTGGGCGGGAAAGTGATCAAAGAGATTCTCGTCTGACGCTTTCAAAAATGCTATTGCATCTATAGAGCTCTTTTTGCAGATCTGATGACTGACAGCACTTAACAAGGATGTTTTCTGACGGCAACAAGATGATTATTGACGTCCACGGCCACATATTGGATCTCGCCTACCGTAGTAATAGACGGCTGAACTCATCACTAGGAGGAGTCACTGACGTTCCCCTCATGCTCCTAGGCGGCGTAACCGGACAGCTGTGCGCAACTTGGACGCCAGATATCGCCCTCAGCGGACCACACTCCCACTCTGTGGAAACACCTCTCCGAACATTGTTGGGTATTCTAGACTATGTCCACCGAGAACTTTGTGGGCCGGCCGGCACAGATGTTCGGTTGGCCCGAACCACCGCTGATCTAAAAGCAGCAGCAAGCAAAGATCATGTGGCATTGATTGTAGGCATGGAGGGCACAGACGCCCTTAGCGGGGATCCCTCAGTTCTTCGGATTCTATATCGCCTTGGACTGAGACACGTCTGCCTTATCCACGAACATGCTAACGAGTTTGGTGCTGCTTCTCAGGTTTGGGAGAAAGGTAAGATGCGGCCCTATAATAGGGCAAAAGATCCTGAAGGACACTTGTCAGACAGGGGACGGCGGTTGCTGGATGAGATGTGTCAGTTGGGTATTCTAGTCGATCTTACACACTTGGTCGAACCAGCCTTCTCGGAGGTGCTGGATTTTGTCAAAAGGCCAATTTTGGTGAGCCATGGCGGGGCTCGCAGCTTGACTAATTCCGTGCGCTATTTATCCGATGAACAGATTTTAGCCATCGCCCACAGTGGGGGGGTGATCGGCGCATCGCCGACACCCCTCGGTCCGTCCAACGAGCGGCCAGGATTACCTCTGCTGCTCGATACGATCGATTATTTGGTCAATTTAGTCGGTACTGATCACGTCGGCATCGGTACCGACTTCAAGGATCAGCTCGGTTATTTCCCTCCCCCTTTTGCCAACACGAGTAAGACTTCTGCAGTGATCCAAGGACTTCGCGATCGAGGCTACGATACTGCCACCATAGACCGAATAAGTGGTGAAAACTTTCTGCGCGTCTTCGAGCAAGTAGCCGGCTAAATCTAATTTAAAACGATAAACTCCAATATCAGGTATAAACTCAAAACACCATAATTATTGCCTACAACGAACTCCGAATAATCATGGTGTTTACTGAGAAGTAATGCAAAGAATTTGGCATTCTCCTCTAATTGCAGTCTGAAATATCTCATATGTTGTTAATCAAAATTAGGGCCTGTAAGTATCGGATGCAGTCCACCGTCTGCTGTCCTGAAGATCATCTATTAGTATCTACTATTCTCCAATAAACAATATTGTCATGGTTTTTCAAAATGTCTCTACTCTTGCTCAGGGGATATGTCAAGATGATGATCGACCAAAAAGAGGGGGGGGTGTTCTTGTTGGTTGAGGATTTTTCTGATGAGCTTCAAAAAATAAAACTAACATCAATTTTGGGAAGGGATATAGGCCCCATCTCCACTGCGCTCTCCTGGCGCCGCTCCATCGTTGATGACGCCATACGCAATAAAGGAGTTATTGCCAGAAAGTTTTCTCACTCCGACGTAGCCTTGAGTTGTACTAGCCGAGTTTTTCAGAATTCCGTCGATCTGTTTCCAACGTTTGGAATCAACTATAACATTAATTGTTTTAGCTAAATTCCCAGTTTCTCCGTCATAAATATCAAGGGCAAAGACACTCGAACTGTTATCAACTTCACCGGTATTTATAAGGGCCAGATTACTGCGGCTCTCAGTATTCTGCTGCAGGCCATAAACCCAAGTTTTATCAGTTGAAGCTGCTCCAAACGGGACGGCGTTGTAAAAGGTTCCATACTGACCTCCTCCTCCAGGAGATCCCGTTCTTGCTCCTATTACAATCCCACTCATGTCACCACTATCTAGAGTAGCAAAAAGTGCCCCCGCAAGAGTCGGGCCACGTAGACCAATCCCTTCTATCTCCTGTTCCCGAAGAAACTCCACAAGATTGGAAACAATTCTTTGTTCACGAGCTTGCAGCGTCAGCTTGAACCTTGCGGTGTTGTCAGGTGTTTGAATGTTATCTGCCACAAAACTGAAATCAATCGTCTTAGTCAACCTAGAAAAATTAGTTACGGTCAGTTCGCTGGCAAAGGCCCCAACTTCCACGATTACAGGTAAAGTTTGTCCAGTTTTTCCTAAGATTGAACTCTCTGTAACGGGAAATATAAATGATCCATCAGAGTTAGCTTGGTCATTGATAACACCATAGGCATAAAAAGGTGCTCCCCCAGCAATCCGCTCAATCTTAACAAAGCCATTGGAAAAATCACCCTCAGCCAAGATCCCGGAAAACTGGTGGAATACTCCTGGAGCTAAATATTTAGAACCGAGTTTTTTTGAAGTCAGATTGTCTTTGTCTCCTGAAAAGACTGTCACATTCAGCACAACAAATCCATCTGCTGATGTTCCCATATTCTGGATCGCTACGTTAGATCGATCTATTTCATTCTGGCGAAGTCCACAAAGATAGACCGTTTCTGTTAGCCCCGCCTCGCTTGGAATTCCAGGATATGCCAGGCCGGCTCGACCCTCAGGCACAGCTGTTGTAGTTCTAACCATTACATCCACGTCGGAAGAACCAGAAAATTCCACTGCCAGTGTCCCTCCACGATTACCAGAATCGGCAATGGGAACCCCTACGCTTCTTAGGTATGTGATCATATCAGGAACTATCTTCTGTTTCCCTACATCAAGAGAGTCAAGTCCTGTCCCGCTGCCTCTACCAAATTGCGCGGCATATTTATAAGTAATGGTTTCATTTTGGTTCCCCCTATTCGTCAAAGTCACCTCTGAGGTAAAGAAAGAATTATTCAAACCCTCTAAACTTAGGACGATTGGTACAAAGGATCTGGCAGTAATCCTGATTGAGGTCGAACTTGCCAAGAGTGTGTTATTAAGCTCATCACTTTCAGTCACCTGACCCTCATCATCAACAAAAACGCCGAGAAAATACGTCCCTGGGGTTAGAGCGGCTGGCAAAATCAACGGACCGTTACATGAGGACGATTGATTGACCTGAAGGCCCTCGGCATAATCGCAAACAGCAAGCAGAATGTCATCGGATGTTATTGTTTCATCGTTGGAAAGATAAGCACCCACGCGAAAGGCCCCTGCATTGACTAGGCCCTCATTGCTAAGATCGATAGCAATTGAAACCTTACCGCCAACAATAGCAGCAGATGGTCCCTGAACGGCTGTTGGGATCAGATCTGGGTTTCCAGTCAAAGCCGGTTCAAACTCAGCTGTCACACTCTTAACAGCATTCACCTGGACAGTACACTGGTTGCCAGAAACTGACTCACACCCATCCCAACCTTTAAACTGAAAGCCATTATTTTGATTTGCCGTCAAGGTTACCCTTGTCCCCAGGGTGTATCGATCCACTAACGTTAGAGTATCTAAGGCGCCATCCACCTGAATGCGAGGTCTCGAAAGACCATTTCGCAAGTCAACAATGGGCTTACCAGTTCCGGTTAAGGCAGAAAGTACTTGCTCAACGGACGCATTTGGAACTTTGGACTTGAGGACTGCCCATGCCCCTGTGACATGAGGAGCAGACATTGATGTTCCACTCATCGTCTGAAACTCTCCTTTGTGAGGAACAGATGCAGTGATCCATTTCCCAGGAGCTAGTAAATCTAGTAAGGGAGAACTATTTGAAAAGGAAGAGACGCTATCTTGCGTGGTACAAGAGCTATTTCTGCAACTACCATCATCAGTCGAACCGACACTCACTGCAGTCGAGATACATGCGGGAATACCTATCTTAGTCGAAGATCCTCCATTGCCCGAGGAAACAATGGTTGCAATTCCGATGTTACGTAAGTTATCTATCGCAGCTTTCATGGCTGGCCTTTTAGCGTCGCAACTCATATTAGAAGGAGCGTTGGAACCAAGACTCATATTGACCGATGCAATGTTAAAGCTTGGGCTAAGTTTAACAACTCGCTCCAACGCTGCAGTAATATCACTGTTATATGCACCTAAACCGCAATTTTCACAACTCCTAGAAAAAACTTGTATCGCAATTATGTTTGCCTCTTTTGCGATGCCTGAAAAATTAGCACCTTTGCCTGCCGCTGTCCCCGCCACATGCGAACCATGTGAGCAACCGGCTGAACAGGGCACTGCTGATCCTGGGACGGTTGATTCTGAAACTCCACCAGGACAAAGGGATATTTTTCCACTTGAATAACATGCCTCCGATACTACCTTGCCCTCCAGAAATGGATGAGCCTTGTCGACTCCCGTATCCAAAATGGCCACGGTTTGTCCATCTCCACTGAAACCCTGGTCCCAAGCCGCAGCAGCACCCACTATCGCGCCGCTTTCTGCCAGGAGAGGTCTAAACAAAATGTCTTCCTCAATGCTTTTGACCTCTGGATCAAGTGCCAGGTATTCCAGACATTCTAAATCCACCTCCATGGCTACATACGGTATGAAATCAAATTTTCTGATGGATGAAACGTTATAGTGCATCATTCTACTTAGGAGAGACGTTTGAACCTGAAAAATCGTAGGAGATCGTGCATCAAGATCACTAAAGTTTTGAACTGAATTATTCCACCAACTCTGAGTGCTCAAACCAACAATTACTCTAACGCGCCCTTTCGATATTGCTTTAGCTATTAAGGCGCTGAATACATGCTCCCTGAAAACTTTTGGGGAGTGTTCAGAGGCTTTCCCTTGCCATTCATCTTGTTGGTCAAAATAAGATCCCTGGCCAACAACGCTGCTCAAGCTAACCCCTGTATTTTCACAGTTCGCTTCTATGTCTTTTGTTATAGTTCCCGCTCCTTGAGGTGAAACATTCACGGTAAGTGGGTAACACGATGGGCTAACAACTATGATAGTCTTTGAATACTCATTGTCGGTTTCGTTGCTCTCTGTAATGGCATCTGTAGAATCAGCCACAACCTTTATGGTATGAGAACCTGCACTAAGCAATCCAATTAAGAGGTCCTCCTTAACAGTGTAGACCTGAGGCTCTAACGAAATAGACACACTGTGAGTTACCCTCTCTTCTCCGTCAACAAGTAGTCTAATCTTAAAAGGATCTGTCACTGTTGAATCCCCATTGTTGATTACGGCCATATCAACATAAAGAGGATCGATTGTTTCAAACACTGTACTGTCTATGTTGGTGCCTTTTACGCTGGATACAACGATCTTGTCTGACCAGCCAATGGGTTGATAAGAAGTTAGATTGGGTAAGTCTTGGCCATATATTGGATAGGAAAAGATTACAATAAGGATACCAGTTATGCATGAGAGGCGGATTTCATCTTTAGTTTCTTTGGGAAAAGGCCTCATTTTAATTGTCGGCACTCTATTTTGGGTAACGGGCTGCCTACTTGTAAGCATCGGAGAAATTTACTGTTACATATTAGAGCTCGCTAACGAGAAAAAGTTCGTTTTTCGAGCCAAATTATATATTGTAGTCGTCAAGAGTTTGATCGAATTTAGGCGTCAATCTACCTTCGGGACCAACGGCGTCGCAAGGACATCGAACCCCGTTTACCAAAGCATATCAACTACAATGCACTGCTTGTCCCCAAACTTTTTCGAACCTAGACCGTTATAAGTCCCCGGTCGTCGATACACTCCTGAGCCTTTTGGCTACCTCAGAAGACTCAAGCGACCGCATCAAGCCAACTAAGTCTAGACCTTTTAGATCAATAATAAACTTTTGGCATCATATGTCCAATCAGCTCCAATTCTTTGAACTGTTCGCCCTCGGCATTTACCTGATACTGCTCCTAGGAATCGGCATCCGCAGTAGCCGCCAAGTGAAGACGTCGACCGACTATACGCTTGCTGGCCGGAAAGTTCCTTGGATAATCCTTCTGGCCACAAGTGCTGCAACTATGGTCGGAGGAGGGATGTCGATCGGAATCGTCTCCACAGTTTATAAAGTCGGTTTGGCTGTAGTGCTCGCCTCGACAGGAGCATACCTCAGCCTCATCATCACCGGCGTCTTCCTTGCCCCTCGGCTACGCGGCCTCAATCTCATCACTGCCGGCAATTACTTTGAACTCAAGTTCGGCGAGTTTGCCCGCATCCTTGCCACACTGAACTCCTGTCTTTTTCTTTTTACAGCTATCGTCGCTCAGATGGTGGCCATGGGGACAATTACCCATTCCGTGTTGGGGATAGATTATCGCGTTGCTGTGGTCATCGGTGCTATGGTGACTGTCTTTTATTCGACGGTGGGAGGTCTCAAAGCTGTTCTTACCACCGATGTGCTGCAATTCCTAGTACTAGTTGGGGGACTAGGGGCAGCAGCCACCATCCTAATGGCTCAGCACGGCGGTCTCGACCCTCTACTGCAACAGGTCGGCCAAGATTATCTTAAGGTAACCAGTCACTGGTCCCTCACGCGGGTTGTGACGCTCTTCTGCGCATTTCTCCTTGGTGAGACCCTCACTCCTCCTTATGTCGTTCGCTGTCTAATCTCCAAAGACGCGCGTGGAGCTCAGTGGGGAGTAGCAGGAGCAGGGGTATTCCTTCTACTCTTCTTACCCCTCACCAGCTTTGTTCTAGGAATTTCTGCTCTAGCAGACCCTATCGTCCAGCAAGTAGTCAATCAGGGAAACGTCCAACTTGCCTTCCCCACTCTACTCCGTACAGTGTTCCATCCTGCCTTTGCAGGAATCATGATTGCTGCACTGATAGCCGCAGTAATGTCCTCGGCAGATAGCTGTCTCTCTAGTCTAGCTACGGTGGCTATGGAAGATGTTTACCGTCATGCAAAGCCGAAAGCAACCGATCATCAGCTCCTCTTAATAGCACGCTGGACCACGCTTGTTCTAGGATTTCTTGCTGCAGTTTTCGCTTTCTTTTTCAAAAACATTATCAGCATCATAGAATTCATGTACGATTTCTGGGGTCCGAGCATGGTTCTCCCTTTCTTGGTGGGCACCCTTTGGTATAAGCGTACCTGGATCTACGCCTCAGTCGCATCAATGGTGGCCGGCACAACAGCAACTATTGTCTGGAGATTCGTACTTGATATTCCTGGTGAAGT
>Ga0310342_100001677_pt1 | contig 13878 bp, 10 predicted proteins | sample S15DNA20500_MG_FD_206155 | JGI IMG/M metagenome (GOLD analysis project Ga0310342, IMG submission 206155) | Marine microbial communities from station ALOHA, North Pacific Subtropical Gyre - S1503-DNA-20-500_MG | ecosystem: Environmental > Aquatic > Marine > Oceanic | place: Pacific Ocean: North... | reverse complement strand
ACGCCCGTGATTTCGGTGCAGTGGGTTCAAAAGAGGCAGTCGTTCGAGCGGTCCCGTGTGGATCGCTGTAGAGTCGCTACCAGCGCCGGCCGGAGGTTGAGGGATGGGTCACGTCGTGATCGTCGGGAGCGGGCCGGGCGGCGCCACGCTGGGCTACCTGCTCGCCCGCAATGGCGTTCAGGTGACGCTGCTCGAACGTCACGGCGATTTCAGCCGTGAGTTTCGCGGAGAGCTGCTCATGCCCAGTGGCCTCGAGCCCTTCTTCCAGATGGGCCTCTGGGATGCCATCGACGCCCTTCCACACACGAAGCTCGCTTCCTCGCAGATCTACTTCGAGGGGGTGGCGAAAGTTGAGATCGACTTCGACTCCACCGGATTTGGCGACTTCGCACCCCGCTGGATTTCCCAGCCCGCGCTCCTGGAGAGGCTGGTTGTGGAGTCTGCAAAGCACGGGGGGTTCCAGCTCGAGCGAGGTGTTTCCGTCTCGGACCTGATCGAAGAAAAGGGGCGCATCGTCGGGGTCCGTGCGAAATCGGGCGGGGAAGCGCGCGAGATCCGCGGCGATCTCGTGGTGGGCGCGGATGGGCGCACCTCGGTGGTGCGGCGCCGCGCCGGCCTTGCGAAAACGCGCGATGCAATTCCCATGGACATCATCTGGACGAAGCTTCCGATGCTCGAGGCAATGAGACGCGATCTCGCCTTGCGGGCGTATCTCGGCAACGGACACCTGTTGATCGCGGCGCCGATCTACGGCGACGAGATTCAGATTGCGTGGATCATCCGAAAGGGCAGGCACTCTGAGATCCGCAAGCGGGGCATGGCGGTGTGCCTCGAGGAGATGGCCCGGCAGGTATCGGCCGATCTGCGCGAGCACCTGCTCGAGCATCGGAACGACGGGGTGGAATCATTCCTGCTTTCGACAGTGTCCGACCGCGTCAGCGAGTGGACGCGTCCGGGACTCCTGGTGATCGGCGACGCGGCGCACACCATGTCGCCGGTGGGCGCCCAGGGGCTCAACATCGCGATCCGCGACGCAGTGGTGGCCGCGAACCACCTGGTGCCCGTGCTCGCCGCCGGGGACGACCCGCAGGCGATCGACCGGGCGACCGCCGCGGTGGAGGCGGAGCGCGTTCCCGAAGTGAGCACCATCCAGCGGTTTCAGGCCATACCCCCCCGGATATTCTTTCGAACGGCGTGGTGGGCGAGGGCGGTGTTGCGCTGTGGTCTCGCCGTGGCATCGACGCGCTTCGGGAGTGCGCGCGCGGCCCCCGTGTTGACCCGCTTCGCAGAGGGCCAGGCCGACGTCCGCGTTCGTGTCTGAAACAGGAGGGTTTCTTCATGTCCCGAAATCTCGTCATTGGTGCCGTGGTCGTGCTGGCCGCGGTCGGTGCTGCGATCTACTACTTCATCTCCTCGGTGGACGAGATCGTCGCGCGGGCGATCGAGAAAAACGGCTCTGCGGTCACGGGGACCCCGGTCAGCGTCTCGGGCGTCAGCATTTCGCTGCGCGACGCCAAGGGCTCGATCCGCGGGCTCCGCATCGGGAATCCAAAGGGCTTTTCGGGAGAGGCGGTCTCGCTCCGACACATCACGATCGCGATCGACCCCGCCTCGTTGGTCTCCCGCGATCCGATCGTTCTCACGTTGATCCGGGTCCAGGACCCGAGTGTGAATCTGATTCTGGATTCCAATGGTCGCAGCAACCTGCAGGCTTTGCAGGCAAACGCGAACCGCTCCAGCGGGAGCAGCGGAACGGCATCGGAGGGCCCGCCGATGCGGATCGGTATCCGAAAGCTCGAGATCGCGGGCACGAAGCTCAGTGCGGACGTCTCGGCCATCGGAGCCAAGAACTACGACACGACCCTCGCGGCCGTGAACCGGTCGGACATCGGCGGGCGATCGGGTGCGACACCGAGCGAGATTGCCAATGTGATCGTGAATGCATTCGTCGGTGAGATGGTCTCAGCCGTCGCGCGCTCGGAAGCGCAGCACCGGATCGACGCTCTCATCGACAAGAAGCTCGGCACTGGCGGGGCGGGTGCGGCCGCCAAGAGCATCGTGGACGGGCTGCTGGGAAACTAGTCCCAGACCGACGCCGATTGGATCGATCCGGCGGCGAGCCGGGAATCCGCGGGGTATAGTCCCTCGCATGAGCGCGGAGCAGCGGCAGCTCTGGATCGTCACCGACGCCACCGTCCTTTCCATCTGGAAGGCGAAGGTGGGAGAGGGGATCCCCGGCCGCTGAGCGCGCACCGCAAACCCTTTTCCGCCGAACCGGCCGAAGAGGGTTTCGCACCGACGTCGAGCTCCTCACGGCCCCGGCGGTCGGAGTCGACCGATGACGTCCCTGTTCACCCGCAGCTTCGTCGCCTTGCTGGCGGCGCAGGCGAGCTTTGGCTTCTCGTTCTCGGCCTTCTTCCTGTTGCCCAAGTACATGAGTGTCGAGCTCGCGGCCGGGCCCGCCGAGATCGGCCGCGTGACCGCGGTCTTCTACCTCGCGGCGCTGCTCTTGCAGCCGCTCATGGGCTCGATCGTCGATCGGCGGGGCCGGCGGCGCTTCCTCACCGCCGGCGCCCTGTTGATGGCACCGGCTTGCGCCGGCTTCGTCTTCGTGGACGGCCTGGGCCCCTTGATCTACGTGCTGCGCATCGTTCAGGGCATCGCGTTCGCCATGGCGTTCGTCGCGGGCTCTGCACTGGCCGTGGACGAGGCCCCCCCGGACCGGCTCGCCCTGGCCCTCGGCGTCTTCGGGCTCACCATGCTCTCCAACAATGCGCTGGCGCCGGTGCTGGTGGAGGAGATCGCCCAGCGCTGGGGCTGGGAGCCCGCTTTCCTGCTCGCCGCCGGCGGGGCGTTGCTCTCGGCCCTGCTCTCGCTGCGCGTGCGGGAGCGTGTGCAGCGAGGGCCCAGCGCCGAGGTGTCGCGTCTGCGGGACGTGTTCCTCCAGCCCGGCGCGCGGCGGGTCGGCGTGGTGGTCGCCCTGGCCGGAGCCGTCTTTGGCGCCATGTTCACCTTTCCGCAGCCCTTCGCCCTGGAACTCGGCACGGAGAATGTGCGCGGCTTGTTCGTCGCCTATACCGCGGCCGCGGTGGTGGCACGCCTGGGCCTGGGACCCTTCGCCGACCGCTGGGGCCGGCGCCGGGTGTCGCTTGCCGCGCTCGTTCTCTACACCGCGGCCGCGGCCATGGCGGCGGCCCTGGGTGAGTTGGGGCTCGCCGCCGTGGGGGCCGTCTTTGGCCTGGCACACGGTCTGTTCTACCCGACGTTCAACGCGCTGGCCGTGCAGGACCTGGCCGAGCACCAGCGCGGCAAGGCCATGGCGCTGTTCAACGCGGCGTTCAACGTGGGCTACTCGATCGGAGTCTTCGGGCTGGGTTTTCTGGCGGCGGCGGCGGGTTATCCACCCGTCTTCGCGGTCGCGAGTGCCATCGCGGCGTTGGCTGTGTTGGTGCTGGCCACGGACACTCGCCGCGTCGGGTCTGGGGCTTAGAGGCCGGGCCGTGTGGTCGCGCGGTCCGCGAGGCGGGATCGAGATCGGATTGGCAGGATCGCGGAAACCAGCGGCGCCGTCTGTGCAAAAATGACGGCCGGAATCAACTAGACTCTCATACGATCGGGGAGGAGGGGACGTGGCTATAGGCGTGCGCGCGCTCGTGCTGACCGTCACCGTGTTCTCGGCCGGCGTCGCCCGGGCGGCCGAGCCGGACTTCGACGCGGCGGCGGCGGCAACTCGGGAACTGCTCGCCGAACTCGTCGCGGCGGACACGAGCAACCCGCCCGGCAACGAGGCGCGCGCCGTCGCGCTCGGCGCGAAAAAGCTCCAGGCGGCTGGAATTCCCCATCGCGTAACCGAGTTCGCGCCGGGGCGCGAGAACCTGGTCGCCCGCCTGGCGGGTGACGGCTCGGCCGGCCCGCTCCTGCTCCTCGCGCACATCGACGTGGTCGGCGCCGAGGGGCAGGAATGGACGGTCGAACCCCACCGGCTCACCGAGCGTGACGGCTTCCTCTACGGCCGCGGCGTGCTCGACGATCTCGCCATGGCCGCGATCGAACTCGAGGTGCTGCTACTGCTCGCGGAGACCGGTGTGCCGCTCGCTCGCGACGTGATCCTCGCGTGGACTGGGGATGAGGAGTCGGGCGGTAGCGGCATCGAGTGGTTGCTCGAAAATGAGCCCGCGTCGATCGAGGCCGAGGTGGTCCTGAACGAGGGCGGCGGCATCCGGCTCGGCGACGCTGGCGAGCCGCTCCGGGTGGACCTGCAGACGGCGGAGAAGATCTACCAGGACTACGAGCTGCGCGCGCGGGGGCCGACCGGGCACTCGTCCGTGCCGCTGCCGGACAACGCGATCTACCGGCTCGCCGCGGCGCTCGACCGGATCGCCCACCACAGCTTCCCGGTGCGCGTCCTTCCGGTGACGCAGGCGAGTCTCGCCGGACGCGCGCCGACGGCGCCCCTCGAACAGGCGGAAGCCATGCGCAGCGTGGTGGCTTCGCCCGCGGCGCCGCCCGCGGAGGCCGTCGCCGTCCTGGACCGCGACCCGGCGCTTGCCGCGAGCCTCCGCACCACCTGCGTCGCGACCCAGATCAAAGGAGGCACGCGTGCCAACGCGCTCCCGGCCGATGCGTGGGCGCTCATCAACTGCCGGATCCTCCCGGACGAGACCCCCGCCGACGTGCACGCCGAACTCCTCCGCATCGTCGACGATCCCAAGCTGGAGATCTCGATGCCGAGCGAGTTCGGCTTCGGCAGGCCCTCGCCCCTCGACGGGCCGGGACCGGCCGCGATCGCTGCGGTCGTCGAGCGGCTGGTTCCCGGCATCCCGATCGTTCCGTACATGTCGCGCGGTGCGACCGACTCGCGCTTCCTGCGTGCGAAGGGCATGGCGGCATACGGCATCGGGCCGATCGCCGTCAGCGACGCGGACGGTCGCCGCGCCCACGGCATCGACGAGCGCATCCCCGCCGCGAGTCTTCGGCCGGGCGTCGAGTTCTTCTACCGGCTCGTCGTCGAACTGGCCGGGCGTCCCTGACGCGTCGAACGCGGGTCCTAGCGCACCCCCCAGTGCACCGGCAGCACCTTCGGGCCGCGCACCAGGATGGAGCCGTGGTATTCGAGGGTTTCCACGGGCGTCGTGAGGTCCGGCAGGCGGGTGACGAGCGATTCCAGCGCGATGCGCGCCTCGAGCCGCGCCAGCGATGCGCCCAGGCAGAAGTGGTTGCCGAAGCCGAAGGCCACGTGGCCCGACGTATCGCGCTCCAAGTCGAAGGTGTCGGGGTTTGAGAACCGGTCGGCATCGCGGTTCGCCGAGGCCAGCAGGAGTATCACCATGGAGTCTTTCGGGATCGCCGTCCCGCCGAGCTCCGTATCCCGGGTGGCGAGGCGCACGACCAGCTGCACCGGAGAATCTCGCCGCATGCTCTCCTCGATGAACTGCGGAATCAGCTCCGTGCGGTCGCGGATGCGCGCGAGCAGCTCCGGGTCGCGGCACAGCGTGGCGATGCTGTTCCCGACCAGGTTCGTGGTGGTCTCGGAGCCGGCCGCGAGCAGCAGGCTTGCGAACGAGACCACCTGCTCGACGTCCAGGATTTCGCCACCCTCGTCTCCCGCGTGGACGAGGATCGAGATCAGGTCGTCGCCCGGGTTCCGCTTTCGCTCCGCAACGACCTGCGACATGTAGCTCCGGAACTCGCGGAAGAGGTCCATCTGCAGCGCTCCACTGCCCCGGCTCTGGGTCGAGCCGATGATGAGCGCTGTGGACCAGCGCTTGAAGTCGTCCCGGCGCGACGGGTCGAGGCCCAGGAGTTCAGCGATCACGCTCACGGGCAGCGGGTTTGCGAACTCCTCCATCAGTTCGCAGCCGCCCCGGGTCTCGAAGGCGCCGATCAGCTCGTCCGCAATCTTTCGGATGCGCGGTTCGAGTTCGGAAATGCGCCGGGGGGTGAACCCCCGGTTCACGATGCCCCGGTGACGACCGTGCTCCGGCGGGTCGAGGCCGATGAGCGAGCCGCTCGTCGGTGCGATGTCCCCATCGGCATTCATCGGCTGGGTGTCGGCGCCGCCCATCAAGATCGAGGAGAAGGTCTGCGGGTCGCGAAGAGCCGCGAGAACTTCGGCGTGCCGGCTGACCGCGAAGACGGTGCGGTTCACGTGGGGACGCTGGCCGCCCGCTCGCCCGAGGATGGCGCGTTCGCGGTGCAGGGCCTTCAGCGTTCCAATCACGCCGGTCTCGTCCTCGCGACGCCGCGCCTGGGCGAAGCGCCATGCCATGCGGGCGATCGCAACGGGGCCGATGCGCATGCGGTGCACGGGCGACAACTCGCGTAGCTCGGCGTACTTTGGATAGGGGTCGTCGAGGAAGCGAGGGTCGAAGGGTTCGAAGCGAACGGCCACGGCGTCCTCGCGAGGTTAGGTCAGCCCGTTGAGCGGTAGGCTGAAGACCACGTTACCGGTCGCGTGATCCCCGAGATCGTTTGACGCCCGGATAGTCACCTCGACGACGCCTTCGTCGCCCTCCTGGTGCGTCTTCTCCACCCGCCCCGTGAAGCGCAGGATCTTGTCGGGGACCGCCGGGGCGCCCAGGCGGATCGAGATGCTCCGCAGCATTGCCTCTGGACCCGCCCAGTCGGTGACGAATCGCGATACGTAGCCGTTGGTGGTGAGAATGTTCATGAAGATGTCCGGCGCGCCTTGCGCCGTAGCGAATCCACGGTCGTGGTGAACGGGCATGAAGTCGCGCGAGGCGATTGCCCCGGCCACGATGACTGTCGTGGTGACCGGGAGGTCGAACGGCTTCAGTTCAGCGCCGACTGCGATGTCGCGGAAGCGCAGCGAATCGCCGTTTCCGCCGGTCACGAGCCGGCTCCGGCGCTCAGCGGATCGAACTTCAGGATGCGGAAGCGCTGGCGGCCCACGACCTCTCCCCCGCCGTCCGTGTAGGTCGTCACCCAGGTCACGAAGTAGCCGCGTCCGATCGCCGTGGTCTTTCGGTTCGAGATGTCCTCCAGCACGGTCGACGACTGCAGGCGATCTCCGGGCCGCAGGTAGCGCTCGAACTCGAGTTCGGAGTTGGTGGCCAACGTGCCCGTGTAGCCGGCGTCAGCCAGCGTGGTGAGCGGGTTGTCGGGGGCGATCTCGCCGGAAGAGCCGCCCCGCTCGGCGATTCCCTCGATCCGTGGACGCGGCATCGTCCAGCTCTGGAGCATCGCGGGGGGTGCGACGACCCCGCCGAAGCGTGTGGACGCGGCGCGTTCCTCGTCGAGATACACCGGGTTGCGGTCGTCGAGCGCGTCGACCCAGTGCCGCATCATGGGCAGGTTGACTTCGTCGGGCGACAGTGCCGACCCCGATGCGCTCAACGGCTCCCCGATGCTCGCGTCGAGGCTCTCTCGGAGCGGGTCCCGTTCGTGGCCGGCCATTGCGGTTGGAATATAGGCCGGCTCTCCGGGGTTGCGCCCCTCATTTCGAGGTTCGCCCGTCGGACACCGGGTCGGCGCAGCGCGTCTACGGTTTTCCTTCGTTTTCCGGAAATCCGATGGGGCGCCGGCGCCGGATGCTCGGGGCCTCCTCGGACACGGCGTCCGCGTGATAGGCTGAGGCGGGACCGCGGGAACCGGTATGGAGCGCGTGGCCATCCGCCACGTCGAAGCTGGCACGAGGGGATTCGCTTGGAGAGTCTTCAGGGCATCCTGACTCAGCTGACTGGATACTGGGAATACCAGGTCCTGGGTCTCGCGTTGGGTCGCGCGCTCTTCGGCGTCGTGCTGCTTCTGGGCGGCATTTTCTTGCGTCGCCAGCTGGCCGACCTGCTGGTCTCGATCGTCGGGCGGCTCACGCGCCACCGGGACGAGGCGCTCATCGGCCATGCGATCGAAGCGGCGCGGCGGCCCCTGCAGTTGCTCGTGCTGGCGATCACGTTGAAAGTTGCGGTCAGCGTCTCCGGTCTTGTCGGGTATGGCGAGGAGTACGTCGCGCGCATTGTCCGCACCTTGGTCATCGGGTTCCTCTTCTGGATGGCGCTGCGCCTGGCCGAAACCGTGGTTTCGCGGTTTCTGGCCCGTTACGCGCAGCATACCTTCGAGACGACGCTTCGAGAGTTCGTGACGAGTGCGGTGCGGATCGTGCTGTTCTTCCTCGGACTGTCGGCGGTGTTGGAGATATGGGGTTTCAACGTCGTTGCGGTGCTCGGCGGTCTGGGCCTGATGGGAGCGGGCCTGGCCTTCGGCGCCAAGGAGTTCTTCGCCGACCTGCTGTCGGGCTTGGTGCTGTTGACGGAGCGGACCGCCGACCGGGGAGATTGGGTCCGGACTTCCGAGATCGACGGTATCGTGGAAAGGATCGGGATCCGGTCCACCCGCGTGCGGCGCTTCGACAAGACGTTGACCAATGTCCCCAATCGCTTTCTCGCCGACCGGCCGCTCATCAATTTCAGCCGCATGACCCAGCGTAGGATCTACTGGACCATCGGCGTCGAGTACCGCACCGAGGAGTCGCAACTGAAGGCGATCGTGCGGGAAATCTCCGAGTACATTCACCAACACGAGGGCTTCGAGACGGATTCCAGTAAGGTGCTGACCTTCGTCTTCCTGGATTCGTTCGGAGATTCCAGCGTCAATATCATGCTGTACTGCTTTACGCGCACCACGGTGTGGGGCGAGTGGCTCGCTCTCAAGGAGGAACTCGCCTACGAGGTGAAACGCATCGTCGAGAGTCACGGAGCGACGTTCGCCTTCCCGTCGACATCGCTCTACGTCGAGTCGCTTCCGTTTGGAACCCCCGAGCCCTTCCCGAGGGAGACAGCGCCGCAGCCTTGAAGTTTTCTCCGCGCTGGGTCCCGTTTCTCGCGCTCCTCTCCGGCGTGCCCGGCCTCGTCTACCAGGTGGTCTGGACCCGGGAAGTCGGCCTGCTGGCCGGCAGCCAGATCGAGGCCGTCTCGGTCGTGGTTGCGACCTTCTTCGGCGGTCTCGCGGTGGGCGCCGCCGCTTTCGGGAACTTGGCAGACCGCACGGCCTCACCCCTGCGGCTGTACGCGGGGCTCGAACTCGCGTCCGGTGCGGCCGCCGCGCTGTCCACCACGCCGCTGCGCGCCCTTGGAGCGGACCCCGCCGGGTGGTCGGGGGTGACTGTGCTCGCAGCGTGTGCGGCTCTGCTGTTCCCGATTTCGGTGCTGCTCGGCGGAACGCTGCCCGCACTGCTGCGCGCGGCGGCTTCTAGACCGGAAGGCGCGTCCCGGCACGCCGGGCGCATCGTGGGAGCGAATACGCTCGGGGCCGTCATCGGCGTGGCGATCGCGGTCGCGGCGATTCCCGAGTTCGGGCTCACCGCCACCGTGCGCGGCGCGGGCGGCCTTGCGGTCGGGATCGGACTCTGCGCGTTCGTTCTCGGGACGCCGCGCGCGCCGCACGCCCGTGTGGCGCGGGGTCCGCTCGACGTGCACCTCGGCGCGCTGGTCGCGGCCGCGGTGGTGGGCGCTTCGACGCTCGGAACCGAGGTGCTCGCTACACGGCTGGCGATGCTCCATTTGGGCTCGTCGCTCTACGCGTGGGGAATCGTGCTCGGGCTCTTCCTGGCGGGATTGGCGCTTGGCAACCTCGCTTTCGCGCGCCGCGCGGAGCGGTCGAGCCGTCCCGCCGCCGACTTCGGATGGCTCGAGACCGCCGCGGCAGTCGTGTTGCCGCTGGCGATCGTCGCGCTGCGCCCGTCTCCCGCCGTGCCTCCGGCTGGGCTCGCGCCGCTTGCGGTTGCCTGGGTCGCCGCGACCGTCTTCCCGCCTGCGTTCCTGATGGGTGGGGCGTTTCCGTTGCTCGTGCGGCTCGCGGTCCGAGATGCGCGGCTGGGCGCCGGCTTCGGCGCCGTGAGTGCGGCGAATACGGCTGGTGGCGTCGTCGGCGCGTTATGGGTGCCGTTCGCGATGCTCCCGGCGGTGGGCTCCAGTGGCTCGGCCTGTGCGCTGGCGGGCGCGAACGCGGTCGTCGGCTGGCTGTGGCTGGGATCGCGCGGCGCGGCCCATCGCGTCCGGAACCGGCTTCTGGCGGCGATCGCTTTCGGCTTGGCGCTCGCTCTCGTTTGGCTGCCGCGGGCGCCCGTCGGGTCTCCGTGGGTGATCTTCGCCGAAGAGGGGCGCCAGTCCAACGTCGTCGTGACGAGCGCGTACGGCCAGCGCACGCTGTGGGTCGACGGCGAGTCCGAGGCTTCGACGGCCGGTAACGCGCGTCGGACGGAGATCCTGCTCGCGGTCCTGCCGCTGCTGTTGCATCCGGATCCCCACACCTATCTCGAGGTCGGGCTGGGGTCCGGAATCACCTTGGGAACGGCGTCGCGCTTCGGGCTGGAACGCCTCGAGTGCGTGGAGATCGCGGAGTCGGTGATTCGCGCGGCTGCGCTGTTTGCGCCGGACAACCACGGGGCGGCGCAGCGGAAGGGCGACATCTTCAACGCGGATGCCCGGGTATTTCTCGCGGGACGTCCCGATCGCTACGACGTCGTCTCGGCGAATACTCTCCACCCGTGGTCGGTCGGAGCGACAGGCCTGTACTCGCGCGAGTACTTCGAACGCATTGCCGCCACGCTGCGGACAGGGGGGATTGTCGCCCAGTGGGTCCCGGTCGCGCAGATCGGCGCCGACAGCGTCGCGGCGATCCTGGCGACGTTCTTCTCGGTGTTTTCGAAGGGGGGTGTCTGGTGGGCGGCTGACAACCTGATCCTGGTGGGCTCGGAGTCGGAGATCGAGATTCCCGATGCCGCGGTACTGGACGCTCGCCTGGAACGTGCGGGCCTTTCCTGGAGTGACTTCGGGCTCGAAGGAGCCGAGGACCTGACCTCGCGAAGGCTGGCGGGCGCGGCGGGCGTTCGAGCCGCGCTCTCAGGCCGCGCGTTGCTCCGCGACGATCGCCCGGTGCTGGAGCACCTGGCCGCTCGGGGACGCACCCGCGAGAGGCGCGCCGACGTTTTCCTGCTGCTCGCTGAAATCGCGCGGGATCCCCGCGCGCGGTCACAGCCCGGGGCGGCGCTCTGGCTCGAGTCGCTGGAAGCGAGGGCGCGGGGCGAAAGCGAGCGCGCGGATCGACGCGAGCGGCTCGCGGCCCAGTTGGGGTTCGCCGAGGCCGATCGGGAGCGGGCGCGCCGGCTGACGGATCAGGGGCAACGCGAATTCGCTGAACAAGAGTTCGCAGCCGCAGACCGGAGTTTCCGGGCCGCGTTGGCGCTGCGGCCGGACTTGCGAGAAGCGCGCCTCGGTCGAGTCGCCGTCGCCGCCGCTCGCGTCGATCTGAAGACGGCGGGTGCCGAGCTGGAGGCCTGGCTCGATGATCACCCGATGGACGCTGCCGCCTGGAACGAGTTGGCGGCAGTGCGGGCGCGGTTGGGCGAGGGAGGCCCGGCGCGCGAGGCGATCGGCCGGGCGCTGGAGGCCAACCCGTTCTACCCCGAAGCGCTTGCGAACGCGGGTCTGATGGCGTGGGAATCGGGCGATCGCGCCGCGGCCGAGAAGCTGCTGGAGCGGCTTCGCGCGCTCGGCCCGACCGGCGCGTCGCCAGAGGAGCGAACGCTGGCCGAGACGATCGGTTCGGTCCGGCGTGTGCCTCAGCGGGGCGCCGAGTAGTAGAGCGTGCGTTCGTCCTCGTCGGTCCCGCGCACGCGGAGGCGAATCACGCTGTCCCGCTCCATCGAATTGAGCAGGGCCAGCATCGCGGTCGCGGTGTCGATGCGAATGTCGTTGTAGGCAACTACGACGTCGCCACTGCGCACGCCCACCATCTCCCAGAAGCTCCCGGAACCGACCCTGTCGACGCGCACTCCTTGGACGTCTTGACCCTCGTAGACGGCCGTTATCTTCGCCGTGCTGAAGAGCGCCGGCTGGGTCCGCTTCTCGGCGAGTCCGGTCTCCGGAATCTCGGGAGGGGAGGGCGTGAGTTCGGTCGCGTCATCGGGGCGCGGCGCGGGCAGCGGTACGGCGGGCACGGGTGGAGCCGCAGGGCGCCGGGCGAGCGAGACGTCGGGTGGGGTGGGAACGGCCAGCGGTCGTTCCCGGCCCGGGGTCCAGAAGATCGCAGCCGCCAGGACCACGCCGGCTCCCGAGAGGAGCAGCAGTCGTCGCCGCAACGTTGCGAGCTCGGGCTGGTCCGCGGGCAGGATGTGGCTCCGCCAAGCAGTGCCCGGCACCAGGAGCCACAGCAAATCGGCCCACGTGTGGCGTTCCAGGGCGGTGCGTTGTTCGTCAGAGAGCATTGTTCCTGAGTCGAGAGCGACTGGCCGCCCCGCACCCTGGTGGGTGCGGGGCGGCTGGTTTCATCTCGCTTCCGGTTCGATCAGTTCTTCTGGGTGAAGTCGATCACGAACCAGTTGGGCGACGGGTCGCCCTTCGGGTGGTTGAGCGGTGCGGCCTTGCCGGATTCGAACGTGGTCGAGCAGCTGGTGTGGAGGATCTCTGCGGCGCCGTTGATCCGGATCGTGGTCTTCGAACCCAGATCGATCTCGCCGTGGGCCGTGGCATCGATGCTGAATCCGTTCTCGGCCGCCAGCGTCAACTCGGTGACGCCGCCGACCAGATCGATCGGATCGTAGACGACATCCTCGTACGGGAACGTCTTCGCTTCGATCTCGACCCGGGCGCTCGCGACATCCGGGCCCGTGTAGCGCAAGCGCATCGCCTGCACCTTGGTCGTGCAGATCAGACCCGGATCCGGAGGCTCGGTCACCGTGATCGTCGCCGACGCGCTCGCCTCGTTGCAGGCCACGCTATCGACGCTGCCGTTGAGCGTTGCCACGTTCGTCGTTTCTTCGGAGACGTAGGCGGTCGTGGTGTACGACTCGGTCATCCCCGCTCCGATGGTGGCGCCGCTCACGATGTTGCCAAGCTGGTCATCGTTGACGCTGACGCCCGTCGCGTCGGTCGCATTCGGATTGGTGACCTCGTAGGTGTATTCGACCTCGTGTTCGAGCGACACGGTGCCGCCCTGGGTCGTCTCGATGGCGAATACCTGGAGTCCGCCGAACTGGTCACCTAGGTTGACCGGCTGGGAGCAGGAGCTGTGGAAGAAGCCGTCCTGGACGAGTTCGTCCGTGGCGGCATTCTTGATCCAGTAACCGGTCGTCGACTTCAGGTACTGGCTGCAGCCCGGCGTGTTTCCGTCCACCACGAAGGTATCGCCGATCTCGAGCGGCGACAGATCGACGTAGGTCGGCGAGGACATGCTGGCCGTTTCGTTGACGATTATCCGCACCGGGTAGGTTCCCGCCGGGTTGACGTCCGTGCAGCCCACCTTGGCCGGATCCTGCGAGTTCATGCTCTGCGAGCAGTCGCCGCCGACGTAGCGCAGTGTCAGCTTCTTGATCTTGCCCAGGCAGTGGGGGGGCGGAGTGACGTCGATTGTGGTCACGCACTCTTCCTCGGGCGGATCCTCTTCCAGCACGACGGTTCCGCCCTTCGTGGACGTCAATTCCGTGATCTTGATGGAACCGAACTGGTGACCCGGGCTGAGCGGCTGCCAGCAGGCGGTCCGGAACTTGTCGTACTCGATGATGTCGTGGTAGCTCCCGTTCGGCTTCTTGATCTTGATCGATGTCTTGGCGCCGAGATTTCTCTTGCCACCGTGACCGGCGTCGACGCTAAGGATGTCGCCGACTTGGACGCCCTTGAACGAAGCGAAGACCTTCTTGCTCTTCCGCTTGTTCCACCAACCCCACCAGCCCCGCTTCCGCTGGTGCTTCTTTCCGTAGACGAGGATGTCGACCGGGCTTTCGCCGTCGGCTCCACCGAGACACAGGGTCTTCTTCGGGTCTTGCAGGTTGGAACTCGCGTCGCAGCCGAGCCCCGTGTATTCGAACTTGAAGGACTTGACCCTGCCTTTGCAGTCATCGCCGGCGGGCGGGGGAGGCTGCAC
>Ga0310342_100001674_pt1 | contig 13881 bp, 11 predicted proteins | sample S15DNA20500_MG_FD_206155 | JGI IMG/M metagenome (GOLD analysis project Ga0310342, IMG submission 206155) | Marine microbial communities from station ALOHA, North Pacific Subtropical Gyre - S1503-DNA-20-500_MG | ecosystem: Environmental > Aquatic > Marine > Oceanic | place: Pacific Ocean: North... | reverse complement strand
GGCCTGAGCATCCACTGCTGGCCTGGTGCGCAGTGGGTCACAGAGGTCAGGCGCACCTGTGTCGATGTAGGACTCCCGGAAGGGGGAACAGCCGAGCTCGCCATCGATCACGGCCACGTCTACAGCGGGGAACGCAGCCATCCCATCTGCGAGCTGGAGCTGGAACTGCGTAGCGGGCAGGTCAGTGAACTGATCCGCGCCGCCGGGAAGCTGGGCGAACAGCTGCTGGTCAGGCCGGGAGGACGAAGCAAGGCGGCCCGCGGACTGCAGCTGCTGGGACGCCTGCAACACCCCACAGCAACAGACCACAGGGATCCGCTGACAGCATGGCGGCACCTGTGCGAGCTGGAAGAGTGGCTTCGTGAGGGGCAGCTCGAGCTATCCGGCCACTACCTGCAGGCGGCTCACTCCCTGCTCGCAGCACTGCACATCGATCAGCCACCGCACCTGGGTGCGAACGAGGGGTCGCTGCGCGAAGCCATCGACTCCGCCGAACATGCCCGCCTGTTGTGGCGTATCTTCTCGGCTGTTCATGAGCCTTGAGAAGACCACCGGCGCCCAACCCGCAGGAGGCCAGCTGAGCCCTTTCGCAGGCTCTCTGCGGGGGCCGGCCCGCGCTCTGCTCCTGCTTTGTCTTGCTGTACTGATGGCGACGGGCTGTCAGAAACAGGGACAGCAGACGGAACCCGAGACACCGGCAACTCCCGACACACCCACAGCGCCTGAATCACCCGCCGCAGGGCCTGCAAGCACAAAGGCCGAGCCGGCCACAGACGCGACCGGCGGCGGCGGCGTCCAGGTCATCAAGCTCGGCATGCCGAGCGGGGAGAACGACAAAGAATCGCGGGCAGGCCTCCCCAAGCGCTGGCTGGGCATCACGGTCGCCAACATGAAAGAACCGATCGCCGGAGCCCCCGAAGACTGCCGCACGCAGGTGCACCGTGCCATGCGTGGCTCGCCTGCCCACGGGGCCGGCATGCAGCGCGGCGATGTCATCGTCGCGGCCGGCGGCCAGCCCGTGAAGCGACTCCAGGACTATCTCGCCGAGGCACGCAAGGTCGAGATCGGACAACGACTGCAGCTCCAGCTGCTTCGAGCGGGCCGCCCCCTTGCGGTCGAGCTGGAGATGCTCGCCAGACCCGACGACATGAGGGACTGGCGCAGGCGCTCGTTCCCCGGCACAAGAGGCTTCGACTTCGCGCTGCCTTCACTGCGTCCCGCAGGGGCGAAGACCTTGCACGTCAAAACGAAGAACAAGCCCCAACTGATCTACTTCTGGGCCACCTGGTGCGGACCATGCCGCCAGGTCGCGCCACAGATCCAAGGGCTCTACAAGGACGCCGGCAAGGCTCTGGACCTGCTTGCCGTCTCCAGCGAAGAGCGGGTCGTGATCCAACGGCACCTCAAAGCGAGCACCGACACCTATCCCATCGCCCATGACCGCCTGGGCGAGCTCAAGCTGGACTACGAGGTGAACAAGCTGCCCACCGCTGTCCTGGTGGGCGCGGATGGGCGAGTCATTGCCTGGGACTATGGGCTGGGGGGGGTCCGCAAGGTCGTCAGCAAGGCGCGTGCGCACCTCGGCCTCTAGCCCCTGTTGTTTTGTGCCGAGCGTGGACGGAACGGGAGCTTTCTGGTGCAATGTGTGACTCGGAGTTGAAATGAGCCATCCCAGCAGACTGACTACCGTCTCTACCCTCGATCAACTCAAAGACCGGATCCTTGAGGCCCTGCCGGGCTGCTCGGTGCAGGTATCGGGTGGTGGCGGCCACTTCACCATTGCCGTGGAGTCCGATGAATTCGAGGGCAAGAACACTCTCGCCCGACAGCGCCTGGTGTACCGCGCCATCAAGGAGTTGATGGCCGGCGACGACGCCCCGGTCCACGCCGTCGACAGCCTGACCACCACCACCCCGAGCAACACGCCCTAGCGCCTCCTGTTTGGCAAACAGGGCCCTGTCGTCCACTCCAGTGACCACGTTCTGCTAACCTCAAGGGAGATTGGAGCCGCACGCATGGAAGTGACCATTTACGGCGTGCGCGGCTCTGTTCCGAGCCCAGGCCCCAGCACAGCCCGCTACGGCGGCAACACCGTCAACATCGGGGTCAAGCTCGCCGATGGAACCCAGTTGTTCCTGGACGCGGGCACCGGAGCGCGCCAACTGGGCAAGGACCTCCTGAAGGCTCCACCGGCTGCTCCCGTCCACTTCCTGCTCACTCACCAGCACTACGATCACATCATTGGCCTGCCGTTCTTCGAGCCCATCTACCAGCCCGACTTCGAGCTGATCATGTATCCCCTCGAGCACCAGGACATCGAGGGAGACCGCAGCCTCGCCGAGATCTTCGACGGCATTCACACGCCCGCGGGCATCGGCGACCTGCCCAGCAACATCCGGTTTGCAGAGGCGAACCCAGACCCGTGGAAGATCGGCACCGCGAGCGTGACCCGCATCCCTCTGAATCACCCCGGCGGCGCCCAGGGATTCCGCATCGACGACAGCGACGGCGCGAGCCTGACCCTACTGACAGACAACGAGATCAGCCCACCCGGCACGCTGGTGTCCCCCCCCGAGCGCCTCGCTGAGTTTTCGCGCCGAACCGGGCTGCTCATCGTCGACGCTCAGTACCTGCCCGAAGACCTGCCGGCAAAGCGGGGCTGGGGACACGGCACGGTCCCCGAGGTGTTGGAGTTGGGCCGCATGGCCGACCCCGAGACCCTGCTGTTGTTCCACCACGACCCCGATCGCAGCGACGATGCACTGGACAAGATCGCAGAACAGGCGAGAGAGTTCGCCGGCGCACAGATGAACCGGGGTCCGGCGCTGGTCGCATACGAGGGAATGCGCTTCGAAGTGGGCGCTGACTCCTGCCGCCCCATTCAGGACCGCAGCTAGCCCGACCGGCTCAACGAAACAGCGGTGCCGGTGTCGGCACCACAGACACCTGCACCATCTCGCGAAGCTGGAGACGAGTCCGCCCCTGCCTGCCCCGCGTCAGGGCCTGGTCGCGTTCGTCACCCGGGCTCAGCCCGAGATCGGCAGCGCCGGGCCGCTGACCGCCACCGACGGCGGCGGCACCCCGACCGACGGCGACCCAGTCCCCCGGGCTGTCGGCTGCCAGCAGCGGCGCATTCCAACCGTCCTCGAGCAGGTCCTCGCCCGCCAACAGCCAGACCACGAGGGCGGCCCCGATGCCCTCGAGCACCTGATCGCGGCGACTGCGGTCGAGCAGCGCCAAAAGCTCCACTTCCAGATCGTCAATGCGGCCGTCGGACAGCATGCCGACGCCGAAGCCGTGAAGAAAGTAGCCTGCCTCCGTTGGCCGGTGTTCGGGGTCCGGCCAGACCAGCCAACTCTCCGCTTCACGAAACACAAAGTGGGGATTCTCGTCGGGCGAGCGGCCCGATGCCGTCCACACCGCCAGGGCGCCCGCCATCGTGCCCCGCTCGCGGCTGTAGCGGGTGCCCGCGTCCAGGCCGTAGCCGAACGCAAACCACGGCTGGTAGCGCTCGGCAACCTGCTGGCGTAACAACCTGAACTTGGCGTGCGGATCCTGGCTGTAGCGGTACATGGCATTGCCGGCCAGCTCGAGGTAGCTGTGCGAGGGGTTCTGGTAGGGCATCGGCAGGCCCTGGGGAGCCCACATCAGCAGTCCCGCAGCCAGGGCTGCGACGGCGGACCGCGGCCCCGCCGCAGCGATGAGCGCCAGGGAACAGAGCAGCAGCGGCACGTAGTAGCGCAGCACATCGGGAGGATCCGCCAAGGCGTGGCCGACGCTGAGGCCGGGCAAAAGCACCAGCCACAGGGCCACAAGCCAGCGCCCCCTGCCGCCCGCCTGCCAGACCACCCAGCCGCTCCACAGGCTCAGCAACGACAGACCGACAGCCGCCGCTCCGGGAACTACGCCACGATCAAGGTGCTGACCCATCCACGCCTGCGGGAAGTTCCACGCAATGAGGTCCAGGCGAACCAGCACGAGGTTGTCCAGGGTGGCAACGAGCGAGGTCCCACCGCGCACCGTCAGAGCTTCCCCGAGATAAGGAACTGCGAGCCAGAGCCAGGCGCCGAAGCCGAGAGCGGCGCAGGCGGCAACCAGGGCCGTCTCCGTTGCGACCCGCGCAGACCGGCCCACAGGGCGCTCCATGACCTGCAGGGCGACGAACAGCAGGGCCGTCACCATGTGCAGGTAGGACACGATCACCGCCGCCGCCAGCAGCAGGCCGAGCAACACCGCCCCGGCCAGCGGGCGACCCCGCCGCAACCACGAGCCGTAGGCAAGAGCGGCGATCGGAAACACGAGCAAGGCCTCGCCGATGCTTCCCCAGGCGCGATAGGAGTAATGCACAAACTCCGGTGCGCAGACCGCCAGCAGAGGGCCCAGCAACAGGCCTGCAGCGGGCCGCACGGTGCGGGCCAACCACCAGGAGCTCAGCGCCACCGTCGCAAGGGAGAGCAGGCCCGCTGTCCAGCAGGTAGCAGCACTGCCGTAAGCGCCCAGGCGGAGCAACCACGACACCGGCCAGGCAACCAGCCAGGAGCCCCCCTCATAGCGGGAAACCGAGCCGATAAAGAACGGCAACTCTTCGCCGGCCAGCAGGACTCGCGCAATCAGGAGCGTGTGCAGCTCGTCGAGGGTCAGGGCAGAGCGATGCACGATCTGCCAGGCCATCATCGCGGCGAACAGCGCGGTGGACAGCACGACGGCCGCAGACGGTCGCGCAAACAGTGCACGAAGCCTGCTGGGGGAAGTGGCGGCTGCCTCCGTCATGGGCTGCGCGGAACCGGCTTCAGGAGTCACCCACGTCCGGCGACGGACGGCCACCCCAACGAGGCATCTTGTCGTGGTGAGGCACTTCCCAGTTCAGCCGCCAGAGGCTGCCGCCCCCGTCGACCCTCATGGTCTCTCCGGTGACGAAGGCCGCAGCCGGCGAGAGCAGGAAAAGCACCGCGGCGGAGACCTCTTCCTCGGTGCCCAGGCGCTGTGCCGGGATGTTGTCCGCCATGGCGTGAAAGACCTCCTGGAAGGCAGGGTCATAGGTCTCAATCCCCGAACTGTGGATGGTGCCCGGCGCCACCGCGTTGATGCGGATCCCCAGGTGCGCCCACTCGACCGCCAGGGTCTTGGTGATGTTGTCGACGCCGGCCCGTGCCGCGCCCGTATGGACCATGCCTGGAAAGCCGCGAAACATGTCGGCGACAATGTTGACGATGACGCCGCCGTGCTCTTCCATCCAGAGGCCGAAGACCTCACGACAGCACAGGAAGGTGCCGGTCAGGTTGGTCTCGATGACGGCGTTCCAACCCTTGGTGCGAATCAGCCCCGCCGGGCTCGGGAACTGACCCCCGGCATTGTTGACCAGGAAGTCGATGGCGCCGAAGTGATCGGCGGTGAACTGGAGCATCGAGCGGACCTGCTCTTCGTCGCGGATGTTGCAGACCCGATAGCGGATGCGGTCCTCGCTGCCGAGCTCGGACGCAGCCGCCTGCAGCCGGTCCTCCTTGCGAGCGGCGATGACCACCCGCGCGCCCAGCTCCAGCAACTCGGCCGCGATCGCCTTGCCGATGCCGCTACCGCCACCGGTCACCACGGCCACCTTGCCTTCGAACAAACCGGGTCGAAACACAGAAGTAGGAGCCATGGTCGAAAATCCTAGCTTGAATCCTGCCCACGTGCGCCAATCCGAACAGGAGCAGCCACACCGCACGGACTTTAACTCCATTGCAGTCCTGTGGCATCCTTCGTCGCGAACCTCGGAGACCTCGTTGTGGTGGCCCTACTCAAGAAGATCTCTCTCTCCCCACTGTTCAACAACTTCATCATCGGCGTGATCCTGACAGCAGGAGTCGTGGTGGGGATCCAGACCTACCCCGAGATGAGGTCGAATCCGACCCTGGGGACCCTGGACTCGATCATCCTGGGGATTTTTGTCGCCGAAATCATCATCAAGATGGGTGCCGAGGGGAACAGGCCATGGCGCTACTTCCTCGACCCCTGGAACGTGTTTGACTTTCTGATCGTCGCCGTCTGCTTCCTGCCGGGCGAGACCTCGTTCGCCGCGGTACTGCGCCTGGCGAGACTGCTGCGGGTACTCAAGCTGGTGCGCGCCCTGCCGCGCCTGCAGGTACTGGTCTCGGCCCTGCTCAAGAGCATCCCCTCGATGTTCTACATCTCGGTCCTGCTGGCGCTGTTGTTCTATCTGTACGGCGTGCTCGGCACCTTCCTGTACCAGGACAACGACCCGGTACACTTCGCGGACCTCGAGACAGGCCTGCTGACCATGTACCGGGTGTCCACCCTCGAGGACTGGACCGACGTGATGTACATCAACATGTTCGGTTGTCACGAGTACGGCTATGACGACAGTTCCCGGATGCTGTGCGACGAAGCGAAAGCCCTCGCCCTGGTCGGCGAGGACGGCACCAACTGGTCCGCCGCCGTGTTCTTCTCGTCCTTCACACTGCTCGCGACGATGATCATCCTCAACCTGTTCATCGGCGTAATCATGACCGGCATGGAAGAGGCGGAAAAGGAGTTGGTTGCGATGGACGCCCCGGACGACGACGGCAGGCTCAGCAAGGTAGCCAGGATCTCCCAGCAACTGGAAACTCTTCAGCAGGACATCCAAGCACTCAAGTCCGAGCTCGAAGCGGACCGGGGCTCGGGTTCCTAGTCGGGGAGCTCGCGACACTCGTCGCGGTGCCACTGCAGGCGCCGCTCCAGCCCCGGGGTGTCCCCGCTGTAGCGCTGCCCGAGCATCTCCAGGCAGGCAGAGTGCAGCTGGACCCAGTTGCCCTGCGCACGGCAGGACTGTTCAAGACAGTCGCGCAGTCGCTCGTGGACGAACTCCCAGCCCAGTTCCGTGGCACGCGCCAGGCCGCACTTGAGCAACGAGTCCAGCAGGGGCAGCCGAGCCTCGATGCCGCGAACCGAGCACACATGATTCCACTCCAGCAGGTTGACGTCACCACCCAGCGCGGCCGCCACCTCGAGACTCTCGAGGGCACCCTCACCATGCTCAGAGGCGACCTTTCGGACGCGGCTGAGGCACACCTCTGCCAGGCTGTCCGGAATCGCCAACTCGGCCTCAGCGGGAAGGCTGAAGCCATCGGCGCCCGACTTCAGGCGGGCTTCCTGCACCCAGCCGCGTACCAGCTGAATGATGAACATCGGACTGCCGCCGGCACGCTCGAGGACGGAAGAGGCGAGCTGCTCCTCGAGCCCCAGCACATCCTGGGCAAGCCGTCGGCTGTGACTCTCTTCAAGGGCGGGAACCGGCACGGAGACTGAATTGTTGGACGGATTCTCGAGCAAGACCCGCAGGCGTTCCAGCGCAGCGGGTCGCCGCGCCAGCGTCTCGTCGCGCACTGTCGCCACCAGAAAGACCGGCCCGACGTCCCCTTCCGCTGCCTCCATGACGTGCTCGAGGAGCGCCAGGCTCTGTTCACTCCAGTGCGGTTCATCGAGCCACAAGATCAAGGGCCGGTGCGCTGCACGGCGACGCAGCAATTGGACCAGCAGCTCCAGGTCCTCGGGCCGATCGTCGTCCGATTCCAGGAACAGGGCCAGGCGCTCGGCCTCAAGAACCAGGTCTTCTGCTCCCCACTCGGCCAGCAGCCCACGCAGGCGCTCACGAAGTCTCAGGGCGACCAGACCGCTGCAGCCCAGGCTCGCAGAGATCGCTGCCCTCAGGCCGGTGTCAGGGCGCCTGCTGGGGTCGTGGCGCACGTGCAGCGAGGTCGCGCCGCCCAGCTCGCCGGCGCGCTCGCACAGCCACTCCACGAGGCGGCTCTTTCCGTAGCCGGCCGGCCCGTGCAGGACCGCAACTCTCGGCTGAGCGTGGGTCCAGACCTCGACCAGCCCCTTCCAGATCGCGGACAACTCCACTTCCCGGCCAAGCAGCGGCAGAGTCCTCAAGCTGAACAGGCCCAGGCCGGCGCCGACATAGCCGAACGGGTGTTGTTCCACCTGCTGCAGCGGTTGCCACTCGAATGGCAGAGGCGGCAGGCCCCAGACCCGCTCTTCCTGCAGCGACTCCAGTACAAACGCCGCGTCAGCAGCTCCCTCGAAGCGGTCCTTCGGACGCTTCGCGAGCAACTTGCGAACCCAGTCTTCGAAGCCGGCGGGGATCTCAGTGCGCGGTTGCATGCTGGGCATCTCGTTGTGCAGGTGGCCCCACACCGCCTCATAGACCGTGTCGGCAGGAAAGGGTCGGGTTCCAGTTACCATCTCGTAGGCAATGCAGCCCAGTGCATACAGGTCGGTCCAGGGTCCGAAGTCGCGCTTCTCTCCGAAGTGCTGCTCAGGCGACATGTAGTGCGGAGTGCCCCAGCACACCTCCTCCTCCTCCCCTGATCCGAGAGCATGGGCGATCCCGAAGTCGGTGAGCCGGAGACCCGGCAGCGGCCGGTCCGCTGCTGCAAAGAGGATGTTGCTGGGCTTCAGATCGCGGTGGACCACGCCACGCGCATGGGCATGAGCCAGCGCGTCCAGCAGAGCTGAGAGGACGGACTGAAGGTCCTCCCAGGGACGCGAATGGCGGAAGGGATCGAGGCTGCCGGCCTCGAGCAACTCCATGACGAGGTAGGGGCAGCCGGCGATCACACGGTCCCCGGAAGCCTCAGCCGCGGCGGCGGTCACCGTGTCGAAGTCGTAGACCTGAGCAATGCGCGGATGATCAAGCCGGGCCATCGCGCGCACCTCGTTCGAGAACGCAGCCTGCGAGGCCGGGTCGAGCGCATCCTCAGCGGTGATCAGCTTGACGGCGACGGGCAGCGACGTGCCGGTGTGCGCGCCGCACCACACCTCGCCCATACCACCGGTAGCCAGGCGCTGATGCAGCTGGAACGAACCCAGTTGAATGGGGGAGGTGCTATCTTCGTCCACCCCTAGAGAACAGCATCGGATGCGAGTCCGTGTCCACCCACCGGAGGCTTCCCAGCCAAATCCCGACCCTGTATCAAGCCGTTATGCGTCGACTCCTCACCCTGCTCGTTGCCCTCGCCATCGCCTGCCCCATGGCTTTCGGCACGCCCGGTGCTGCCCTGGCGCACAACGTCACAGGCAAGCCGGCGCCACCCAAGCTGAGCGAAAAAGAGGAACAACGTCTCCGCAAGGGCAAGCTGGTGCTGCGCACCGACCGCGGCAAGGCCGAGGGATCGGGCCTCATTACCGGCATCATCGAGATCGACGCCACCACCGAGGACGTCTGGAAGCTGCTGGTACAATTCGAGCTCGTACCGGTGGCCAGCAAAGCGGTCAAAGAGACCGTCCGCTACGTCGACGAGCCGGGCGCGGGGAGTTCGCGCAGCGTCGGGATCCGCTATCTCATCAAGGTGGCCTGGGTGGACATCACCTACCACATCCACCACGACATCTTTCCCGATCAGCACTACCTGCACTGGACCCTCGACAAGGACCGCAAGAACGAGATCGAGAAGACCGACGGCTCCTACTCTCTGTGGCCGGGGTCGGGCCCCGGCAAGGTGCGCTTCCTCTACATCACCGAGGTCAAGACCGGACGGAACATCCCCGAGTGGGTCGAAGAAGAACTCACGGAATCCTCGCTGAAGCGCTTCCTGGTGTTCGTGAAGAAGCGCGCCGAGGGCTAGACCCCGGTCAAAGCCGACGGCCCGAATCAGTTTGTCAGCGAGGAGATCTCAGCGCGTGATTCCACAGCGTGGAAGCGGCCCCGATCATCGCGGCCGATGCCCGAGAGCGAGGTTGCGTGGTCGTGGGTGTAGAACAACCGCCCGCCACGCTGCAGCAGATCACCCAGCAGAGTGCGCTTCTCTTCGATGAGCAGCTCCGGGTAGCGGTCGTAGCCCATGGTGATCGGCAGGTGCACCCAGGGGGTGCCCGGCACCAGATCACCGGCAAACACAACCGGACCGCCGGGCATCGCCACCTCGGTGAGCATCATTCCCGGCGTGTGGCCATCGGAGATGTGGAACCGGTAGTCATCCCCCAGCACCTCGCTGTGATCCCCGGCCACCCGCTCCAGGCGCCCGCTGCTCTCGAGCAGCTCAGTCAGCCCCGGAATAAACGACGCACGATCACGGAAGTGGGGCGCAATGGCGCGCTGCCACGCGACCTCACCCACTACGTACCGGGCATTCGGGAACAGCAGGGCCGGCGCCGCACCTTCCTGCCAGGCGCTCAGCAGGCCGCCGGCATGGTCGAAGTGCAGGTGGGACAGGACCACGACGTCGATGTCCTCGTGGCTCAGGCCATGGGCGGCCAGGGAGCGCAGAAGAACGTGTTCCTCTTCTTCCACTCCGAAGCGGTCTCGCATCTTCGGATCGAAAAAGGCACCAATTCCCGTCTCGAACAGGATCTGACGGCTGCCTTCTTCATCGACCAGCAGGGTACGGCAACACAGGGGGATCCGGTTGCGCTCGTCGGGGGGCAGCCAGCGCGACCACAGGGCGCGCGGAGCGTTGCCGAACATCGCACCGCCGTCGAGACGCTGCCGGTTGCCGTGAATTGACGTCAGGCGTCTCTGCATCACAGGACCATACACCGCGGCAACGATCAGCGGTTCGATCGGATGCAGGGGCTCGGATCCTGGATCGGCTCGCCGACCAGCGACCCATCCATCAGCCCGGCGGCCGCCAGCAGGGCGAGCGAGTCACGCGGCGAATCGGCAACCAGAGGTGCCCCACCGCTGGCACCGCACAAGGCCACCCCAAGACCCAGAGCCGCGGCCGGCGAGTCGGTGCGCAACACCAGCGACTCCACACCCCGCCACAAGGTCGCGGCATCGACCGCTGCGCCCCCGACAGCGACGGCATCGATCCAGGAACCCGGACCCTCGAAGTAGAACAGTGTGGGGCCCTGCAGCCACTCGCTCCGAGTACCGGCGAAGCTCACCTTCGAGCCCGGTCGCAGCACACGGTCCAGCGCCACAGGCAAGGTGCGGGCGTAGCTGCGCTCGGGAGGCACCCCGTAGGCAACCAGGGTCCACGGTCCGGCCTCGGCAGAGGCCTCGAGAAGGGCCGAGACTCGTTCTGCCTGGACAAGCTGCAGCAGGGATTCCCGGGGGCCCTCGGCGGGCTTGCTGTACGCATCGACGCCGGCCCGGAAAGCGTGGCTCATGAGTCCCAGCAGCAGCCCCAGGCAGAGCAACGCAACCGCAAAGGTAGGTCGTCGGGGACGCCGCCCGTCGCGAGGCCCAGGTTCCAGGACGCTCCCCAACCAGGCCAGCACCGTGCCCAGACACGCCGTACCGAAGGGCAGCAACATACGCCAGTGCCAGTTGTGCACCTGCCGGGAGACCAGGCCGAGAATCAGCAGCCCCACCAGCACCGCAGCAGTGCTCAGCGCCAGCGGTCTCAGGACCCGCTGCAGGTCGCCAGACAGCGGCAGCAGGCGGCCCAGGGGCCGATGAGCCAGCGCCAGCAGCAGTGCAGCGCCGAACAACACGGCTTCGGGGGTGGCAAGGTTCGAGAACAGCCCCGAGATCACCTGCCAGGGCCAGGACGGACCCAGGACCGAGGCCGTCGCAACCGATTCCAACAGGTCGCCCGACAGATTGCTTCCCGGCGACAGGAGCAGGTAGGCGAGATGGGGAAGGACTGCAAGAACGGCGACTGCCAGGGCAACCAGGGCGGCCCTGGCGCGGGCCGGATCCGAATTCCTGCGCGCTGAGCGCCAGGCCACTGCGGGCACCACCACTGCCGTGATCGCATAGGGGTGGTTCATCACGCACATCGCCAGGGAAAGCCCCGACAAAGCCGCCCACAGCCGCAGCCGGTCGCCCACCAGCAGGCCCGCGAAGCCCAACAGCAACAGCGCCGCCCAGTCCGGACCGAAGTACCCGTGATGGCCCCAGATCAGGTTCTGCAGCAGGTCCTGGTTGACCACCAACAGCAAGGCAGCGAACAGAGGCCCGAGCAGCAGCGAGGGCCGAAATGCCTGCCTGGACAGCAGCACGCGCATCGCCAGGTAGGTGACGGGTGCAAGCAGGGCCTGCACCAGCGCCCGGCGCGCGGCCACCGTGCTCAGCCCGTCCTCGCTGCCGATGACCAGGGGCACATAGGACAGAGCACGGCCATAGCCGAAGCGAGGCGTGTCCGTCAGGAAGGGGTTCCACGACCAGAGGATCTGCAGCGCCCCGACGATGGGATCGGTGGCATCGGACGAGACATCCAGCAGCGGCACCAGCGGTAGCCGCAGCGCCGCCCCCAGGGCGAACAGCAGCAGCACACACAGCCCATCGGCCACGAGGATGCGCTTCATGCCGGCCGCACTGTCTCCTGTCGCCACCTTCGCAGCTCCTCCCAGTACCGCTCGCCGGCGCTCTGCCAGGTGCTGTTGTGCTCACCGCCCGGCACCGCCAGGAAGGTCACCGGCACATCGCGTTCGCGCAGTGCATCGCGCAATGCCTCGCCCATCGAAAACGGGATCAGCGTATCGCTGGTTCCATGCACCAGGAACACCGGAGCGGTGACCTTCTGCAGGCAGGACAGCGAGTCGAACTCATAGGCGACCAGCCGAGCGGCAAAAGGGATGCCGGTGCGGCTAGCCATCTCGCGAACCCTCGTGAACGTCGACTCGGCGATGAGCCCGTCGATGCTCTCTTCGGCAGCCAGCGCAATGGCAACGGCTCCACCCAGGGAGCGTCCATGCAGCAACAAAGGGCCGCCTGCCTCACCGGCGAGGCGACGCGCCTCGCCGAGGGCGGCGCGAGCATCGAGCCGGCAGGCCTGCTCCGAGGGCGTGCCCTCGCTGTCTCCGTAGCCGCGATACTCAGTAGCCAGCACCGACGCGCCTTCCGCCACGATGAGCTGCAACCAGTCGAGCCGGTCGGCCATCGTGCCGCCATTGCCATGAAACGTGACCACGGTACAGCCGCTGAAGGCACCGTCCACCGCAGAGGGCAGCCACCATGCCTGAGTACGCACGCCATCCTCTGCGACGATGCGAAGCTCGGAGAAGTCCATGCCCAGCTGGCTCGGTTGAGTGTGCTGCCCGCGGGTCGGGTGAAACATGAAGAGGTTGGTGATCGACTCCAGAAACCGCCGCTTCAGAGAGGCTGCCATGCTCAGGTCCGCGGTCCGGAATCAGCGCAGGTAGAGGTAGAGATCGGAGACATTGGTCCCGGTACGGCCCGTCATGAGTTGCGTTCCTGTCTGCGCGAAAAACGAGTGAGAGTCATTATGGTCGAGGTAGCGCGCGGGCGTGAAGTTTCCGCCGCACTGCAGGCGTACGGAAGCGTCGGCCAGGGCGCCGGCAGCATCGCTGGAGCCGTCGATGCCGTCGGTTCCCAGAGCAGCAACAAGACCGTCCTGCAGCTCCGGCAGGGCGGCGAGCACGAACTCCTGGGCACGGCCGCCACGGCCGCCGCCACGCAGTGTGACCGTGCATTCTCCCCCGGCCACCAGGCCGTCGGCATCCCGTCCAGAAGCCTGACCGACAAAGGCTGCACCGGACCTGCGCGCTTCGCCGGTGACGAGCTCGGCGGCTCGCACAAGATGCATACCGCGACGGCTCGCCTCGTCCACCACCGCAGCCACCGCCGTGCCGTTGTCTCCAGCCACCACGGTCTGCAGTCGCAGACCTTCGGGCTCCGCCCAGGACCGGTCGGCAGCCGTCTCAAGCCGCTCTGCGACCGGGGCAGGCAATTGTCCCCATAGCCCATAGCGCTGCGCCACGTCCCTGGCCGAGGGGCCGCTGTGGGGCGGCAGTGTCGGACCCGAGGAGACGACCTCCGGTGGCTGCCCGGGCACGTCCGAGAGCACCACGTTGAAGACTTCCGCAGGGTGCAGCGCCGCCAGCAGCGCCCCCCCTTTGAGTCTCGAAAGGCAGCGGCGAACCGCGTTGATCTCGGCGATGTCGGCACCACATGCCAGCAGCAGGGAGCTTGTCCGGCGCAGGTCC
>Ga0310342_100001673_pt1 | contig 13889 bp, 9 predicted proteins | sample S15DNA20500_MG_FD_206155 | JGI IMG/M metagenome (GOLD analysis project Ga0310342, IMG submission 206155) | Marine microbial communities from station ALOHA, North Pacific Subtropical Gyre - S1503-DNA-20-500_MG | ecosystem: Environmental > Aquatic > Marine > Oceanic | place: Pacific Ocean: North... | reverse complement strand
CTCGCCAGCCAAAGCATTCGCTACATGCAAGAGTGCATCGAAAAAATCTAAGAACGACTGGCGATCTCAATAACCTGAGAAATTTTATGCACCGGCTTTGAGTTCGGCTAAATGTTGTGCTGTCCCTACAAGACGATCCCAGTTTTCATAGATATAGTCCGGCGGGCCACCAATTTGAGCAACGACTTCAGCCACCTGCTCGGTAGGAATCATCTCAATCGCATCCCAGGGACAAATTAGAAGCTCGTAAGGATTGGATTTTTTCTGTGGTATGTGAACACAAACCTCACAACCCACGCAACGCTCGATGTCAATCTCACACCAAGTTTCGTTTCCCTTAAGAACACCTCGGTCGATCGTTACCATGTTAATGCAGTCGACTGGACACACCTCAAGACAAGATTCACATCCCGTACAGTTGTCGGCGTTGATCACTGCCAACTCTTTGGGCAGTTTCTTTCTAGGTCCTTTCTTGGCCATCGACAAAATTCCTATCCAAGCTGGTGACTCCACCAGATAAATTTGTCCCGGTAACGAATGAGCTGGCAACTCGCCAACAAGCAAACCTCTTGTGAATTTCTCTTCATGCGTTAACAAGCATCATAGGTTAATGATCGGCAGATCGCCACCGCTGCTGTTGTCCAATTGGCTCAACGCAACGAATCATTCGTTCGGAATCCTCTCTCCCCGAATCAAGTCCTCGAACGACTGCCGCTGACGGATCAAATGTGTCACCCCCTGGCGAACTAGTACTTCGGTAGCCAGCGGCTTTGAATTGTAGTTGGAACCCATAACCTGCCCGTATGCCCCCGCACATTCGATCACCAGGTAATCGCCAACCCGAGCCTCGGGGAGCCCACGTCGAGCTACAAAGCCACCCTCGGTTTGAGTGAAAATATCACCTGATTCACACAACGGTCCACCAACAATTACCTCCTGAAGAGGCCGGTCAATGGCACCATCTGCCGGTACGATCGAAATTGGGTGATAGGCTCCGTAAAGGATTGGGCGGGCCAGATTATTAAATCCGGCATCGGTCAAATAGAACGTGTTTTCGCCCATTTGCTTGACGGCACGAATTTCGGAAATTAAATATCCACTTTCAGCAGTCAGGTACCTCCCAGGCTCAATTTCCAAAGACACTTGATTCCCAAATTGTTGTTCAAGACGCGTGCGAGTCGATTGCCAGAGTTCAAAATACTCAGCAATATCAACATAGGTATCCCCAGGCGCGTACGGAATCGGAAGTCCACCACCAGCACTGATCGAACGAATGGAACTGCCTATCTCGAGTGAGGCTTGTTCCACTGCAGAAGCCACCTGTGAAAGATGCTCCATATCCGTACCGGAACCAATATGCATATGCATACCAGAAATATTCAACCCATATTTGGCCGCGCGTTTGACACAATCGTCCAATTGTCCGTGCCAAATCCCATGCTTCGACTGCTGGCCACCGGTGTTCGTTTTTTGACTATGGCCATGTCCAAACCCAGGATTGATCCGCAAAGTAATGTCACACCCTGGAGATTTCTCGCCAAGCTGGTCAATCATGTCAGGCGAACCAAGATTCGTATGAAGTCCATGCTGGATGACTAACTCGAAAGATTCTTGATCAAAGATATCAGCCGTATAAACAATCTGGGGCGGCTCTCCACCACCGGTATAGCCCGCCTTCAAAGCACGCAAAATTTCCCCGGCACTTACCGTGTCGACAAGGGCCCCTTGACGTCTTACCCAATCAACGACTGCCAAATTAGAACACGCCTTACATGCAAAACGAACAACATCAAAACAGGCGAGATCCGCTACTCGACGAGCAATCATCGCAGCATCATAGACGTACGTAGGTGTGCCAAATTGGGCAACCAACTGATCAACCTGGATACCAGCAATTTCGGTTCGTAGCAGATTGTTTTGCTCAACAGCCATGACACTTCCATCCAGTTCGTTTTAGTCTAACTCCACCTCAATCAACTTAGCGGATTGACAAGGTTTCGGCTACCAGCTCAGCAATTCTAAAACGGTTCGACAACACGGCAGCATTTGAAAATTGCCATGTCCAACTGAATGTGACCGTGGAATTACTATTGGGCGAGAAGAGTTACACCAATTGCCTTGATGATACTTTCATCGACAATGACCCGACTGATCGAACCACGCGGCTCGGGAATATTCTGAATTGTAATCCGATCATTACCCCCAGCATCTTCAAACGCAGAGGCAAATAATGCGGTAGCGGGATTGTCATTTACGGAGGCGACAAAATTGGCGATCGAACCTAAAGAAATCTGTCCCTGGAACGGTATAACCTTTTCCTGAGACTTGGCAGCCGAGCTTTCAATGACTCTCTTGATTAGATTCAGATTGTCGGCACCTGCAGCAATGTAACCACTCTGTTCACCGATTCCCACAACCACCTCTACGTGATCACCCAGTACCGTACGGGCCTCTTCATCCAGAACCGGCATTTGAAAGGTATGAAAGCGAACCCCCTCATAAGTCTCGACATCAAACTTGACTTCTTGAACTTCTGTCTGGTCCATGGCCATTTCGATGAGCTTTCTAAACCCCGAATCCAATTGCGAACCATCAGCAACAAACCCACCGGCAGTCAATGTGAGCGATTCTTGTCCCAGCAACAGGGCCCCTCCAACATTCAGACGACCACTCCGAATAGTAGACAAAACCACGTCAAACAAAATATTCATCACCTCTTTCACACCGTCTCGCGTATCCTTGTCCGGCAATGATGTATCGTCGTCCAATTCGCTTAAAGCCCGTTTTCGATAACTGTCCACCATCGCAACGAATTGATTCTTATCGTCGTCAGCAATCAAGGACACCACGTGAAACGTCGCGGCAGCTTCGGGCAATAAAAACCCCGAAAAGTCCGACGTTGCTTCTTCCATGGCAGCCATGTTTTCGGCCATTTTTGTTCCTTCAACCGCCATAATGCCTACGTCAAAACTAACCTGCTGAGTATTTGGATCGATATTGAATCCCATGGTGAACGATTCCAGTTCGTTAAACACAGTCTCTAGCTGCCCAATACTGTCTTCACTTATCTGGCGTTGCTGGTCGCGCTCATCTTCATCTTCAATCAATTCTAGCGGCGCCTGAACACTTTCCTGCAACTTCGCAATTGCCATTTGGCGTATCGCCGGAGCAATGTTTTGGATGTTTCCGCGGATGGCAATATCATATTTCTGCTCCAATCCCTCGAGCATCGTGACAGGATTTTCAGGCACCATCTGCAAAGCGTCTGCAGATAAGGCAACAAATGCCCATCCACCCTGCTCCTTAACATAGAGCGTCTGTTCATTGGGACCGCTTATTTCCAAAACCCCATTACCAGTGTCCTCTGGCTTGCCTAAAAATACTTCAACCGTTGCCAATGCGGCTTTAAAATCTTCGACGGGGATAAACATCAACGGAGCTGGAACAATGACCTCGAGGTTCAATACGGCTCCAAATGGCCGAGTCTTGTCGATACCATTCAAGAATGACAAGACCATCTGCAGCGAGTTTTCGTCAAACCCGACCAATTCAGCCAAATGACTTGCATCACCTACAAGTGAGTCAACACTCGCAAATGACACAATGAGAACCGGCTTTTGTTGCGGGGCTGCCTGCTGAGCCAAAAGTTCACTAGACGCTATCACCGTCGCGGCCAGAACCAATAACGATATCGCGCGATGCCATATCGTCCAACGAATCTTCAGTTGATTCATCACGGCCAATTACTCCTTCTATAATAAATAGAACCGTTCCTGCTAATTTTTCATTAAACAATAAGCAATCCGACATCACTCATTATATATCATTATATTACTTCCCAACGATCCCTGGGGGGGCCCAATTTATCGGCTCCACGACAGGAAGCACCAAAGGTCTCGCAAAGGTTTCACAAATCCAGTCGATCTGGTAGGTTGTCACGCCATGGCAGCGAGTTTAAATTCCATTGCAGACAACCAAGTTCCTGCTAAAACCCAAATTTTAGTTGATAGCAGCTTGGTATTACCAGCTTAGAACCACCATTGTACAACATGAGGCTGTTACTGCCAGCGACAGAAATCTCCTATTTGACACGATCAGAACCGTTGTTTTGCTGACAAGCGTCCAATTGAAGTTTCAACCATTTGTTTGACAGCGACGCCTGGTGGCCCTGTGCTCGAAAACGTAACCGTAAGCGAGAGTAAAGACTACCTCAAAGGCCTCTCAAATAGCTCTTTGAGGCCAAATGACCGTTGGTGCAGCGCAACTGAACTCGTAGTTCCCAGCCTATTTGATGAACGATTCGATGCTTCCTCTGGAGCCACCAAATGGCCACGGCTACCTCCCAAGCGAACGGCAAATCAAAGAGCCATCTGACTCTTTGGATCCTGGCGGCCATTCTGCTGGCCATTGTCTTCTCTCTCTGGTGGCCAACAGCCGCCGAAAACCTGCATGCCGGCGGCGAGATCTTCCTCCGACTTTTAAAAATGATGGTCGTGCCATTGGTTGTCACGAGCGTGATGTCAGGCATTTTGGGCATGGGAGATGTCAGAAAGCTAGGCAAACCGGGAGGATTGGCGTTAGCCTATTACCTCACTACCACGGTACTGGCTGTCATTGTCGGCTTGATCGTGGTTAACGTGCTGAAGCCGGGCGTCGGAACGGTCCCCGAATCTGCAATCGCCGCAGCCAAAGTAAGGCAACAATCCGAGGAATTCAAAGGAAAACTGCGCCGTCATCTGGCTGAGAAAACAGGCTTGGAAGAATCCCAGGTCAACAAGGCACTGACTCCATTGGCACCGGAAGAGAAAAAGACAATTCAAGTGGTGCTGAACAACTTAATTTTGATGTTATTTACTGACAACTTGTTTCGTTCAGCGGCGCAAATGGATTTACTACCATTAATCTTTTTTAGCATGGTCTTTGCCGGCATGCTCACCACCATGGGATCGCGAGTTGCAACGCTGACCGACATGATCGAGCAGGTCAATGATGCGCTGATGTACTTCGTCCTGTTGCTGATGAAAATTGCCCCCCTGGGAATCTTTTGCCTGGTGGCAGCCCGTTTTGGTCAGGCCCAGGCAGAAGGCAAGTTTCTTGAAACCCTGGAACAACTCGCATGGTACATGGTGTCGGTACTGACCGGGTTAACAATTCATGCCTTGATAACTTTACCACTGATTCTTTGGTTTTTCACTCGACGTAATCCTTACATTTTCATTTACCAGATGTCACAAGCGCTGCTGACAGCGTTTTCCACCGCCAGTTCGTCTGCAACATTACCAGTGACAATGGAATGCGCTCATCAAAATGCTAACGTCTCCGAAAAATCGACTGAATTTGTTCTACCGCTAGGGGCAACGGTCAACATGGATGGGACGGCTTTATACGAAGCAGCAGCGGCAATCTTTATCGCCCAGGTCGCTGCTCACGATCTTTCGATGTACCAGCAAATTATCGTAGCAATTACAGCCACACTGGCCGCAATCGGCGCAGCTGGCATTCCCGAGGCGGGCCTGGTGACCATGGTCATCGTACTGAACGCTGTAGGACTGCCTCTAGAATACATCGGGCTGATTCTATCAGTCGATTGGCTACTGGACCGATTTCGCACAGCTGTTAATGTCTTGGGGGACTCGATGGGAGCAGCCGTCGTTGAGCGCACGCTGGAATCCTAACGTTGAAAGTTGTCCAAGCACCTCTCGGCCAGATCAAGTGCATCGTCCTGCCAGGCTCGAAAAGCAACCAGGCACGTTGGGGAAATCACCTAACTTGCGAACATGCCTTATTCTTTGATTAAATCCTTGACCGTCCTGCCCGAAGGAATCATCGGTAGAACGTGTTCCTGATAGGGAACTTCAACATCCAATACATAAGGTCCGTCGTATTGGATCATTTCTTCAAGCGCAGGTATCAAATCTGCCTTATCACTGATGGTGGCTGCACCACAACCAAAACCATGAGCAATTTTGACGAAATCTGGATACCGTTCGGTAGCAAACGCACTTGCTCCCTTACCCACCGCTTCAGCATGATCAATCGGTCCCAGATACGTATGAGCCCGATTGCCATCCATGAAGCGATCTTCCCACTGCACGACCATCCCCAAGTGCTGATTGTTAAGAAGCAACACCTTTACCGGTAGCTTTTCGCAAAAACAAGTGGCCAACTCCTGTACGTTCATCGCAAAACTACCATCCCCATCGATATCAATCACTAAAGCCTCGGGATTGGCAGCTTGTGCTCCGATCGCGGCTGGCAAACCAAACCCCATGGTTCCTAGCCCCGAACTCGATAAAAAGGTGCGAGGTTCACGGAAGCGGTAAAACTGTGCCGCCCACATTTGATGCTGCCCAACTCCAACGGTAATGATCGTGTTCTGTTGTGTTGTCAATTGACTCAGTTGATCAATCGCATGTTGCTGTAAGATTCCATCAAACTGCTCGTCGTAATGGAAAGGTTCATCCTGTTTCCATTTCTGACATTGGGCTATCCATTTACTGATATTGGGTGGCTCAACGATTTTCAGCAATTCAGTCAGTGCACTACCAACATCTCCCACAATGGGAATGTGAGCCTCTTTGTTTTTATTGATTTCTGAAGGATCAATATCGATATGGACAATCTTGGCATGTTTAGCAAATTCACTAGGATTGCCTGTAACGCGATCATCAAAACGCACTCCAAGTGCCAAAATTAAATCGGCTTCATCAATTGCGTAATTGGAATAAACACTTCCATGCATTCCCAACATATCCATCGATAATGGATCTTCATTTGGAAACGCGCCCAAGCCCATCACGGTCATCGTGATGGGAATACGAGTCTTTTGTACCAATTCTCGGAGAGGTTGGTGTGCACCTGAGGCAATGATTCCACCACCTGCATAAATCACAGGCCGGCGGGCAAGCTTGATAGCTGCGGCAACTTGCTTGATTTGTTCGGGACGAGCTCGACGCTCATTGATCCGATAACCGGGTAATTTCATCTGAGCATTCAGATTCGCCACACCGCTGGCCAATTGAACATCTTTGGGAAGATCGATCAGCACGGGGCCTGGCCGCCCAGTGGTCGCAATATGAAAGGCTTCACGAACCACTCGGGAAATATCACTGACGTCGGTCACCAAATAATGGTGTTTAGTGATACCACGACAAACTTCAACAATAGGCGTTTCCTGGAATGCATCGCTGCCGATAACGGGTGTCCCTACTTGGCCGGTAATCGCAATCAACGGAACACTATCCAGCTTTGCATCTGCAATCGGAGTTACAAGATTAGTCGCACCAGGTCCACTGGTCGCCATGCAAACACCCACTTTCCCTGTCGAGCGAGCATACCCCTGAGCTGCAAAGCCGCCCCCCTGTTCATGCCGTGGAAGAATCGTGCGCAATTGGTCGGAAAATCGTGTGAGCGCCTGATGTAACGGCATGCTGGCCCCACCCGGATAGGCAAAAATCACGTCGACACCTTGAGCCACAAGACTATCGACAAGAATGTCAGCGCCATTCATCTCGCGAGCATTTTTTTTGGAATCGGTCGAGGTGGCCACGTCCATCACTCCGGTAAAAAGTTCCTCTCAAGAATGATCGGAGGATTTTCTCCGAATCTTTTAAGGTAGGCAATATCCAAGCAGTTTTCAACCGCAAGTGGTCGATCCACTTTGTCAGCTTTTGCTGTAAAACAGGGTCGCAAAAGAACAAACCAGCCTGGAGAAAGGGATCAGCCTTTCTTTTTCGGAGTCGCGAAAATCGCAAAAAAAACATGATCCAGATATCTCGCGGTACTTGGCGGCCATCTCCTAGATAACTTAGTCCCGGCAATGCAAATCCGGCTCTTACGTGAGCGGACACGCTGCGCGCTGCCCACCCTCTTTGGACTCCAGCGATGGTACCGTTAAGGCACACTCGGATTGGGCAAGTGGACATCGAGTGCGAAACGCGCAACCACTAGGCTTATTCAGGGGTGTTGGGATTTCACCTTCCAACATTTGCCGATCCGAACGATCACTTTTAGGGTCTGGCCGAGGCACGGCCGACACAAGAGCACGCGAGTAAGGATGCGCAGGCTGCAGATAAACGGCATCCGAATCACCAATCTCGATTAAATTTCCCAGATACATCACGGCGATTCGGTCACTGATATGATGCACGACCGATAGATCGTGGGCAACAAACAAATAGGTTAGCCCCAATTCGTCCTGAAGGTCCTGCAGCAGATTGATCACCTGGCTTTGTACTGAAACATCGAGCGCCGAAACGGGTTCGTCGGCAATGATCAATTTCGGATTGACGGCTAAAGCCCGAGCAATCCCCACACGCTGTCGTTGGCCACCAGAAAATTCATGCGGATACCGCGATGCCTGCTCCGGCTGCAAGCCGACTCGCTCCAACAACCAACTGACTCGCTCCTTGCGCTGCTGCCTGGTTTGACGAGTATGAATCCTCAGTGGCGCATCGATGATACTTCCAACGGTCATACGGGGATTCAGTGACGAGAAAGGATCTTGAAAAATTATTTGAACTTCAGCCCGTAATGGTCGCATTTCTGATCGAGGCAAGCCCAGCAAATTAACAGAGCCTTTTTCCGTATGAAACAGAATTTCACCTTCTTGATGAATGCCGGGAATTGTAGCGCGAAGAATATTGACCACGGCCTTGGCAATCGTCGTTTTCCCACACCCCGATTCACCAACAAGTCCCAAAGTTTCTCCCCGGCGGATCGTGAACGACACGTTATCCACAGCGCGCACCTCCCCAATCTTGCGCTGCAAGATACCTCCCCAAACAGGGTAGCAAACGGTCAGGTTATTAACTTCCAGTAGAATGTCAGACATCGGTGACAAAATCTTCATTCATCAAATGACACCGCACCCAGTGACCGTCACCGGAATCGTCAAGCGACGGTTCTTCCTCACGGCAACGGTCCAAAACATCTTCACATCGGGTACAAAACTTACAACCCTCCGGCATCTGTGTGATCGAAGGGACGTTACCGGGAATCGTATGCAAACGATCGGTGCTATGGGTTTGGATGGACGGGAGAGAAGAAAGCAGTCCACGCGTGTAGGGATGTTTCGCCTGGTAGAAAATCTGCTCAACAGTGCCAATCTCCTGTACTTTTCCTCCGTACATCACAACAACGCGATCACACGTTTCGGCGACGACGGCCAAATCGTGTGTGATCAGAATGATGGAAGCCCCCACCTGACTGTCTTTCAATTCAAGCATTAAATCCAGAATCTGGGCCTGCGTCGTGACATCCAAGGCCGTCGTCGGCTCATCGGCAATTAACAACTTGGGATTACAGCAAAGCGAGATCGCAATCATCACCCGCTGTCTCATGCCGCCGGAAAATTGATGTGGATATTGACACATTCGCCTAGCCGCATCGGGAATTTTCACCTTCGTTAGCATTTCCACAGCGCGGTCATGAGCTTCTGCTTTTGTCATGTCGGGATAATGCGTACGGAGCGTCTCGATTACCTGAAATCCCACTGTGAATACTGGGTTCAAAGCGGTCATTGGCTCTTGAAAAATCATCGCGATCTCATTACCACGGATTTTCCACATTTCGGGGTACGTCTTCGACAGTAGTTCCTCACCGCTATAGACAATCTTTCCCCCTGCGTTGAAGCCGGGAGGTTCCGGCACAAGCCGCAACACGGAAAGTGCGGTGACGCTCTTCCCGGATCCTGACTCTCCCACGATGCCCAGCACCTCGCCAGAATGCACTTCAAATGACACACCATCAACAGCTTTGGCAACCCCTCCCTCAATCTTGAAATAGGTTCTTAAATCACAAACTTGCAACAGGGGTTGCTGTTGGTTCGATGATGTACTGCCGATGGCCATTACCGTAACCTACTGAATACTTTGGGATCGAACGCTTCGCGTACCGCTTCACCAATAAACACAATCAACTGCAATGTGATGAACATCATGCCCAGTGGAAATACAACCAAATGCCATTTGGACATCCCCGATTCTCTCGCCTGACGAAGTAACTCGCCCCAACTTGGAGTCGGCGCTGGCAGACCGTAACCAAGAAAATCCAGTGACACCAAGGCAACAAGGCTTCCCACAATGGCAAATGGAGCGAAGGCAATGATCGGTGTCAACGCATTGGGCAGGATGTGGCTGACCATAATTTTGAGATTGCCTTCACCGGTCGCAATCGCAGCGGCTACGTAGTCCTTGGCTTTTTCCCGATAGAATTCACCGCGAATGTAATACGTAATACTCATCCAACCAAACGCGGCAAGAATCGCAGTCAGCATTTTGAAGTTTCTAGGAAAAATCGATCCTAAAATAATCACCGTGTATAAAAAGGGCACGGCTGTCCATATCTCTACAAAACGTTGTCCGAGGATATCTACCCAACGGCCAAAATAACCGAGTACAGCTCCGACCGTCGTTCCCAACAGATAAGCGACCGCCGTGACCGCCAGCGCGAAACTGATGGAGATGCGGTACCCGTATGACAGTCGTACTAAGATGTCCCGGCTGGCATTGTCCGTACCCATCCAATGGACACTCGACGGGGTGTGCGGTGGATTACCTTTTAATTGAAGGAAATTTTCGTAAGGACCGTAAGTAATAGGTGGCAGAAGAACAAAATTTCCATTGTTTTGGTCACGAAATTGTTCTCGCAATGCCCGATAATCTGCCTCGCCAAAAATCATCTGCCCATTCACCTTAAGCTGATCAAATTCAGAGCCCAGATAAACTTTACCGTTGCCCCAACCAAATGTTTCCGAAAGATAGGTGGCAAACGCCGGAAAGTAATATTGATCCTGGTAACGGACGACAATGGGACGGAAGCCCATGATAAACGGCAGAAAAAAGGACAGACCGTACGTACCCACTAGGAACAAAAAGCTGTAGTAGCCTCGCTTCAGGCGACGAAACTTACGCAGCCGCAGCCGTATCAGCGATACCGATTTGTCCACCATCAAGTTGGACCTCAACGAAGCAAGTTATTCGAATCGTATGCGCGGGTCAATCAGCGCATAAAGCATGTCCGAAAAAATGTTACCTACGAGCATCAATACGGTGTTGACGACCAAGACTCCCAGAACAACCATGTAGTCACGTTGGAGAATCGCCGTAAAGCCAAAATAACCAAGGCCATCGATATTAAAAATCCACTCAATCAGATAGGAACCGGCCATCAATAAGCCCAGCGCATGTCCCAAGCCGGTGGCGATGGGAATCAGCGAATTTCGTAGGGTGTGCAAAAAAATGACTCGGCGTGGCGCAAGCCCTTTGGCAAAAGCAGTGCGCACATAATCCTGACCCATGTTTTCCATCAGTGAGTTCTTTGTCAGCACAGTCAGTGTCGCAAATCCGCCCAGCATGTAACAAAATACGGGCAATGCCATATGGTAAGCACGATCCACGACCTTAGAAAACGGCGACATTTTTTCCCATTCAAACGTACCGAACTCGTCGCTCACCTCGTCCCGTGGTTCTAATTTTTGAATCACAGCCGGTAATTTGTCGTAAGACTTGGTCTTGATTTCCCCAGCTGGAAAAATTTCAAAAAAACGGCCACTGGAAAGCAATAGCAACAGCAAGGCCCCCATCGCCCAACCCGGTATCGAATAACCAATGAAAACAATCGCCGAACTGACAAAATCAAATAACGTTCCATGCCTCAAGGCTTTTAGGATTCCGAGCGGAATGCACACTAAATAGCTTAAAACGAAGCCGGTCAAGCCAAAAACCAGACTGACGGGAAATCGCTCGATGATCATGTCGCCAACGGGTTCCTTGTAATAATACGACTCCCCTAAATCGAACAAAGCCACCTTTTTCAGCCATCGAAAATAGGCAATGTACCAGGGCTTGTCGAAACCGTACTCCTTCTCCAATTCCGCAATCGCCGCTGGCGGAATGTCTGAAGTGGGATCATCGATGTTGGTGCCGGCCGCAGGCCCTCCCTCACCGGAAACTGCTGCCTGCCGAATGCGCATGATCTCCCGTTCGATTGGGCCTCCTGGGACAATGCGTGTGATCAGAAAAGCAACGATGGTAACTCCGATCAAAGTCGGAATCATGAGCAAAAAACGTCGAATGAAATACGTTGTCATGATGGCCTCAAACCTCGCCCGACGAATGCGACGTAGATTGTTCTTTCGAAACGCTACTGCGTTCAACCATCGCTGGTGGCCGCCACTTCGCTGTCGTTTGCAGACCAAGGCCTCAGAATTCGATCCGGGACCGGTAAAGATGCGCCACTTTCCCTTGCTGCTTGCAAAGCTTTTTCTTTTTCACGGTCAATCCACCATGTCGTAAACACTTCGCGCCAATCACCAAATTTACTGAAGACACTATCTCGCATACCAAATTTGTTCCAGTAGATAATCCGTTGGCACGGAATGTACCATTCCAGCGCGTAGGGATGCTGCCTGAATATCTCGGCGTCCAATTGCCGCAGCAAGTCCTGACGTTTGGACATATCAAATTCTTGGTTGTACTGTTCGATGATTTTGTCCGCCTCGGCGCTCTGAAATCCTGCAAAATTATTGCTCCCGGTCACATCTGCCATTTTGCTGTACCAGTGAGTCTGTGGATTGGGAAATAATGACCCGGAGAGATTCGATGCAGCCACATCGAAAGTGCGCTCTTGCAGAACCTTCCAGTGCGCCGTAGGGTCAATCAAATTCAGCTTCACCTCGACTCCAACTTTACGACAGGCTTCCGTAAGTGTTGTGAAATACTTTTCAAATCCAGGAGTACGGTAGGTAATCTTAACGACAAGTCGTTGGCCATCCTTCATCAGCACGCCGTCGTCATCCCGCTCCGTGAAGCCAGCTTCCGACAATAGCCGGACTGCCTCTTCAGGATCATATTCGACTAATTCGTTTTCCGGACTCGCAGTGATTCCCGGATAATAAGAACCGAGCGGCTCATACTCTCCGTAGGCAAACTTGTCCACCATTGTGCGACGATCGTACAAATGGGCAAACGCTTTGCGAACTCGAACATCATCAAACGGTTGCTTGCGCATGTTGAAGGCAATCCCTTGAATGCCTTCCGGGTTGAGCGTATAAATTTTCTGCGCAACAAGATGCCCCAAATTGACTTGCTGAAGTGGTGATGTATTGCTGCCACCATCTCCAAGATCCCCAACCAAGTCTTCTATCCACCACTTCGCAGTATAAACTGCATGAAAATCCAACTCCCCGTTACAGGCCTGGTCAAACGCATTGCGTTGGTTGTTGTTAACAACAAATCGAATCTTGTCGAAGTTGTAGAGCCCCACATTAGCTTCGTCGTCCAATCCCCAATAATCTTTCCGCCGTGTGAGAGTTATCGACTCGTTCTTCTTGATATCCGATCTTTCAACGTAATACGGGCCGGAAACCGTTGGATAGGCAAATTGGTAATCTTCAATAAATTTTTCACCCGTCAGTTCTGAAATTTCATGAGCAGGAAGAATTGTCAAACTAATGAACGTTAAAAAATTACGCCAATGTTTCTCCTTGCATTCCACCTCAACGATATATTTCGAAATCGCTTTTGGCTCGTTGATTGCCTGAAGCGATTGTTTTGACATCGGATCTTTGAGCGAATCATCCTGTAACAATCTGTAGGTAGCAACAACGTCTTCCGCCACCACCGGTCTGCCATCAGCCCAATGAGTTTGAGGATTGATTCTAAAAGTGAACGTCAGATTGTCATCAGAAATCTTCCAGTGACTAGCCAGTGCCGGCACTGTTTCCAACGTATCGGGATGAAGGGAACAAAGCGATTCATAGTAAAGCGATCCGACGATTGAATTCAAATAAGTATTGGCACCCGTCCCATAGATTCGCAAATTTTCCGGCCAATTCGGAATGTAGGAGAGAATGCTTCCCCCTTTGATCGCTCGTGAATCACCAACTG
>Ga0310342_100001672_pt1 | contig 13895 bp, 8 predicted proteins | sample S15DNA20500_MG_FD_206155 | JGI IMG/M metagenome (GOLD analysis project Ga0310342, IMG submission 206155) | Marine microbial communities from station ALOHA, North Pacific Subtropical Gyre - S1503-DNA-20-500_MG | ecosystem: Environmental > Aquatic > Marine > Oceanic | place: Pacific Ocean: North... | reverse complement strand
AATTTTCCGGGAAACAGACCTCGCATTGCCGCTAAGTCTTAATGCGGTACAAATCTTGGCTCGGCGAGGCTACAAAGGCCGTTCAATTGTGTTCCCAAATGGGGTAGATCTTCGCCTGTTTCAGCCAATGATTGACAACCCCGTGGTCGTGGATCTGAAAAAGTCGCTAGGTTTAACGAATGACTTCGTGATCGGCTATGTAGGTCGATTCCTATACATGAAGGGAATAGACCTTCTGTTCAAAGCGGCTAAAATTTTTGCTGAACGGGCTTGTGTACCCGAGCAGATATCCGAACCTCGTGCATCTGTACTTTCATTCAAGATCCTATTGTTGGGAAATGGTGAATACAAAGCCGAATTGGAAAAATTAGCACTAGAACTCGGAATTGAAAAGCAACTGGTGTGGGTTGAGGCAGTTTTGCCAGAAGCAGTTCCAGAATATATCAATTGCATGGACGTGCTAGTATTACCATCTAGAACTATGCCCGACTGGGTTGAGTTCTTTGGACGTGTATTGATCGAGGCAATGGCCTGCCGTGTACCGGTGATCGGGTCGAATTCAGGCGAGATCGCCAATGTTATCGGAGAAGCAGGTTTGATCTTTTCGGAAGGAAACCCACAAACTCTGGCCCAACACTTGCTAACCATCTACCGGGATCAATCTGTGCGCCATGGTCTCATTGAGCGGGGCGCAAAACATGTTCACGATTTTACCTGGGAAACAATTGCCGAAAAAACGCTAGCCGCCTACGTAGATCTTCTGGTAGAAGTGTAAGGGAAACCCCTACTTATCACTTCTCATTCAGATGGAGAGACCAACTGCTTGAACTGCCGATTCTCTACTAATTCGGCAAAGGCCTGTTCATCTTGTGCCGCTATGGCATAAGCGGGATCGTGTGTGATAGCCTGTTTTAGGTAAGACAACACCAAATCCTCTTCTCTCGAAGCCACGTAAGCCTTGGCCAAATTATAACAGGCTTCTGCATTATCTGGTGCTACCTGGGTAGAAGTCAAAAAGGCCTCAGTGGCTTGCTCGTAATCGCCTAGTTGATTGTAGGCGCGTCCTAATCCATTGTAAGCCCAGCCGTGATCCGGTTTGACCTGAATGGCTTTTTTATAAGCTGCAACCGATTTCTCGTATTGCTGATCGCAATAGTAGGCGTATCCAATGTTGTTATAAGCCCATTCGTGCGAAGGATTGAGTTTGACTGCTTCTCGATAAGCCATAATTGCCTCTTGGTATTTGCCTTCTTTGCGGTAAGAAATACCGAGGTCCACATACTCGTTGGCGGTAGTACGCTTGGGAATTTTCAATAGGTTGATGTTAGAAGACGATGACGATGATGTCGAGGCTGATGCATGGGGTTCAGCAGTTGAAGTTTGGCTATCCGTATCCCCTGAGCTGAGTGATTTAATTTGCTGACGTTGGTGTTTGAACTTAACAGCTGCACTTTTTAGCATTTGCTTCTGCTCCACCACCTGTGTTTCCAATTCCTCTTTTTGGTTGGTCAACGTCTGAATCTCATCATCCCGCTGTTGCAACCCTTCTTTATACTGTTCAACCTCAGACTTAATCTTCTCTTGTTGCTGATTTCCTTGATCTAATACCTGCTGTACCTGGTCAGAAGTGGTTACCTCTAATTCTTGATTTAGATCTTGTAACCGACGACATTCGGCTTCCAGTTCAGAGACCTGCAGTTGTAGGCCTTCTGCTTGAGCCGCTGCCGTACTTTTTTCTACAGTTAGATTTTGTAGTTGCTCCGCCATTGCGGCATGCTCAGCCGATGCCCCTATTCCAAAGTCGGCGAGTTGTTGATTCTTATCTTCAAGTTGGGCTTCTAATTCGTAGTATTGCTGTTGTAAAAGATTAACAGCATTATTACCAGTCGCACTGGCATCAACCAGGTTTTGTAATTGCGTGTCTTTCTCCACAATCTGCGTTTTCAGACTCGAAACCTGATGCTCTAGGGTGTCAATTAACTGCTGATTTTGCAGTTTAGATTCATTCAATGCCTGCTCAAAATTGCTTTTCTCCAGCATCGAGGATTGCTCCTGTTGCTGCCATTTCTGTCTTAGGTGATCCAGATCGGCTGAGGTCGTCTGTAAATTGGATTCAACTTCCAATTTAGATTGTTCCAGCTCCTCAAGTTGCTGTTGCTGTTGTTGAAGCTCAGCCTCCTTGACTGAACTGTATTCTCGTACTTGCAGGAGTTGATCTTGCAAGTCTTGCTGTTCTATGGTTGTGGCTTCTTGAGCTTGCAGAAGTTCCTGATTCAAGTCACCTTGTGCCACTACAGCTTCGGTTTGAGAACGAAATCGTTGTTCCAGTTCCTCTATTTGTGTATCGATATGTTGCTTTTCCTGTATAAATTGTTGGATCTGTTGTTCTTTACCAACTAATAGCTCGGCATTTGTAACCAACTGTTGGCTGAACCCATCAATTTCCTTTTGAACTGACTCCCACTCAACTTGAAGCCCGATATTCTCGGTTTCGGCCTGAATGTGTTCACGTAAAAGCTGCTCATTTTCTTGCTGAAAATGTTCTAATTGTTCTTGTAGTTCTTGTGCCACACGCCGATGGGTTTGATCATCCTTCTCTTTTTTATTTTCCAGTTGTTCAAGTTTTTTCGTTTTTTCCGTGACTTCACCAGATTGGGTTGATGATTCTTCCTGTAAGCTTTCAATTTGTTGCTGTTGAGAAGAAATCGTCGCTTGAAATTCTAGCTGTGTTTCTGCTGCTCGTTGTGCTGCATCCTCTTGCTGTCGAATCTGTTCGGCCTGATCTAGATTGACCTGATCTAGATTTTTAACCTGACTTTCAGTTTCCGCCAGGTCTACCTTCATCTGCTTCTGATGCTTTGACAGATCCTCCAGTTCACGCTTTCCTTGATTTAGCTGATCGTATTGATCGGCCACCTGTTTTTGGAGTTTATCCCGCTCTTGTTGTACTTGCTGGAGATGCGCAGTCAACTCAGTTTGTTCCTGATTTAAGTCTGCCAAACGTGTTTCTAGATCGGATTTTTCTTGATCAATCTCTGTCGCTAGCGTTTCTATTTCAGCTAAGCTCTTTTGGGTCTGTTCTAAATTGGTTATCTGTTGTTGAATAGTTTCAGCTTGATTCGCTTGCCGCCGATCCAGATCCTTTACCTGTGCTGTCAACCGTGTGAGTTTCGTTGCCTGTTGGTCAAACTCCGTTTCTTTTTCCAAAACGGTTTCTTGTAACGCCTGCCTGTCTGCTGACAGTTTCTCCAGATCGTCGGTGAGCTTTTGGCGTTGTGTCGTTAAGTCTTCCGTCTGTTGGCTTAATTCCTCGATCTGCTCATTTTTTCCACCGATCTGAGTTTTCAAATCGGCGGTCTGTTGCTGATTGTCAGCTATTAGCTGATCGACTTTTTCTTGTCCCTCTTGTACTGCTTGTTTTGTAGCCTCTTCAGCCGCTGATAGGTCTACTTGTAATCGATCCTGATTCTGATCCCGACTCAGCAAATCTCGAGCAAAATCGTCACGCTCAGTGTCGATCTGAAGTTGCGATTCCGACATCTGACGAATCTGCTCTTTTTGGGTTTGGATCTCTTGCTGGAGAGGTTCAATTTGGTTTTGTAACTTCAAGCGTCCAATTTCACCGGTCGAACGGTGAAAGTAAGGATCCTCTGCGAGGGAAGGTACTCCACCAGAAGGGCAGAGGTCTAATACTCGCTGCCAAGACTGGATAGCTGATTCAAAATCTCCAATGACCGTCTGTTTCTCTGCTTGTTCGATTTGCTGTTCAATCTCAGATTTTCTCTTCAAATCTTGGATCGGTTGGTTGTCGGGTAGGTAGCTGAGCGCTTTCTCCCAAGATTCAATAGCTGATTTGTACTTTTGCTGTTGTTGGAAAGTTCGCCCATCCTCAATGTACTTGATTGGCTCTTGTACTCGCCCAATCGTCGTTTGCAAATCAGCCAAAGATTCAAACCGCTCCGCAGGATGATTCTTCGTACACTTCTGAATAATACCGTTGATCTCCTGATCAATTTCAGACGGATGAGAATCAACCAACGGCAACTCTACAAACGTCGAAATAGATGAAACATCAGATTCACTTGAGCCATTGGACCTATTACTAAAAACGTGATCGCTAATACTCTTGTCTGCCAGCATATCGAACAGAAACTGACCGATTGTGTATAGGTTTGATAATTCGTCAGCTATTGGCCGTTCTGTCGATTCGCTTGTCGATAATTCCGCTGGTAGGTAGCGTAACCATTGTTCGTTCAGTGGGAGCTGATCTACCGCGCCATGAACTGAAAATCCGAAGTCGGTCAACCGGATGATCGGTTCATCTGTCTGGCGAGCCGGCGGAATTACCATGATATTGGAGGGCCGGAGATCCTGGTGGGCGTAGCTAAGCGCAACCGATGAATCTTGATCCCTATTATCTGGACGAAACTTTTGCGCATACTGCAAAGCAGTGCAGATTTGCACAGCTAATCTCAAAGCGGTCTTGGTAGGTAGTGGGGCACTCGCCTGGAGATATTGATAAAGCGATTGTCCTGGGATAAACTCCATAGCGACAAACGGCATCTCCTCAAAAGTGCCATAGTGAAAAAAACGAGCGATATTAGGATGATTTAGGCGGGCGAAAGCCTGGGCTTTTTCCTCAAAGCGACCGTAGGCTTCTCGATCAGGAAATAGCACCGGGTTAAAGATCTTGAGCGCAATTTCGTTGCCAAGTCGAGTATTGTGGGCTTTATAAACAGCACCTTTCCCTTCTGTGTCGATGCAAAGCTCAATTTGATAGTAATTTGAGAATTTTTCTTCAGGTTGAAAAAGTCGCATGATTGGTTCACCGCAATAGATTTACCACAGAATAGAACCTGGATTACACCTTTCGCTTCTCTACGATTTGAGGTATTTACCGATCAGTAGATCTAGTTTTTGCTTAGTTGCTTCTGGTATCGCATCCGGGTGGGTTGCAATTGACTTTTCGAGGGCGTTGTATGCCGGACTATCAGTTCGACGATCCGGTATGTTCTGGATCACAGTTCGGACAATCTGCTTAGCTGTATCGACATTAGATAGCAGATTTTCAATAATCATTTCTGTGGTGACAGTATCGTGGTCTGGATGCCAGCAGTCGTAGTCTGTCGAGCAAGCTAAAGCCGCATAACTGATTTCTGCCTCTCGCGCTAACTTTGCTTCTGGTGCTGCCGTCATCCCAATTACATCGAAACCGAACCGTCGATAAAGTTCCGATTCCGCCAGAGTCGAAAAGGCAGGGCCTTCCATACAGATGTAGGTCCCACCAGAATGAACTGTCGCTTCTATCTGAGTTGCGCTTTGATAAATAACCTGCCCTAAAACTGGACAAAATGGTTGAGCGAAACCAACGTGCGCCACAATGCCATCACCAAAAAAGGTGGAAGTCCGATTTTTGGTATGATCATATAATTGATCTGGCACTACAAAATGGCGTGGTTCAATCTCTTCCTTCAAACTGCCGACAGCACTAACTCCGATTAACCACTCAACCCCGATACTCTTCATGGCATAGATATTGGCCTGAACGTTGATCTCCGCAGGCAACAGCGGATGACCAACTCCATGGCGGGGTAAAAAAGCAATTTGTCGCTCGTCAATCGTTCCAACAATAATTGAGTGACTGGGGTAACCAAAAGGCGTCTTAATCTCGATTTCTTCCACCTGATCCAATCCATCCATCTGGTAGAAACCCGATCCGCCAATAACTCCAATTTTTACCTGCATAGGCGGTTCGGAAATGTATTCTGGTACATTTCTGTCTTATCCTCCAATGTATTTAATACTTAAAATAAAGCGGAAAAATTGCGTGTGCATTTCATCTATGCCTGGTGTATCATATTGCCCAGCATGACAGAAGTTAGTCGCATCTTTATGTGAACGGAAACTGTCCAGCCTAAACTACTACCAGTGAATTTCATCAAAGCAAATGGTTCGACTGAAATGTGACGATCTAACAATCGAGGGAAACTCGGTCTCCGGTGTTTCCACCTATCTCCGTATAGGAGAATTAGATCTCATCTTTGATTTAGGTCGTTGCCCGATCTCGTTCATCGGTACCAACCACGTTTTTATCTCCCACTTTCATCTGGACCACTACTTCGGTTTGCCGATTTACATCAGCCAGCGATGGATGGCAAAAATTGCGCCTGGCCAAATTTTTGTGCCCGCCGATGGTGTCGAGCAACTGAGTCAAATTTTAAACCAAATTTCGAGGCTAGAATGTGGTAGTATCTGGAATTATGAACTGACACCTGTTCAACCAGGGGACCGAATTGAGTTTCGAAATAACCTTGTTGCCTACGTGCTACCATTACGCCATCGTGTTACCTCAGTCGGCTATCTTGTGTGTGAAGTTCGTCAAAAGCTAAAACCTGAGTTTCACCATTTAGAAGGTTCGGAGATCGCCGAATTAAGACGGTTAGGTGTGAAAGTCACTCAGTCGATCGAACTACCCAAGGTGGCTTATTTAGGAGATACCAATACATTTCCCTTGGACGCCCACCCGTTGTTATCAACATCTCCTATCCTGATTTGTGAATGTACGTTTATCCAGCCCGATGATCAGCAACGAGCAGAGGAAACGATGCACTTTTGTCTCGACCAATTGGTCGAAATCATTCCTGCTTTGCAGAGCCGACATATTGTGCTAACACACTTCTCACGCCGTTACGACGAAGCGACGATCCGTAAAACGATTGCGAGTCATTTTACACCAGCCGATCAAGACCGATTAAAGCTGATTATTTAATTGGAGACGACGGCGATTTTACCACTGACTTGATGTAATTCTCCATCTCTTCGCGCTCTAATTGAATAAAGATAGATACCGGCCGCAATGCCTTTTGCTGACCAACTAAAACGCCCAGATCCAACTACGGTTGGTCGTGAGTCCGAGTGTACTAGGCCTCCCCCCACGCTATAAATCTTCAACGCTACTTCGTCTGCCTTTTGAAAATCGGGAATTGTGTAGGTCAATGTTACCCGCTGCCCCGATTGTACCGGATTAGGAAAAGAACGCGCTCGAGAGATCTGCAAACGACCTACCTGATCTTCAATCTGCTGTAGAATGAGTTGATAAGATTGCTCGCTACTGAATCCGGATTTGGATCTGACTACGAGATACAAGATCTCGGTTGCCTCGGCTTGATAAACGATTTGCTGGCCAACCGCTGATTCTATCGATGCTGAGACAGCAATCAAGTTCTGATGTTGATCAAAAAGAGACAAGTGATAGCTGTTCTCGGCTGGTATTTCGGTCAGTTGGGCCACGATAATAGTATCGGTTTCCGGTCGGAAGCGATAGTAGTCGGCATCATTTGCCGAGAAAATAAACGATTGATAGATCTGCCCAGTTTCTAACGAGAAAGCCTGCACGAAACCGTTATTCGGCTCATAAGTGTCGCCAAAAGAGACCGTTAGCGGCATCGTTTTTCCTTCCGGACCGATGTTGGTGATCGAAATACGGCTCGGTGTTCCATCGTTGGCGTAGCTATTTGGCCGGGTTGAAGGCATGAAGGCTACCTGTTGATCATCCGTTGAGTAGGCCGCACCATCTGAGATAAACTTTAGATTACGTTGATTTGGATCTTTCGGATTAATCCCTATATGTTGTGGGTCATTGGGATCTTCTAACCAGATTTGTTGTCCGGCATCGATGCTATAAGGTGAACGGGCTTTGCTTTCGTCAATATGCCAAATTAAAATACCGGATTCCGGTAGCTTTCGGTCGTAGATTGCCCCGGAACCGGTATTACGGTTCTCGATCAGAAAAAACTCTTTTTGCCGATCTAAGATGTCGACCTTGAACAAGGTCGGATTTAACTCAATGCAGGGAACTAGTAGATTAACCACATTCTCCCCGACTTTAGTTGTCTTCAACCAACCGTGACGACCATTTTCCGGACGGGCATCAAAATCCCACTTCAGGTATCCTATAATATGACTTGGATTCATGCCGTCGCCTGACCCGTTGACCGTATCTCCCTGATAAGGGCCATACATGCCCATCAACCCCCATTTATGGTCACGTGCGTCGATCATTGGCGACCCATAGACGTCCGGAGCCCCAAAGTCATGAAAAAATTCGTGGAAGTAGATGCCTAAATGTGGATGCTTAAAACTTGGCTCTTCGGCTACCAAAACGGCGGCGTCAACCGTAACCCCGTCGAACTTTCCATTAACACTGGGAACTAATACCGACCAGATATTGGGTCCAAATGCCCCGGTGAAAGTTGAGGCTTCATCATCACCTGAGTGAATCACAAACAAGTGGTCGACGATACCATTCCTGTCACGGTCATACTGACGGAAATCAATCTTGGTGTCGATCCCTCTACACGCTTCTCTCACTAATTCGCGGTAGCGGGAAACATTGTGCTTACCATCACCATAATAAGACATTAGACGATTAGCTCGGATCCATTTGTTACCTTTTGGTAGTATCCCGTTGGCAGGACCAGCCTGGATCTCCATCTGGCCGTAGGATACCTCCCGATAATAGGTTTTAAGTGAAATCCCTTGGTTAGCAAAAAGGTATTGGTCAAGTTGGTCACCGCTTCGTGTCCCAACTTGATCCTGGAAGTCGATCTTAATTGCCAACACATATTCGATCCCATCAGCCTGTTGAACGGACATCTGCCGCTGGAAACAGCATCCTTTCAGAGCCGTGAAAAAATGCTCTACGTCCAAATCGCCGATTCGATGACTGGTAGTTTTACTCTCGCCTTGACCGCCAAAAGCAACAGATTTACTCGATTCAAAGAACAGGTAAGGGTTTGGGGGGACTGCCAACGCACGTCCGACTAGACAAAACAAAAACCAGCCACTAAACGTCAGGATTTTATTTTGCAATATAATTGCTTTTCCTTTATAATACTGACTGTTCTGCAAAATTATATCATAAGGGATTTAGAAAGAAAATGCCACTCTATGAATACCAGTGTCGGCAATGCGGAGGCCATTTTGAAATTCTGCAACGAATGAGTGTAACAGCGAAGGAGATCGCAGAACTCGAATGTCCGCAATGTGGCACTTCAAACCCGAAAAAGATTCTCTCGGTTTTTTGTGGGCAAACCTCAAGTCCAAGCCTTAATACGGCGGCTGACAGTGGAATTCCAGGTGGCTGACCAGTTCCATCCTAGGGCGGTCCGCCCTGCCAAAATAGCAAATAGTTATTTTTTTGTAACATAATCAGCACATCATACACGCCATGGATAAATTTTTGTCTACAATCTCGATTTTTTTGGCTCCTGCTATTGTCGCTTATGGAATAGCAGAAACAACGAAGGATCTTCAAATGACGACAGATATGGTAGAACAGCAGCGACAAACACTTCTCTCCCCGACCGCTGGTGGGAGACCAATAGTCGGGATGGTTGCCCCTGATTTTCGACTCAAAGACGGTTCTGGCAAAAAGCATCGTCTTAGCGACTATTGCGGAAAGAAAAATGTGGTACTGGCTTTCTATCCCAAAGACTTCACAGGGGGCTGAACCTCGGAACTTCAGTCACTCCGGGACGAGTTGACTAAGATTCAAGAGACAGATACCGTGGTCTACGGAATCAGCAAAGACGACGAAGAATCGCACCGGGAGTTCCAAAAGGAGTATCAGTTTGGGTTCTCACTCCTGGCCGACACAGATCTGGAAGTTTCTAGGCTGTATTCCAGTATCCGTGAAGATGGTAATATGTCTAGTCGGACCACTTTCGTGATCGATAAAGCTGGTTATATCCGGTCTATCAACCGTGAAGTTAATATCCCTGAACACGGTTCTGAGGTGCTGGAAAGCGTCCAGGAAACCACTCAATATCAGATTCGAGCTGGTCAGCTAGCACCAGACTTTGTGGCTTACGACGAAAATAACATTGGTTATCAGTTAAGTGCCTTCAAGAACAAGAAAAGTGTGGTTCTATCGTTTTATCCGATGGATATGACACCGGGCTGAACGGCACAAGTTTGCTCTCTCCGGGATGAGATGAGCCAAATTGAAGACTTGAATATCCAGGTGTTTGGTGTTTCAGTTCAGGATGCGAAATCACACCGAAAATTTATAGATCGAAACAATCTCAACTTTCCGCTTCTGGTCGATACTGGACGAAACCTTAGTCTGTTGTTTGGTGCAGCCGATAAAAAGAATAGCCTAACCAGCAGTCGAATGGCAATATACATCGACAAAGCAGGTAAGATCGCCAACATCGAAAGAAAATTGAATACTAAGGCACACGGTGCAGAATTGGTGGAGTTTTTCCAGTCTTTGAACTAACCTCGAGAGAGTCCGGCCACATTCAGCCGGGCTCGATAAGAAAGTTCAGCTAAAAGTCCGTCATTGGCTAATTTTTGTTCCAAATGTTGCTTCCGTTTCGAATTAACGGTGCGAATAATAGCCTCACCGTAGCCCCGGTCTTCAGGTAACAGTTCATGGTGAATATCCAAAGGCTGTTGCCCTAACGAAAACGGTGGTTTGGTGTTGCGAGTGAAATAAACTACATTACCTAGTTGTGTTTTAACCATAACCGTAGGAATTTCGGTCCTACTTATTCCCCATAGATCCTGATTCTTACTTACTCCTACTCAGATAACACGCCGGCATACTCATCCACTATGTCGATGACCACCCATAATCACTTTTACTCGTAAACAGTCAGTCTCATGGGGCAGGAATCTAAGTAGAGGCAATCTTGATGTGAAGCCCCTCCTTGTACCAATCTGTGTCGCCTACGTAGTAGTTACTATAGTTCCTTATGTGTGTAATTGAAGTCGCCACCCAACAAACCGGTGACAATGCCCAGAATTCGCAGATGGTCCAGTAGCGTACTCAATTTTTCACTACGGCCCATAAACTAGGCAAGGCAGGATCTTGCAATACCAGTGCGGTGCGTCCGTTATAATCGCCTCCATTTTCTGCCCATGGTTTTTCAAGAGCATCTTCGATCGCGGTGATTCAATCCACTATTAAGTTGGGAAAACTCAGGTAGCCAAAGGTCTAAAAGAAACATATTGACGGGCCGGTCAATTTGAAAACGGTCACTGTTCCACTTCAATCCAGATTTTCAGGTCGGACCTTTAATCCCAAAGATGCTGAAATCTTCCCCATGATACACTTTTGAGGGCAGAATTAGGAAAGATAAAGATATCTCTATATACTCTTTCTCGGTGTAGGTCTGCACCCAAATAGTATTTCTTATAAATGGTGATGATGGTAAAATATCAGGGGAAGCATAAGCCGAACAAGAGCCTTTCCCGATCTATCTATCACCCGACCTACTATCGCCAGCGGTTATTCTCGCTATGGCAAGCGACGTGATCTTCTTCAGTTACTACGCTCTTCACTAGTAGACGCCAGCTGAACTGACCAATCGCGTAAATCTCGGTCCAGATAGGCTTTCATACACCAGAGATGAGACCAATAGGCAACCCCTAAACAATCGTATAGTCGTGGCTGGTGTTAAACCGTAGGCTAAGAGCCGAAATTAACTTACTGATAAAACGAAAAGAAAGAGAAATGATCGACGCCAGTCTTTTTGCGATATCGTAGCGGAGGTGAATACAATTGTCGATTTTACTTTGGGAGGTTGTGGCTGAACCGACTGAACGCTATCCGAGTTGTCACTGTTCAGTTTTAACTGAGTTGGAGAATGGGGATTTACTGGTGGGCTACTACGCCGGTGAAGGGGAAGCCCGTCCGGATGCAGCTTGGGTCCTAGCAAGACGCCGACCCGATGCTCCGCACTTCGAGCCGTTGACTTGCGTTGCCGACACATTAGGCAAGCCAGAAGGAAACGGAATTTTATTCCAGAGCCATAGCGAAGTTGTGTTGCTAATCTACGGTACAATGCACGGTAAATTGGACGGGAAATCTGGTCCTGGCGTTCGCTGGGTTACCTGCGATTTACGATTAAAACGCTCAGAGGACAGTGGTCATACCTGGTCAGACGCAGAGATGATTGAAGAGGATTTTGGGCATGTTCCTAGGTGCAAGCCCGTCCGCCTACAAAATGACGAGATCCTGTTTGGTACCGAATTTATTACCTGGCACTCCCAAATCTGGGGCAGTACCGACGATGGAAAGACCTGGTGTATCCGTGGCTTCATTCCCGGTGAGCAGAACCAGCACCCCTCACTGATTCAGAGAGATGATGGATCAATCCTGGCTCTGATTCGCCCCTCGGGCCAACATCCAAACGTGCTAAGAAGCGTCTCACATGATAACGGTTACACTTGGTCTGAAGTAGAAATAACCGAGAATCACTGTCCTTACGCGGCCTTAGATGCGATCCTATTGCAAGATGGTCGCATTGTTATGGTTTGGAACGATCATCCCAAACACCGAAATCCATTAACACTTGGGTTGAGTCAAGATGGAGGGAAAACTTGGTCGCACAAACGAGATCTAATTCGAGGTGAAGGCTCTTTTCATTACCCCGCCATCATTCAGACTAACGATGGCCTGATCCATTTGACCTTTACCAATAATCGTCAAATGATTGACCATGTTGTTCTAACACCTGAGTGGATTGAGGGCGATGGTGATAGCGGAGTCTTTCAAGATGGTTGTCGCCTTTTTTAGATTGCGCAACTGCTTTTTCCTCGGTTACCGTCTGGATGAGTTCAAGACTACTTCCTCTACCGGATACTAATTTCCAATTCCTGACTACCTGTGTTTAAGTAGATGCAGTTGTCTTTTTATTTGCTTAGGTAGTCACACTATAATTAACTCATAAATCTAGCTAGCGCCAGGTAGACGACTGCGATGGATCTCTTACACTTGAGATTGTGCTGGATACAATGTTATGATAAAGTAGTTTATTTCTGCTCTGTATATAATCTCACAACGATTCTTGTATACAGTCAGCATAGCCTCTCTTTTTTGCGGAATTAGCCTCCGTAGAGACATGACATGCCGCTTGTTAGCAACGCGGTTAGCTCTACAGACTAAGCGGGAGCTACTGCTTGAGACATTGTAACTTGAATCTGCGTGTTGTTAAGATGCTGATTTACATCTAAATGTTAGGAGGAAAAATATGATTGTAAAGCATATGCCAAACTTCGGTTGGCGTCATTTAGCGGGAGTTATCACCGTTCTTGCATTGCAAGCACTTCTAATTCCAAAAACCGCCACTGCCGCGAATAGGGCCTTGCTGATAGGGATTGATGATTATCGCGTCATCAACGATCTCCGCCTGGCAGAGGGCGACGCTACCCGCATGCGAGAGTCCTTGATAAAATATGCTGGCTTCAAAGATGAAAATACACGGCTGTTGCTGGGTAAATCTGCTACTAAAAAGGGGATTCGCCAAGCCTTCAAAGAGGTCTTAATCGACAGGGTTAAGCCTGGAGACAAAGCCCTCTTCTATTTTAGTGGGCATGGTGTACAAATTGCGGATAAAACAGGCCAGGAAGAAGATGGTAAGGACGAGATGCTGTGCGCCCAAGACTCGGCCATGCATACCTATACCTTTGTTCGGGATAACGAACTGGGTAAGTGGATGGATCAGGTCAATACCACCAACAAGATCGTCATTCTCGACTGTTGTCACTCCGGTACGGCCACTCGGGCCTTGATCGGCTTTGGTGAGCAGTCGGAGAATATTCCTCGCGTGAAAGCCTTTTATCCGGGGCCGAACGTCGAGATCCGGGAAAGTACATTTGAGGAGATGCGCCAATACGATCCCGATTTAACTGAAGCCGACCTGGCCATGTTGACCGATGCCGGTTCCCGGGGCGCAGACAATTCAAGCGGGTTCGAAGCGGCTATTTCAGGTTGTCGGGATGATCAGGTCTCGATGGAGTCACCGTCAGTCGGTGGTGGGGTTTTGACCAACTATATCATCGAAAGTCTGAGGTCAGCGGATTCGGATATCGATAGTGATGGGATG
>Ga0310342_100001671_pt1 | contig 13899 bp, 16 predicted proteins | sample S15DNA20500_MG_FD_206155 | JGI IMG/M metagenome (GOLD analysis project Ga0310342, IMG submission 206155) | Marine microbial communities from station ALOHA, North Pacific Subtropical Gyre - S1503-DNA-20-500_MG | ecosystem: Environmental > Aquatic > Marine > Oceanic | place: Pacific Ocean: North... | reverse complement strand
TCCGCAGCGTGGCTCCACTTTCAGCCACCGGGTCCCCTGACCCATCGCCCACAATCATTTCGCTGTCTGCCAAGACAGCCATGGCCGTCACCGCTCCCGTGCCACTCCCAAGCAGGACGCCACCATCCGTCAGGCTGCTTGCGCCCGTGCCGCCATAGGCCACGGTGACCGCTGTGCCATTCCAGACCCCGGTTGCCACGGTTCCCAAAATCGTGATTGCGGTGGAACTCCCGACATCGAGGGTCGTCGGATCGCCCGAGGCATCGCCAATGAGAATGACCCCATCGCCCAGGACTGCCGTGGCGGTAATGGCCCCGGTGCCGCTGCCAAGCAATACCCCACCGTCAGTCAGCGAGGTGGCTCCGGTGCCCCCATAAGGGACAGTCACGGCGGTGCCGTTCCAGACGCCTGTGGCAACCGTGCCGAGAATGGTAATCGCGGTAGAACTCCCCACATCTAACGTGGTGGGATCGCCAGAAGCGTCTCCAATCAGAATGACGCCGTCGCCCAACACGGCGGTGGCCGTAATAGCGCCGGTCCCACTTCCGAGCAGGATGCCGCCATCCGTGAACGTCGCCGCCCCGGTGCCGCCCTGATTAACCGCCAGGGTCCCGGTAAAGTTCGCCGCTGCGAGGTAATACGTCCCCTCCTGCCCGTCCAGCTTGTCGCTGTCCAGATATTGCACATACGCCGCCCCTGAAATACAGGCAAACGGCGCATTGGTGGACCGGCTGAAGGTGTGCAGCCCGGTAATGGTGTAGGCGTTCTCTTCGGTGACTACGGTATTGCCGGAGAGATCCGCATCGGTATTCGCAACTTGAATGTCAGCCATTTAGCGAACCTCATAGGCCACGTTGATGACCCAGGTTGCTGTCCCGTCACTGGTCGAGGTTTCCGCACTGAGCGCCGTATTCTCGGTAAGCTGGAGCCCGTGAATCGCCAATCCGTCCATGGCGAACCACTCGAAGGTCCGGTCGTTAAGGGTGGCTCCCCCTTTGCGGAGCAGCGTATCCCCACCGGCCCCATCTTCCAGGCGCAACAGCGACCCGGCTCCCGCCGCCGCCACATCAATCGACCACCACAACACGTTGATGGTTTGTCCTGCACCAGGGGCCGCAATAAGGGACGTATCGGTATTAGAGCTAATGCTGGATTGGGTCTGAAACTGTCCTCGGGCCATGAAATGCCCTCCTATTCTGTATGCACGTAGCGGTAGTCGTAGCCCGGTGCCCGATCGCGGTTGAACCGGCTGAACTGCTGGACGATGGGACCAAACAGGTCCACCCCGAGCCGAGAGATGGGGGTCGCGTCGTCGTCCTTCCCGATCTTGAGCATCCGACTAGCAAATTCTGCGACTGGCGCAATGGCGATGTCGGGATAGGCAAAGGTGCCTGACGCCGTGATGTCATCGGCAGCGGTCAACCCGTAGTAGCGCACCGTGTGGGTGGCGTTGGGCAGCGGCCCCCAGTAGATATTGGTGCCGTTCGTCCAGTAGCGCCGGGGTTTTCCGGTGATGTCGGAGTTTGTCCCCAGCAGGACATAGAGCGCCGAGAGTTCGTTCTGGTCGCCGGTATAGCCCACCCAGTCTAAATCCCACGCGGGACGACTGGTGCTGGCGTCGAGATACTGCAGCCGGTCAAGGCGCAGCAGGCCGCTGGGAAAGGTGGTGGTTTCAGTGCTTGCTGCGGTTGTGACCGTCCCCACTCCAGACCCGTAGGAGTTGGGTTCCGTCGCCAGAATCGACTCTAGATGATCCTGGGCGACGTTCGCGGCCCGTAACGCAAATGTGACGCCGGTTTCTCCAGACTGTAACTGGAGTCCCCGGTCCATGACTTCCATCACGTCGAGAATGGTCTGGCCGGTCGCCATCGTGCTCAATCCCCCGCATGGTGATTGGTAAATTTACTACCGTTGGACTGACCGCACATGCTGATCTGAATCTTGGTGTGGTCCCACTGGTCGGAGCCCACATCCGAGACGTGCTGATCGCGCTGGCGGGTCATGGACGCCTTGTCGCGCTGCGCTTCTTCTTCGCAGCGTGCCCAGTAGGCTTTCCCCGAACCCCATTTCCGGCCACTCTGCTCGTAGGCCACAGCAAACACGCGCTCGTCAAGCGGGACATACTCCCCATCCGAGGTTTCCACCACAAAGAGGAGCATCCAGCCAGGACACAGATGATATTGAATCCGGGGACGCTTGTACCAGACCAACCAGCGTTCCTTCACCGGATGCCAGGTAGCGTCAAGGTCCGGGTGCAACGCATGGAGTCGCTGTCGAAAGTCCAATGGGGCGTGCTGGACGCCGAATCGATTCGGATGCCAGTAATATAAACTCGCCGCCAGCGCAGGGGGAATCGGCGTGGAGATGGGCACCGAGATCGACGCGGGCATCAGCTACCCAAACGCCTTCAGCCCGAATTCGCGCACCCGTTCATCCTTGCTGGCCTTGCAGTGCTTGGTCATCCGCGCACGGGCCAAGTTGTAGGACTGACGGGATTCTGGCTTGAAGTTGGTTGTCCACCCATCGACGGGGCACTGCAAGACGCCCTTCTCGGCATCTTCAACGCACGCCTCGGGGACCGGCTCCTGGGGTTTGGCCCACGGAGCCTGAAAAGCCGAGGAGAGTGGATCGTGGAGGGAGACGGCAAGCAGTTCGCGCTCACCGTTCGCCTTGATGGTGGTGGTGACCCGGCCGGAGTCGGAGCCGATGCCGCCGCGATGCGGTTTCCCCTTCCCGTCCCATGCGTGCATGGTCGGAAAGCGCGGAGCGCCCTTCTTGGCGAACTCGTCCCACTGGTCACGGGCGGTGAGGTAGCGATTGATAGCCTGCTCAATCACGCCCTTGCCGGCCCACTTGACGCCCCGGTGTGATTCCAGTTCGTCTAGCTCGTAGACGCCCCCGAGCACCTCTTCCACCGCCACCCGGTTAACCCCGGTGGGGAGTGGAGACTGGAGGGCCGCAATGGGCGCTTCCCCCAGATGCTTGAGAAAAAACTGGTTCTCTTCCACCGAGTACTTGACCGGGTCAAAAACCTCCATGCGCCTCCTTAGTAGGTGTAGTTATTCCGAACCGGCTTCAGGATCACGCTGACGGAACCCTCGAGACTGGTGACAGTGCCGGTGATATTCACCGACAACTGCTCGCCCTTGTCCATCAGGCGATTGGCGACCGTCGAGGTCAGGGTGGCTTGCACAGGCGTGTCTACCGTGCTGTCCAGCGCAAAGGTGGAACTGAGCGCCGTGGTCAGACTCGCCGGGGCCGTGCCGGATGCCGATATCCCGACATCGAGCGTGCTACTACTGGCTCCCGCCACACTGTGCGTTTCCCGCACATCCATAATTTCGTAATCCCGATCGGCCACGAAGATGTGGACATCGGCGGCTTCTCCCGCAGAGGTGCGATATTGCACCAGGACGGGCGCTAACTTGGCAACAGCTTTGAGTCCCATGATGCTCCTATCTGGCGAAGTGACAGGGGAGGGACCATCATCCCTCCCCCCACCTACTCAGAGTTTACGACTCCGCAACATCTTCGATCTTCGCCCCCGCAGCGGGGTTGTCGGAGAGCAATTCACCCTGCCAGTACCACGCCACCTCGAAAGTGGCATTGGCGGTCTGGCGGAAGAACGGCGTTCCGTCGAAGACTTCCGAGATGGGTCGTGGAGTCGCGTTTTCACCGTGCCCGATATAGAAGTGCTTGGTATCGAGTCCGATGATGGTATTGGCCGCAAAATACGGCTCTGCGTGCCAGGGTTTCCCAGAGAAGCGATAGATGGTGCGTCCGTCGCCGCCATCCTTGCCCTTCTGCTGTGCGCCCCCTTCACGTCCAACGCCAACATTGCCATCGAACGCTTTCACGGACCCGAGCGCGAAGAACGAATCCTCACGGAGCAGATCGTGGTAGCGCCGGATGATGGCGAGGTTGGAGATGTAGGTGTTCAGGGACGCGCCCCCCTTCTCACGGACGGCATCCTCAAGCTGCATCATGAGGTCTTCCGTGAGTGCCCGGTTGGTGCCGCTGTTCGACAGCACGACCGACTGCCAAAACTCGTTCCCCGCCGTCGAGCGGTTGATACCGCCATACGTGCTTTCGGGGCCGGTGGGATTGCCATCGTCGATCACGCCGAGCAGGCCGTTGGTGTGATAGATCGCGCTGGTATGAACCGTGTTCTCAATCGTGAAGTAGTCGCCAGCGGCAGTACCACTGGGGGCCGATCCACTGATGGTAACGGTGCGGTTCACCGGATCTACGGCAGTGACCGTCCGCGAGGCGGCAAGGTCGGTGTCGTTATCCGAGGCATCGATCAGATCCACCGTCATCCCCAGGTCCATCCTCGGCAATGCTTCGACGGTGATGGTGGTCTGGTTATCGGCAGCGGGCATAATCCCCAGTTTCCCCAAGCCGTCTGAAATCAGGTCGGCATTGATGAGTCTGAGGACGCGGCGTCGGAACCCTTCCTCCATGAACTTCAAGGCCGTCTGGAACGCGAGCTTCGAGTTCCGGGCGTCCTGGAGGAGTTTCCAACTCATGTTGTACAACCCCGCGAATTCCTTCAGGCTGAAGGTGGCTTCGGTGGTATCGGGGTTGATGTTCGACGGCAACGCGCCGCCTTCGGTGATTCCCGTCCATGCCCCTGGATTCTTGGTCATGATCGGGAGGATGAACTGCCCACGTCCACCCATAGGTTTCGCCATCTTCTGGAACATATTCCAGCAGACGACTTCCTGGTTCAGGAGATACAGAACCTGGTCTGTCCCGTAGGTGTACTTCAGGGCTTCAATAACATCACTGGTTGTTGCCATAGAGTTTCACTCTCCTGGCAAGAGGCGAGACGACTAGGAATTCTGTCCGGGATTGAGCATCGGCCAGAGTTCGTCCGTGCGTTCCTGTGGAGTTTTGTAGCCGCCGGTTTTGCCACTCGTCGGAGACATCTCACCGCCCTTTCCGGGAAACGGTGATTGTTGTTTCGCCTTGAGTGCTTCCTGTCGGTCCATCTCCCGGAATGCCTTCCGCAACCCGTTAATCCGGTTCCCAGCCATGTCGGGGTACGCCGTGTTCAAGTCGTCCCCTTCATGCGAATAATAAATATCCTTGAGGAGTTCATTGATGACTTCCTCATCTGGGAGTCCGTGTTGGTCGCGGAGTTGGACAAAGCGTGCGTCGAGGTCCCGTTCAGCCTGTTTCCCCTGGCTCGCTCCGACCTGATTACGCAAGGTGGTGTAGTCCTTGTGCATCTGGGCCAGGGCTTGGTCGCGCTGCTTGAGTTGTGACTGAAGGGGGTTAATGCCTTCGTTCACAATTCGTTCGGTAAGCTGTGCGGCGGTGGCCCCATCGAGATAGGGCATCTGCCGCAACTGATCCAGCATGGACGCCTGTCCTTGCTGCTGGGGTTGCTGTTGTGCCTTTTGCCACTGCTGTTGCTGGGCATACCCCTGCTGTTGAATCTGCTGGGCATATTGCTGCAACTGCTGTTGCTGCTGGGCACGCTGCGAATCCCAGTTCTTCCGTTCGTCAGCGAGTGCCTGGGTTTTTTTAGTGTATTCGGCCTGGACATCGGCGGGCCATGCACCACTCCCTGTCGCTTCTCCTCCAGCCTCGGGTGTTATGTCCGCGCCACCACCGTTATCGATGGGGGCATCAACGCCAAATTCGTCTGCCATGTTCTGACTCTCCGTCGAGTGGTTTCCGAGTCTGGCGTGGTGTGTTCATCTGCCGATGAATACCGCGTCGGGTGCTCAGATCCCGTATTCTCCGCTGAGACCGATTCTCAGGCAGTCTGGGTGAGTATAAAGAGGGGCGTGGGACGGTGTCAAGTTTGACCGTTACTGCGGGCCTTGGGGTCCTTGTGGCCCTTGCTGGTTTTGCATCATGGCCTGGGCCAAGGCTTCTGGAGCTTGCGGGGCAATGGCGGCACTGGCCTGAAATTGCTGCAACGCCGCGTCAATGGCGTCGGCGGCGGCTTTCGCGGCGGCTTGCTGGGCGGCTTGGGCCACGGCTCCCTGAATTTCGGACTGCTGCATCCCGGATTGGCGGCGTTCGGACGCCTCGACCAGAATCTTGCGGCAGCGGTTCCAGAATTCCACAAATCCCTGCTGCATCGGCACCGACGCCGAGAGAAACTCGGTGGTTGCCATCTCGGACTCCAGTTCGTCCATGATGACGCGCAGATTCCAGAACGGCATCGGTAAATGCTGCGGCAGTTGCTGTCCTTGCCACAAGCGTTCGACCAGCGACATCCCGAGCTTGCGATATTGCGCTTCTTTGCTCTCGCGGCCGAGATCGCCCATCTCGAGGTCGGCGGCAATCTTTTCCTTGTCGATTTTGCCGGTGCGTTCGTCCAGATAGAGCACACTGAGCGGCGATTGCAGATGCTCGCGGATTCTGGCCTCTCGCAGCGCCCGAAATTCCGGCAGGAGGCTCCCGCGCTCCACGGTGATGGAATAATCCGTCCCGGCCCGCAGAATATCGGAGGTCTGGAAGATAAACACCTCGTCACGCATGGATCGGTCGGTGTAATGCAGCGTACGGAAGGGCGGGTAGTATTCTTTCACCCGATTCACCCGCATTTCCTTCACCTGGGACATCCGCTGGCCGATATGCTGATAGAGATTGCCCCACTGGGTGTCGATCATCTCCTGGAGCATGGGGACGGCCATGGGACCGCGCAGTTGGCCTGGAAACTTCTGTTCCTGGAAGAGATCCACGCCGCCAGCAATCTCCCGCATCAGCTTGAGCGTCAAATCGACTGACTGCATGAACCATGCCGGGAGTTGGGGCGGATCGCGCCGTTGCACCATCTTGACTCCGGCCTCGGTGAGTCCGTTTTCAATGGGGGCCGGGTAATCGGCGGGCATATCCTCGCGTTTGAGGCTGGGGCCGAGCAGTTCGTCGCCGTAGATGGACGCATTGGCCTGTTCTCCCAGTTGGGAGAGGCGTTTATTGAGAAAGCGTTGGGGCGCGATGAGGTCGGCGACGTAATCGCCGCCCCAGAAGCTGGTGGTGGTCGGGGTCCAGTGGAAATCGACCAGTGGAATGTCTTCGTAGGGGTTCTCCCCGTCCTGGAGCACCTGTTCGTCTGGGACGAAGGCGGTATATTTCCCGCGGGGGTGCTTCTCGGACATGGGTTGGTAGCGTTCGACCACGACGCAGAGATCCGGGTCCGAGTGGTCCTGACTGCCCTGGACGCGAGGGATGAGGTCTTGGAGTGCCACCGACCCGGTGGGATCGCCAAACTGCTGGAGGTCGGTGGAGAGAATCCGCACCTCGCGGGCGTTCTTCAGGTTATCAATGGTCGTATCGCTGACCTCGTAGTTGGCCTGAATCCACCCGAGGGTCCGTATTTTCGCAATATAGACGGCCTGATCGGGGGACAGGTCCCGAACGGAGCGCACCGAGGCGTCGATGAAGACCTGCAGGGGGCTCAGCACTTCGCTGCCCACGTCTCCGGCGAGCATCATGTCCTCGATGACGGTGAATTGTTCCTTGAGTGCCCCTTGGGCGAGTCGGTTCTGGCGTTCGCTTTCAGGAATTTCTTCCTGGGTCGCGACATCGGTCCACATCAACTCGTTAGTCTCGGGGTCGAACCGGGGCAACGGTTCCATGGTGGCGTCTTTGACCCACGGGACGTATTCAAACGAGACGCCGCCAATCGCCATCCACCAGAGGATTTCCCAGAAGCGGGAGGGTTGGTCGAGTTTCTCGTCCAGTGCTCTGGTGAGTTTATTGACCACCTCGGTCTTGGCGAGGGACTGCGGGTCCTGTTTATCGGCGCGGGCCTTGAAGACGGGCGCGATGCTACTGAGCCGGCCCATCATTTTGTAGAGCATCTGGGCGGCGAGATTGAAGACGAGGTGCAGTTTATTGGGGTCACGCGCACGGGTGAAGAGGGTGCGATTGCGACTCCCCACCCAGTGTTCGCCTGAGATAAAGGCGAGATTGGTGAGAATCCGTAGTTCGACCGAGCCGACGTTGCGGGCCTTCTGGGAGCGCAGCCGGTTGTAATCGGTCGTGTATTCGGTCAGGAGTTCGGCATCGGTAGGCATCAGCGACTCCTAGGCTCGTAGTGGTCGTGCGCGACGGGCGTCTCTGCGTTGGGCACGCTGCATATCGCGTTCCCGCTGTTGCCCGCGGTTGCCATAGCCCTGTCCGGCCTGTGCTGCGGCTTCAGAATACTGCTGGAGCATCGGCAGCAGTGAATCAATGTCCTGCTGTTGCCCGCGGTTGCCATAGCCCTGTCCGGCCTGTGCTGCGGCTTCAGAATACTGCTGGAGCATCGGCAGCAGTGAATCAATGTCCTGCTGTTGCCCGCGGCCTGGGGCACCTGGTCCTGGGGGCGGTCCTGGAGAATGGATGTCCGAAGGCCAACCCTGGGGGGGTCTGGGAGGCGGTTCTGGTGCTGGCCTATACCCCGGACGCGGAGGCAACATTCCTATAGACGGCCTGATCGGGGGACGGGGTGCAGTGCGTCTGATCGGGGGATAGGGGGGTCTGGGAGACGGCGTTGTCGGTCCTCGGCGCTCGGTCACGGTGTTGGCCGTGTTCAGGAGGTTCCGACTCTGCTCCTGCGACATGCCCATCGGTTCTGGGATCGGGGGTGGAATCGGCGCTTGCAACCCCGGGTCGCTCCTGACCGAGGTGGGTTCCCCCCCCTCTGTGGGAGCTGGGCGCGTCCGCATATCGGTGTCCCCGCCAAAACCCGGAGCCATGAGTCCTTCTCCTGCCAACGGGGTGTCCACCGGGGCGGCACGCTCCAGTTGTGGCGGTTGTTCCCCTGGTCCTCCCGCGAAGAGTGGACTCTGCTGGGCTGGGGCCGTCCGTTCTGTCGGGGCAGTTACCGAGGGGTCTCCGGTGAGGGGACCCTGACTGCGTCCCCGTGAGCGCAGATCGCCGCCGCCGGGATGATACTGGGCGAGTTGGCCTATCCGTCGCGGGTCCTGCTGTCGTCGTTGTGGCATGGGGGTCTCCTAGCGTCGGCGTCGAACGGATCCTGGCATTAGACCCGGCTGTTGCATGGCTTCGCGCTGCCCCACCATCTGCTGGGCTTCCCGTGCGGGACGGGCTGGGCCGAGTGGGGGTGGACGACGTTGTGTTTGGAGAGGTGCTGGCTTTGGGCGTCCTGCTGCCCCTCCCGCGAGGCGCTCGACAAGCGCTTTGAGGGCGCTGGACGCCGCTGCCGGTTCACGTCCGGGCACAACTTCCTTGGAATAGGAGGCCGGGTCTAAATCATTCGGTCCCTGTCCACGCGGGGGTCTATTTCCGGTTTCAGCGTAGGTTTGCGGCATTACTGGGCTCCCAGGTGGGCATCGGGCCAGTGGCCGCGGTGCTTCGGGTCTTTGCTGTCACGGACGGGACCTTCCGGGTCGTCATGCTGTGCCGTCATCAGTAAGTGCTCCAGAGAATCCATCCGGTCCCGAAGGACTTGGAGGTGCCCCTCCATTGCCGGGGGGGACGGGGGGATTTGGAGCCAGTGTTGGAGTCTGCTGCGCAGCCAGGGCATGGGCTTGGGTCTCCTCGAAGAGTTGTCCCATCTGTCGGGACACGGCTTGTCCGTCCGGGGTTTTCTTGGTCAGGGCCAGGATCTGGAACATGAAGGCCACTTTTTGTTCGAGGACGAGCACGCGGGCGTTGGTGTCGGCATCCATTACTGGGCTCCTAGATGACTATCGGCGGCGGCGCGGTGTTTTTTCCGACGCAGGGGCGACCCGAGCCACTGCACGCTCCCCGGCATCGGGGGATGTGTGGGGGCTTCGTTCGGGAGCCGTCCGCGGGGATGGCGTGAGAGGACATGCTCGAGACAGTCCAGGACGTGGTCGTGTTCTTTGAGACGTTCGTATTTGCCGGCCGAGGTGGTTTTCTCGGGCCACTGCGCGTATTCCAGTTCGTAGGGGAGCATGGAGAGCCACGGCGCGAGGGCAATCTGCTGATGCTGAAAATACTGTCGGGCGGCTTCGGTGCGGGCTTCGCGGCCACGTTTATTGGCGAGGAGTTGGAGGCCGTGATGGGCGCATTCGGCTTTGAACTGGGAGTTGCTGTCCACCCAGGCGATGGGGCGTGCTCCCCAGCGGTAGGCCATCTCGCGCACGGCGTCGGTCCACCGAAGGATGGAGCTATCGGGGTCGAGTTCCGGGGTATTGGCGACATAGCGATAGTTGGTCACTTCGTCCACGATGACGGCCGACCCATCGGGGGAGACGGCCACGGCGAGCGCGGCACAGTAGGTCCCGGTATCGGCGCCGATCTCGATTTTCCAGTCCGGGGGAATGGCGAGATTTGGACGCACGGGGCCATCGTCGGCAGTATGCCACAGGCGTGGGTGGGACTCGACAGAAATCTCGCGTTCACCGCGTTGATAGTTATACACGCGGCCGACGAAGTCCCCGAGTTTCCCGAAATACGCGATCGAAAATTTTTCTCGCGTCAGGAGGTTGCGGTCGCGGTCCATGGCCGTCTGGTCGAAGCTGTAGGGATTGACGGTGGCGGCGATGCCGCATTTACAGACCCAGTCGGGAAAGTCGGGGTGGTCGTGGCCGTGTTCGTGAAAGACGCCCACCCAGGGTCTATCGGGGGTGGTGGGGAAGACGGCGTAGCCTTTGCGGACCCGGAGGTTTTGTGAGACGGAGGTGAAGCATTCGATGCCGGGGAGTTGATAGGCTTCGCAGTAGATATAGGCGTCGACTTCCTTGCCTTTGAGGGATTCGGCGCGTTCCCAGGAGCGGGCCTCGAAGCGGGCGCCGTTTTCGAGTTCCAGCCAGAGCCGGCCGTCTTTGGGGCGATTCTGGAGGGACTGGGGTTTCTGGTTCAGGCCGCGTTCTGAGCAGAGGGCTTCGAGGAGATAGTCGAATTCCGGGGCGCACATATCGTATTCGTTGCCGACGAGGAAGACTTTGGCGTAGGGGACGGCGGCGAAGGCCGCGGCCCAGATGCCGGCGCCGGCTGATTTGCCGGATTTATAGGCGCCGAGTTCGGCCACCACCTTGGCGCGACCCTGTGGGCGTGGGGTCAGGCGGCGGGTGACGATGGTGCCATCGGGTTCGCGGACTTCGATGGAGGGACCCTCTTCGTGTTCGTCGCACGCCTCGTCGGTGAGGTCGTAGCCATCGGTGGTCGCCCACCAGGCGGCTTGATGGGTAAAGGGGATAAAGTCGGTTTTGGCGCAGAGAAAGCGGCGAAACTCGCTCATCAAGCGGTCGCGGAGCGGGACGGGGACGGCGGTGACTGGCATCTACGTTAGGACCGCGCCTTATACATCTCGAACAAGGTTGGATGCGTATCCTGCTGGGTTTTAAATGCCAGAGACGTAGACAGCGGCTCGCGTGACACTTCCTGGCTTCCGTGAGGTTCCCAGCGTTGTTTCGATAGGTGCGCCACCGCGCCACGGACACGATTCGGTCGGTTTTCCCAGCCGTGTCCGGGGGGATGTCCCCTCGTGTGTCCCGACTGGTGCCACCCTGACGCTCGGAGTGAGGTTCCCGGCTCGGTGCAGAGCGTATATGTCACCAGTCGTCGATATCCCAGTGTCTTCGCGGTGCGCCACGCCGCCCCATACAAGAGTGACGGGGCATTTTTCTCCCCATTTGTGCAGCATCGTGTCACTTCCAGGGTCCACCCATTATCGAGATGTCGCGCTACCGGACGGCTCACGACGATGACCCCGCACAACTCGAGTGCGGCATCTTCCGCTCCAATGCCATATTTCCATCCAATAACCGGCGTATGGTGCCGATGAAGTCGCGCAATGAACGCATTTGCTTCCGGTAGGCAGATGGGGCGCAGGCTAATCCGCATGGCATCTACGTTACCGTGATGACGCGACATCGGTCCACATCAAACTGTCTTTTCGTCCCTCGCGTGGTACCACATCGTATCCCTGCTGCGCCAGGACGGCCCGTATCCAGCGAGATGCACGTAACTCGCGCTGGCGGACCCGTTCGCCAGTGATGCCCATCTCGAGGCCCACCGAGCGGAGGCTGTACCGTCTCCCGCGTCCCCAGCGCCGGACGAGGACCTCCATGTCGCGTTGTAGCGCCGGATTTATCTCGCCCATCGTCTGTTCGCGCCTTGTCCTCAGACGGCGGAGGGGGATACCAGCAGCCTCCGCCCAGGACAGAATCTCCTCGGTGGTCCGGTGTCCGCAGAGCGTCACCTCCATCAGGGCGTCTTCATGGAGACGAGAGACGTCCTGCGCCGTCTGCACCCCGAGCCGCCGTAACGTGCCGAACGCCCGCACCGAGAGATCCCTCCAGCCGGGAAGGAGCGATACTGGGTGCAGCCTATCCATGTGGGGTCTCCCGCCTGTACGACATCGAGCCTTTTGCTAGGAAAATCGCCCTATTGCACCTTTGCGCCATCGGCATCGTAGCGTACCAGCAGGTCGTGATAAAACTGGGCCAGGGGGCTCTCGCGTCCCGCCATTCCGGCCACTTTGGCCTCGATCGCCTGCCGGCAGGTATCGGCTTTCACTTTGCTCTGGCCGTTGCATTCCACGTAATTGGTCGTCCAGAGGAAGTAGGCCAGTTCGTTGTAGTGCTTTTTCAGGGCGGCATCCAGCCGGTTTGGGTCTTCCATTTCGTGCCAGGAGACCCCGCCGGTCAGCCGTCGAATCGCCACGCGCACTTCGGCCTGCTGGGGCCACGCTGCAATACAGTCCTCGAGGAGCTCGTCGGTGACCGTGTCAGCCCAGAAGTACCGCACTGCTTCGGCCACGGGGGCTCCCGACAGCACCATCTGCGCGAACGCTTCCGCTTCCTCCAACGTCAGTGCTCGTCCCGCCATGAGTCATCCTCCCTCTGGACGCATCCGCAAACGAAATCTCCAGGTCGCATCCACAGACCGCAGCATACCGCATCAGCCAGCGCACCGTACTCGTTCCTCCCTCCCCACGCTGGCGATACAAATACTGATGCACGGCCCCAGGACTCACCCCCAACCCCTGAGCAATCTGCGTCGGCGTCAGCCCAGCCCGTACCCGCATCTCACGTAACAAACGCGAAAACCCCGCCGGCTCACCCACCACATCAAATTCGTCCATTTTTCCCTTTATATAGATCTATGTACTTAATATTAATATATATAATATATATATATATATATAAGCACACCGATTTTACCATAGCATCAACGCGTGTGCAAGGGGGTCTCAGCTTTGTAGGTGGGGACACCCCCTCCTCGATTTCCACCCTTTACCCCCCTCCCCCCCCCGCATGGGGCGCCCCCCAGCGCGAATAAATGGTGGAAATGCAATTGGGTCAACGAAAGTGCTACTTTTCTGCGCCTAATGAGCGCGGATAAATGGTGGAAATGGGCGCGTTGGCGGGGCTCGGAGGTGGTCAAGTGCGCGGTTTCCACCATTTATTTTCGCGCCAGTCATCCAAGCTACTAGGTGAGGGTTTGCCTTTTGAGCACTGAAAATCTCTTGAAAAACTGGGTCACGTGTCCCAGAAAAACCGACTTGGTGAAAACTGGGACAGTTTCAGGGGTTAGAACAGGACAAAGACAGTCAAAGTGCTACTTTTTTTGCTGGGCGTGACCCAGAAAAGCCAAGTTAGTCCACGAGTGCCCACCACGCACACGATCAGGGGTTGCGGTGGTGGGGGGTCACTTTCCCACCGTACGCATTCCCTCTTTACATAACGCGTCGATACCATTAGGATAGGAGGTGGAGGTACATTATGGCGATTCAATTAGGGGACGACGGGACACTTGACACGGTGGTCTTCTGTACGGAGTGCGGGGAAGAATTCCGGGGAACGTGGGACGGTGGCGCAATGGACGACGGTCATGGGTTTCCGGTACTACTCGACGGCGACAGCCGCGATGATTTTGTCAAATGGATGATCGCTGACGTGACAGCAGAGCACGAATGCCCAAAGGTGGTGAACTAATGGCAAATTGGCACCCTGG
>Ga0310342_100001670_pt1 | contig 13901 bp, 10 predicted proteins | sample S15DNA20500_MG_FD_206155 | JGI IMG/M metagenome (GOLD analysis project Ga0310342, IMG submission 206155) | Marine microbial communities from station ALOHA, North Pacific Subtropical Gyre - S1503-DNA-20-500_MG | ecosystem: Environmental > Aquatic > Marine > Oceanic | place: Pacific Ocean: North... | reverse complement strand
CGTCGCCGACTTCCGCGAGCATTTTCGCGGATTGAACCCAGCGTTCGACTGTGATGAGGAGTTACTGGGGGCGGCCGGCCCGCTGGGTCAGCCGTTGGACCTGGGTCATCGGCAACTCGCCAATCGCTTCGCCACCCAACCGATGGAAGGCTGGGACGCTTCGGGTGATGGGCGACCCACGGAGCTCACGCTGCGCCGTTGGCGCCGCTTCGGTACCAGCGGGGCCAAGTTGATCTGGGGAGGTGAGGCTTTCGCGGTTCAAGCCGACGGACGCGCCAATCCGAATCAGCTCTACTTGAATGCCAATGTCGACATCGGCGGCGATCTCGAGCGTCTCGTGGCAGAAGTGCGGGCTGGTCATCGTGAGAGGGAGCTCGCCGCCGCCGACCTCTATATCGGCTTGCAGTTGACCCACTCCGGGCGCTTCGCGCGGCCCGAGGGGCCGCTCGCGCCGAGCATTACCTACCACCACCCACCGCTCGAGGAGAAATACGCGGTCGACAGTAGCATCACGGCCCTTACCGACGGCGAGCTCGAAGCCATCGGCGCCAACTACGTGCTCGCCGCCGAGACCGCGGAGCGTGCCGGCTTCGACTTCGTCGACGTCAAATGCTGCCACGGCTATCTGCTGCACGAGCTGCTCGGTGCCCACCGGCGCGAAGGAGACTACGGCGGCTCGTTCGACAACCGCACGCGTTTGTTTCGCGACATCGTCAGCGGAATCCGTAGCCGCTGCACGAAGCTCGATGTCGGTGTGCGCGTATCGCTGGTCGATGTCTTTCCGCATAGCGCGAACCCGGAGACCCGCGTCGGCGAGCCCGCCGATTGGCAGCGGCACGTGCCGTACGACTTGGGCTTCGGCGTCGACCCGGACGATCCACGTCGCTTCGATTTCCGAGACGGACTGCGCTTCCTCGGGTTGGTGGAAAGCCTCGGCATCCGTCTGGTGAACCTGACGCTCGGCTCGCCCTACTACTGTCCGCACCTGCAACGGCCAGCGGCCTATCCACCGAGCGATGGATATCTCCCTCCCGAAGACCCGCTGCTGGGCGTGATGGCTCACCTCGACTGCGCGCGACGAGCCAAAGCGGCGTTTCCCGGCCTCGTCATCGTTGGCACCGGCTACAGCTACCTGCAGGAGTACCTGCCGCACGTCGCCCAATACGAAGTAGGGCAGGGGCACGTCGACGTCGTCGGCCTCGGACGCATGTCGCTCGTCTACCCGGATCTCGCGCAGGACGTGCTCGACGTTAAGACGCTCGAGAAGCGGCGTATCTGCCGGACGTTCAGCGACTGTACGACAGCGCCGCGAAATGGCATGGTCAGTGGCTGCTATCCGCTCGACCTCCACTACAAGAACTCGCCGGAAGCGAAGCGGCTCAAGCTGATCAAGAAGGAACAACGATGAGCGGGCGCGATGTCGGTGGCGACCGACTCCGTGAGATGCAACGCGGCCTGCGCATGGCGCACCCACCGGACCCCGAAGCGCTCGCCGCAGAGAAGCGTGATCTCACCGAGCTCGAAAAGGCGTCCCCGCTACGGCGCACCCGGGCATACCTGAAGCTCAGCGGCCCGGGCTATATGCAGAGCGCCATGACGCTCGGTGGTGGCACCGCCATCGCTTCGCTCGGGGCGGGCGCCGCATTTGGCTACAAGCTGCTGTGGGTAGCGCCGACGGCAATGCTGCTCGGCATCGTCATGCTCACTGCGGTCTCTCATCAGACACTATCCACCGGAATGCGTCCGTTTGACGCGATGGCGCGATTCGCCGGTAAGCCGCTTGCCTGGGCGTGGGCGATCGGCGCATTGCTATCGTCGATCATCTGGCACTTCCCGCAGTACTCGCTCGCCTCCGCGGGTCTCGTCGATATCGGCGCGGCATTCGGTCAGACGTGGCAGCCCCAGTACATGAGCTTCGTGATCTTGGCCTGGGCCATTGGACTGTCGACGCTCTATGGGAAATCACCGACCTGGGTGAGGCTGTATGAACGACTGCTCAAGTACATGGTGTGGGGGATCGTGCTGTGCTTCGGCTACGTCGTCTTCAAGACAGGCGTGGATTGGTCGCGAGTTGCTGAAGGACTGACGTTTCAGCTACCGGACAGCCGCGAAGGGGTCGCCGCGGTGACGCTGATCCTCAGTGGCCTGTCGGCAGCGGTCGGCGTCAACATGCTCTTTCTGTACCCGTACAGTCTGCTAGCGCGCGGCTGGGGTCGCGAGCACCGACGGCTGGCGCGCTTCGACCTGTACGTCGGCATGTTGATCCCGTACGTGCTGGCCACGGGTCTCATTCTCATCGCCTCGGCAAATACGCTCTACGACGACTTCGCCGGTGATTCGATCGCAGCGGTCGACGCCGCTCAGTCTCTCGCGACCGTCATCGGTCCGAGGCTCGGTCGCAGCATCTTCGATCTGGGGCTCATCGGCATGGCGCTCAGTTCGATCTCGCTCCAGATGCTCACGTGCGGCTTCGTCGCGACCGAGCTGTTCGGCTGGGAGGTCGGTTCGCGGAAGCACCAATTGGCCATGCTGATCCCGACGCCCGGCGTGTTGGGGCCGGTGCTGTGGACCAAGCTCGTGTGGCTGGCCGTGCCAACCAACATCGTCTGCGGACTGTTTCTACCGGCCGCCTACTTGGGCTTCACGCTGCTCCAGCGCAATGAGCAATACATGGGCTCCGACTTGGTGCGCGGCCCGCGCGGCCGTATCTGGTTCCTGGCGATGTTGGGCATCACGGTCTTCATGGTCGTCTTCCTCGGTTGGTACATGATGCAGTACGGTCCGGGCTACTTCGACACCTATCTCACCTCTACCGACGGATAGCACTGCGATGCGCATCACCGTCGACGCCCCCGGTGGGCCGCTCACGATCGATGATCGACGACTGGACGAACACCGCACGCGACTAGAATCGCTCGGGAACGCACCACCCACTCGTCGCGCTTACGCGGCCGCACATGTGGTGATGCGTGGGGACTACGAGCAGCTCGACCACGCCCTCGACCGACCCGGCGGCGCGGACGAGATCGCCGCGCACATCGACTGGAAGTGCACGATGGAGTTGCGTCGCCGACTCGATGACCGCGGTTTCGGCATTGGGGAGGCGATGGACACCGCGCAGCGCTTCTTCCTCGGCTGGCCGAGCGCCGAACGCCTGATTCGGGAGTGCGGCGCCCTCGACCTCGAACACGGCTTCATTGCCGGCGCCGGCGTCGATCACCTGCAGAGCATCGACTCTACGACGCAGCTCGTCGACGGAGTCGTCGAACAAGCCCAGCTCATCCAGGAGTGCGGCGGCAGCGTCATCCTTCTGCCGCTCGCCTACCTGACAGAATCCCGAGCGGGCCGCGACACGTATATCGATGTCTATCGCTCCATCATCGATCAACTCGACGGCCCGATTCTGCTGCACTGGCTCGGCGAGATGTTCGCACCGAACCTCGCGGGCTATTTCCCTGGCGACAGCTTCGATGCGATCCTCGATCACGACCCGGAGAAAGTGCGGGGCTGCAAGTTGTCGCTGCTCGACGATGCTTTGGAGTTGCGTGTACGTCGTCGCATCGCCGAACGCCGGCAAGTCGTCTTCACCGGGGACGACTTCAATTTCGCGCGATTGATTCTCGGGGGTGACCCCAGCGCTCCGCCGCAAACCGCGCCGGCCATCGACGGAAACACCGACTTCGGCGGCGCGCTGCTTCCCACCGGCGACTTCAGCCACGCGTTGCTCGGCATCCTCGATGGCATCGCGGAGCCCGCCGGCTTGGCGCTCCAGCTGCTGGCGCACGGCGAGGTCGAACGCTACCTCGACATCATGGGACCGTGCGAAGAACTCGGCCGCTTGGTATTCGAAGCCCCCACGAGTCACTACAAAGCCGGGCTCGCGTTCATCAGCTGGCTCAACGGTTGGCAGGAGAACACCATGCTAGTGAATCGGGAAGAACTGGCCCGCTCCTCCGATCACTACTGGCGAGTCGCGCGTTACGCCGAGAGGGCAGGGGCGTTGATCGACGCGGAGACGGCGGCCGATCGGCTACGATGGATGGCACAGTCGTGAACGTCCAAGCCGCGGGCGGAATCTCGCTCGCTCTCTACCTCCTGTGCATGTCCCCCTCGAGCGGCCCAAGTCAAGGACCCGGCCAAGCGACCGGCCGGGGCCGCTCAGTTGCAGATAGAGCTGTCGTCCCTGGCCGCGATCTGGACGCCCGCGCGTGCCGAGGCCTGGTGGACGAAACACGTCGAGGCGGTCGAGACGCCGAAGGTGTCAAGGTCGCGCCACCCGACTGCGATGGTCGTCGCGAAGCCCTCCGACGCGACGCCGACATCGGCTGACGAATCAGGCGGGTTGCTTATCTGAACGGGATGCTCGACTTGATGGACATCGGGTAGCCCTCCAGCAATGGTGAACGTCACAGCCGAGTCATCGGAGGGCAGGGCAGACGCTAACCAACGGAGCCGACTCGAGGGCCGCCCGCCTACCTGACCCGTACGTACTTCTGAAGATTCCGGGGGACGGGCTCACCGCCGTACATGTTGCCATCACGGTCCACCGCAACGAACTCTGCTCCGTTTCCGAGGATGACCGAAGGGTCTCCCCACTGGTAGACGATGAAGTCCGTCACCCAGCCCGTCTCGGCGTTTCCGATGCGGATCCCCATCTCCCAGCCCGGATTCTGCACGTTGTCCGACTCCGAGTCAGCCACGAAGATCTGCCCGTTCGTATCGAATGCGATTCCGCTCGGCCGCCCAAACTGCGTCCATGTGGCCAGGTGGGTCCCTTCTTGATCGAAGATCTGGACTCGGTTGTTGCTCCGGTCCCCGACGAAGATCCGCCCCCGGGAGTCCATCTCGATGGCGTGCAGAGCACGGAATTCCCCGGGCGCGTACCCCGTCTGGCCCCACGACATGATGAACTGGCCGTCGCTCGTGAACTTCATGACGCGGTTGTTTCCGTTGTTGTTGTGGCCGTCCGCGATGAAGACGTTTCCGTTGGGTGCCGCGACGACGTCAGACGGGGAGTTGAAGCTGTCCCGACCGCTGCCGGCCATGCCGGGGGTGCCGAGGCGTAGCAGCACGTCACCCGTGGGGCTGAACTTATAGACCAGGTGTCCACGCTCATCACCGTCTGGGATGTTACCCGAGCCCACGGCGTCGGTGACCCACACGTTCCCGTCACGGTCGACATCGATGCCGTGCGGCCAGATGAACAGTCCGCCACCGAAGCTCTCAACGACGTTCCCATCGAGGTCGAACTTGATCACCGGATCCAGGTCGGAATCCACGCACTCGTTGCCGAACCGGCTCGGTGTCACATCGAACCCGCGGGCGTCACAGCGTATGACCGCCCATATGTGCTCTCCGTCCGGGTCCATGGTCACTTTGCCCACGGCTCCCATCCGCCTTCCGTCCGGTAGCTGCGCCCAATCGTCCACCAGGCGGTATGGGCTGGGGCCCGACTGTGCGAGGAGCGCCGCTCCCGGATTGAGTAGTGCGATTCCGACCAGTGCGACGATCCACGCAACTGGACCCGTCTTCACGCCACAGATTGACATGATCTCACCTCGCTTCAGCGGACTCGGGGGGCAGACGGCAACCGTACGCAGCGGGTGGGGGGTGGTCAAGACTTGCTAAGCACCGCAGGACTTTTGCGCCAGGCGGCTCTATCGGCATGTCTTGGACAATGCAACATAATACATATTATACGAAGTACACCGTTACCGCCTCCAGGGGGTCGCTGACGCCCGTTGTTGCCCAAAATGCTCCCGTCCCTCACGTTTTCCCGCCCCGTGAGGAGAGTGCCACTAATGAGAACGTTCAAGCAAGCCACAGCTGCAGCAGTGACGGCCGTCTGCATCGCTGTCCCAATCCACGCTCAGAGCGGCGCTCCGGTCCTTGCCGACGTGGTTTACGGCCACAAAGCCGGGATGGCTCTGACGTTCGACGTCTTCACTCCAGCTGGTGAGTCCAACGGCGTCGGTATCCTGTACATGGTGAGCGGCGGCTGGGTCTCGCGCTGGACGCCGCCGGACCGGGCTCGAGCAGGTTTCGAGGCACTTCTGAACGCTGGCTTCACGGTATTTTCCGTCCGGCACGGGAGCAGCCCCCGGTTCAAGGTTCCGGAAGCGCACGCCGACGTCCGTCGCGCGGTGCGGTTCGTGCGCCTACACGCGTCGACCTACGGAGTCGACCCAGACCGCTTGGGTGTCTACGGCGGAAGTGCCGGTGGCCACCTCTCCCTCATGCTAGGGCTGGCTTCGGACGATGGCGACGCCAGCGCCACCGACGAGGTGCTGCGGGTCAGCAGTCGCGTCGCGGCAGTCGTCGCCTACTACCCGCCTGTGGATCTACGCGGGCGTGCCACGGCGAGCGAAGACTTTCCGGCGTCACTCCCCGAGAACGGACTCTTCTTTGCGAAAGGGGTCGTGCCTGGGGCCGCGGACCGTTTCGTGGCGCTCGAGTTCGAAGACGAGCTCGGCGCCTCGGTGTCGCCTATCCTCCACGTTTCATCCGACGATCCGCCGACGTTGCTGGTGCACGGAGACGCCGACGCGCTCGTGGACTTCAACAACAGCGAGCTCATGCAGTCGGCACTGATGAGCGCGGGCGTCGAGACGGGCCTCGTAGTCATTGAGGGCGCGGGTCACGGGTTCCGGACCCTAGAGCACCGTACGCAGGCCATGGACGCGCTGGTGGCGTGGTTCAAGAAGCATCTGACGGGGCGCTGAAGTAGCGTTTTACACTGAGTCAGTCGCCGCCCGTCCAGCGTATCCGCAGCGCCTCTCGGTCGACCACCCGACCCCGAAGATAGACCTGTGAGATGGTCCGCGTGTTGCGGATGTCTTCGAGCGGGTTTTCATCGAGGATCACGAAGCCGGCGGTCTTGCCGGCGGCTAGAGTGCCCATTTCGCTCAGACCGAGTCGTTCCGCGGGTCGGCTCGTGCCCGCGACGATCGCCTGCATCGGGCTCATGCCAAGGCGCACGAAGATTTCCAGCTCCCGGTGGCCCGTGTAGCCGAAGAAGTGGCCTGGGAGGGCCCCGGCATCGGTCCCCAACACGATGTCCACACCTGCAGCCACGAGCCGGGAAAAAGCCTTGCTCAACGCTCGTTCCCGCTCGGCGGCGCTGGCCGCCAGCTCCCCCGCGTTGGCGCTCGATGGCTGACGGGCGTCGTAGGATTCGCCGAGGCGCGCCGACACGTCGGGTTGCGTCGTTTCCCGTAGGAACGGGTCGTCCGCCACGCGCTCACGCCGAAGCTCACCTAGTCCGAGATTCGGGACCAGGAAAGCTCCAGCGTCGCGGATCTGCGCGATCAGACTCTCACCCATGGCCGAGCCGATACGTCCGTGAAGGAAGCCCGCCACGCCGGCATCGAGCAGATCCGGCATGTCCTGAGCGTTCTGTTGATGCACGAAGACTTCAATGCCGCGCACCTGGGCCTCGTCGAGGATCGCGCGATAGACGTCCCGCCTCAGCTTCACCTGGCTTCCCCCGCGATCGTCGACCCAGATCTTGATGAAGGGGATGCCTTTGGCGGCGACCTCACGGACCGCGTCACGGGCGTCTTCCGAGGAGGCCACGCCTCTCAGAACAGTCATCCCGGTCTCGTCAGCGACGGCGATAGCCTGCGACAGGAACTGGTTGTTGGGCCCCTGCCCTGGCGGCGCCATTCCGGCGGCGAAGACCAGCCGGGCACCCTCGGCGTCGCTCTCCCGCTGTGTTCGCTGGACTTCCAGCGCTAGTCCCTCGGGATCGCTGCCGGCCGAGAAGACCGCGCCGAACCCGTAGTAGGCGTAGCGCTCGAGGTGCTCGCTCAAGTTCGAGCGCGTGTAGTTCTCGGCTCCCCAGCTCGTGTAGCCCTGGTATCCGAGATGGGCGTGGGCGTCGATCAGGGCCGGAATGATTGTCTTTCCGGTCACGTCGATTTGCGTGGCTCCGAGTGGCGTAACGACCTCCCCCCGGGGCCCAACCTCGACGATCCGGTCGCCCTCTACGAGGAGGGCGCCCTGCTCAATGAGGCTTCCATCTCCGAGGATGAGGCGAGCGCCTTCGAAGCGCACCGCGTTGGAGACCGGAGCATCAGTTGCGCAACCCACTGCTGCGATGAAGAGGCCGAGTGCGAAGATCGGCGATGTTGTGCGTTGCATCTCGCGCCTCCATGTAGTCCGCTCAGTCTACCTCAGCTAGCTAGGAGGGCGGCTAGGTGGTCGCGGCTGTCCTGAGCTCCTGTATCCGCATCTCGAACTGCCCTCGGTCGGCTGCGTTTTCCTCCAGGTCGCTCAATACGCGCTCATAGAGCTCGATCGCGCCCGAGGAATCGCCCTGGACGGCGCGTATGCGGGCGGCACTCGCCAGCGCGGCGCGCACCTGGAAGTCGAGCTCCGATCGATCCGCGATTCTCAAATAGATCGCTTCGGCCTCACTCCAGAGGTCGTCCTGCTCGTAGGCCGCCCCGAGCAGCGCGGCGCCCTGGAATTCGATCGGGTCTCGCGGCGATGCGCCAAGCGGCTCTAGTACGACCCGGGCCTGCTGCGGATCGTCGGATTGCAAGTACAAATCGCCCAGCAACAGTCGGGCTTCGCCCTCGTACGCCGTGCCGCTGAAGCGCTCGAGGAACGTGACGAGCTCGTTCTTGGCACCCTCGCGGTCTTGGATCGCAATCGACTGATGCACTGATTCGAGCTGCTGCGCCGCCTGCGCGACCAGCGTCTCCTGATAGCTCCGGTAGTACACGACCCCAGCGACCAGGATCAAGGCTAGCACGCCCATCACCGTCAGCAACTGCTGGTTGGCGTTGGCCCACTTGCCAATGTGCAGCACCTTTGCAAGGAAGATGTCGTCGGGATCGTTGTCGTGCTGATGGTGGGTCCGGCGGGCACCGGGATGACGCTTGGTCATGTAATGGACCTTCTTCGGTTCAATTCCTACGTTTTCCGCCGCTCGGGAAGCGCCAAAAGCTAGACGGGCTCAGGATTTCGGTCAACGCGACCAGGTTCAGCGTTCTGATTCGGTATCGGCGGGATGATACCCGGCCAAGATCCAAAGGTCGCGCGGACGTCGAAGCACGAGAAAGCCGTCGGCAAGCGCGACCACGCCGTCGTAGAGCCAGTCGTTGAGAAGCGTCGTTACCGTGGCCCGGTGAGCTCCGGCCAGGTCCGCCAGCACCTGGTGGGTGAGTTTGACGGAAAGGTACACGCCACGCCCGGCGGGATCGCCGCAACGCGCGCTGAGGTCCAGTAGCACTTCCGCGAGGCGCTGTGCGGCGGTTGGCCCACGCGAGCCGCCCTGGGCATGGCGCAGGCGGTGCAACTCGCGCTCGACACCCTCAAGGTAGGCGTCCAGGCTCTTTTTCGCTGTCTTCAACCCGCTCAGGACGCTCGCTTTGGGCAGGGCGACCACTGTGCAGGTCGATCCGGCGATCGCCTCATACCGGCGGTGGCCCTCGGTGAACGCTTCATCGCCAAAGAGCTCCCAGGGCAGCGCCACCGAGACCGTACGCTCACTTCTGCCCTTCTCCATCCCCGGCAGAACGAGGCGCATGAATCCGGACTTCACCAGGAACACGTTCTTGGCGGAGCTTCCCGCGGCGTAGAGCGGCCGCCCCTTAATGAGCCGCAGATCCTCGGCACGCTTTGCGAGACGGAACAGCTTGCGGTCACGCGCCGGAACGAGGTGGAACGGCACGCTTAGGCCTCCGCGACGCCAGCTGGGGGCGGGCTCTTCAACGCCGGGTGCAACGCGAGTCCTACCGCGACGAGGATCATCGGCATCGAGAGCAGCGTCGCCTGTTGAGGTCCAATCGCGTCCGCGAGCAGACCTGTACCTAGAACACCGACCGACCCCGTGGCCCACGCGAGTCCCATGACCACGCCCGAGCTCACAGCGGTGCCGCGAGGGAGTATCTCCTGTGCCATCACGACAATGGGAGGCAACGTCGCCATGCCCAGGAAGCCGGCGAATGCGGCAAAGATGAGTCCCCCGCCCCCCTGTGGGCCGAGCCAGACGGCGAGCAGATGAGCCGGCAGGGCCCAGGCACAGAGGTGCGCTAACAGGAGCCGCCGGTCGACCCGGTCGGCTAGAAGGCCGCCAGTGACGGTGCCCAGCGCCTGCGCCCCGAGGTAGATGGTGAGCGCGATCGCACCGAGCGTCTCGGAGCCACCGAGCTCCGCCACGATGATCGGCGACATGGTGAGAAACGTGCGTTGCACGAAGGCCATCGTCGCACTGATGCCGAAGAGCAGCCCGAGCGGGCCCGCAAGGTGACGCAACACTTCCAACGGCGCAGGCGGAGCCTTGGCTTTCTTCGCTTCCGCGCGGCCGCTCGGCAGCGCGCGGAAGAAGAACGGCGCTAGAACCAACGGCGGAATCATCGCGATCCACAGACCCTCCATGCCACGCCACTGCACGAGGCCAACCGCGATCAGAGGACCTACCGCGAAGCCGAGCGAGCCGCCGAAGGCAAATACCGAGTAGCGCGCCCCCCCTCCCTTGCCCTCACCCACGCGCACAGCATACGAAGCCCCCGGCGGGTGGAACGCAGCGCTTCCGAGTCCACCCACCATCAGCAGAATCGCTAGCACCCAGAACGTCGACGCAAAGCCGATCGAAGCGATGAAGATTCCCAAGATGAGCGGCCCCGCGACCGCGAAGACGCGGCGCCCGTGGCGATCGGCCAGGTATCCGAAGAGTGGCTGCGGAAGCGCTGATGCGATAGAGAATGTCACGGCGAGGGTCGCCGCCATCGCGATCGACAGCCCCATGTCGTTCATGATGCGCGGCAACAGCGGTGGGATGAACGAGGCGTATGCGTCGGTCAAGCCGTGCGCGAGCGCCACGATGATCGCCATCCGGGTCGCCGAGACCGCCCGTGCACGGCCTTCGACCTTGGACGCGACGACGTGCACGATGGGCTCTGACTCCGCGAACAGGGTACGAACAGCGACTGGAAGGGCCCCCATGATAACCGAGGGGACAGGCCACCACCAACTGCCCCTGGCGCGTTCGTGGCGCCCTCCCCAACGTGCACCGATACACGCCTCACCAACCCTGGATTCGACATGAAGCAGCGAGCCTTTCGACCGATTCTGGCCGCGCTTGCGGTGCTCACCCTCGGGGCGTGCGCCGGGCCCGAGACGCCGCCCGCCGAGCAGCAGATGGGTGGGCAGACCACCTACGCGCCCCAGAACCGGCCGGACGTGCGGGGCACGCGCGGTGCCGTGTCGGCGGACCACCCGCTGGCTGCACAGGAGGGGCTCCGGGTCCTGCAGAACGGTGGAACAGCTACCGATGCTATTATCGCGATGGCCGGCGTGCTCGCGGTCGTGCGACCACACATGAACGGCATCGGTGGTGACGCGTTCGCCATCTTCTACGACGGCGCGACCGGTGAGATCAGCGCGCTGAACGGCAGCGGCCGATCCGGGGCGCTCGCGACGCCCGACTTCTTCCTCTCTCAAGGTCTCGACGAGGTCCCCTCGACCGGCGCTCGCTCGGTGAGCGTACCGGGGGCGGTTGCGGCCTGGGTCGACGCGCACGAGCGCTACGGAAGCAAGCCGTTCGGGCAACTGTTGGAACCGGCGATTCGCTACGCGAGCGAGGGTTTCCCAGTTTCGACGCGCCTTGGCATGGACTTCGAGGCCCAGGGCGGCGCGCTGAACGAGCCGGGTCGGGCGCTGTATCTGCCCGGCGGGTCAGCCCCGCCCCTGGGCTCGCTGCTCAAGAACGAAGCACTGGGAGCTACCCTGGCGAGCATCGCGCACGGAGGCAAAGACGCCTTCTATCGAGGCTCGGTCGCCCAACAACTCTCCGCATTCATCAAGGGCGAGGGCGGACATTTACGCGCCTCGGACTTCGCGGCGCATACCTCGACATGGGTCACACCGCTGCGCAACGACTACCTCGGCTACACTTTCCTGGTCATGCCGCCGAATACTCAGGGGGTGGCTCAGTTGACCTACATGGAGATGGCCAAGGACCACCCCATCGAGTCGCTAGGTCACAACACGGCGGCCTACCTGCACACGATGATCGAGCTAAAGAAGCTCGCGTTCGCGGACCGCGACCGTTGGGTAGCCGACCCGGCGAAGGCGCACGTGCCCCTCGAGCGCATGATGGACCGCGACTACCTGCGCGCACGCGCGGCCCTCGTGGATCCGGCACACGCCGCTGAGCACGTGGCGGCGGGCTTCGGGGACGGCATGGAGGAAACGGACGGGCAGGCGCCGGACGACTCCGGTGATACCGTGTACCTGACCGCAATCGACGCAAACGGGAACGCGGTGAGCTGGATTCAGAGCAACTTCGCCGGCTTCGGCTCGGGCCTGCTGGAGACCGGCACCGGGGTGTTGCTGCACAACCGCGGCTCGCTCTACACGCTCGAGCACGGTCACCCGAACCAGGTCGCGCCCCACAAGCGGCCCTATCACACGCTTACGCCGCTGATGGCGCTACGAGGCGAGGGCTTCGCGTTCACGATGGGCACGCCGGGCGGTGACAGCCAGACACAGACGCTGCTCCAGATCGTGCACAACATGGTGGTCTTCGGCATGACGCCTCAGCAGGCGATCGAGGCGCCTCGCTTCCGCTCCAATGGTGGATTGTCGGTGTCGATCGAGGACCGCGTTTCTCTGGATGTCCGCGCGAGCCTGACCGCGCTCGGACACCGGCTCAGTCCGGTCGAGGGGTGGACGGCAACATTCGGTGGCGCCCAGATGATCTTCTACGACCCGGAGACCGGCACACTCACTGCAGCGGCCGACCCGCGTCGCGAAGCCTATGCCCTGGCATACTAACGCATGACGCCCGACCGCCTCTTCTTCGGTATCGGTGCCCTGCTGGCGGGCCTCTCCGTCGCTCTGGGCGCGTTCGGTGCTCATGGACTTCGCAATACGCTGAGCCCCGAAGACCTCGTGACGTTCGAGACAGGCGCTCGTTATCAGATGTACCATGCGCTCGCGCTGCTCGCCGTCGCTTGGGCCTACGCACGCTGGGAGGCGCCACTCGTCCAAGTGGCCGGTTGGCTCTTCGTCATTGGAATCGTGATTTTCTCCGGCAGCCTGTACGCGCTCGTCTTGAGCGGACAGCGGTGGCTCGGCGCAGTGACCCCGCTCGGAGGCGTGGCCTTGCTCGCTGCTTGGCTCGTGCTGGCCTGGTCGGTGTTCCGAAGTTGATTCCCATGTGCCATCTCCGAGCCCGATGACCACGGAGATGGAGCGCGCCCGGCGGCTCGTTGCCGAAGCCGATCGTATTGTAGTCCTGACGGGAGCCGGGATTTCAGCAGAGTCGGGAGTCCCCACATTTCGGGGCGCCGGAGGTCTGTGGAAGTCTCACCGGCCCGAAGAGCTCGCCACTCCCGAGGCGTTCGCGCGCGATCCACAGACCGTGTGGGAGTGGTATGCTTGGCGGAGGGGATTCACCGCTGACTGTGATCCCAACCACGGCCACTTGGCCCTGGCCCGCTTGGCACTCGGCGGCACGCCGACGACCATCGTGACCCAGAACGTGGACGGCCTGCAGACCAGGGCCGCCCACGAGGCGGCCCGCGGCGCCGACCCCTCCCCCGCCCTCCCGGTCGAGGTCCACGGCGCGATCGATCGCGACGAGTGTTCGAATTGCGGAGCACGCACGCCGGGCACGAGCTCGGTCGATACCAGCAGCCACGGGGCGCTGCCGCGTTGCTCGACATGTAACGGCATGCTGCGCCCGGACGTCGTATGGTTCGGAGAAACGTTGGAACCGGAGATCTTGTCGCGCGCGTTCCAGGTGGCGCAGGACGCGGATTTGTGCCTGGTAGTCGGAACGAGCGCACTCGTGCAGCCGGCGGCATCGGTGCCCCTGGTGACCCTACAGAACGGTGGCGCACTCATCGAGGTGAACATCGAACGCACGCCACTCAGCGGAGAGGCTC
>Ga0310342_100001669_pt1 | contig 13905 bp, 9 predicted proteins | sample S15DNA20500_MG_FD_206155 | JGI IMG/M metagenome (GOLD analysis project Ga0310342, IMG submission 206155) | Marine microbial communities from station ALOHA, North Pacific Subtropical Gyre - S1503-DNA-20-500_MG | ecosystem: Environmental > Aquatic > Marine > Oceanic | place: Pacific Ocean: North... | reverse complement strand
GCGAGCTCGGCCAGGTTCTCTTCACGCCCCGACGAGAAGTCGTCGAGGACACGAACTCCTGCCCCTTGTGAGATGAGGGCGCGGACGAGGTGGGAGCCGATGAACCCAGCCCCGCCGGTGACGAGGAGGCGTGACATGTCGGAAGGTTACCCCGGGGAGGCGCCCGAACGCAGTCCCACAAAACAATGCGAACCCACCAAAACAAGTTCTGGCGGGTTCGCGGCATCGAGAAGAGTTGGATCCCCAGCGCAGCTTCCCAGCTGCAAAGGGCTGAGCGGGGCGAGGGGTCAAAACGAACCGCCAATCTGATCGAATCTGCTCCTGGGGGGAGAAGGGCGGCCTGCCCCCCGGCAGGCCGCCTGGGCCCAATCCCCTGTGGCCCTTATCCCCTCCTTGCAACCCTCCCTGCCCCCCCCCTCTAACAGGAGCGCGTCTCCCCCTTCAGGGTGAGCCGCTGTAAAGAGGACGAGTCATCTCCTCCTCATTGCTCGTGGCTGCGACGCTCAAAGCCGGAGTGAGAGACCCTCCGAATGGCTCCAACAGTGGAATGTTGCAATTCGCCCACTCCGGAGTGGTGCTCCTGGGGGAAGAAAAAGGGAGCCGCCGGAGGAGAGACCGGCGAGCTCCCATGCTGGATTCCGTATTGGCAGACGCCGCTCAGCCTGTCGGATCCCCACCCGGGGCCGAGCTGGCGCATCTCTCTGTGGTCTCTGCCGTTTCTCTTCTTTCGAGGATCCGGGTTCCAAGGGACCCCGTCGGGCCCACAAAAGGAAGAGGCCCACCGAAGCAGGCCTCTTGTCCCCCAACCGCAGTCAGGGGGTCACTTCCAGGAGAGTTCCTCAAACAATTCATTCCCTTCGCAGGAGAAGAGAGCGGGGAGCGAGCGCTGACCGAACCAGCTTTGTCCGCAAACTCCGGAATTCACCAATAACTACCCCAGAGAGTTCTAAATAGCCCTTAAGACCCCTCAGGGGGGATCTTCTCCCAAAGGTAGGGGGAATCTTCAGCGGTCCATCGCGACCGCGAGGAGCCGCCAGGATGCGGCATGTGGGCTGGGAGCCTCGATTTCGATCGGCATCTCTGCTCCGGCCTCGAGGTGCGTCGAGCGCCACTCTCCGGGGGTCCCCGGACAGATCACCCCGGTCTTGTCCATCCATTCGACAGACCACGCGAAGTGGATCGTCTCGTCGGTCTCATTGCGGAGGTCGAGGCTGACGACACGACGTCCGGAGCGCTCACTCGTCCCCAGGACGAGCGAGGTTATCTCTGACCCGAGCTCAGCGCCCGAGGGCTGGACAGCCAGGAGGGTGGTTTCGCCTCCAGCACCACCGGGGAAGGCGGCGCAAGCTGCGAACAGACAGAGGAGCACAGGGAGAGAGCGGATCATGGGGACACACAGGATAGCGTCCTACGCCGCGACGTGGTGACTACAGTGGAGGCTGCGTAGACTGTGGGCTCTAGGGAGCCGTGGCAGGTCCTGCGCTCCCATCGAGGCACATCAGAGGTCCATGGCTAGAAGCACCACATTCGTCACCGCCGCTGGCTCCAAGAAGCCCGCCAAGCGCAGCATCGGTAAGGAGACGCCGATGATGGAGCAATTCTGGAAAGCGAAGAAGGAGCAACCCGACGCGCTCCTTTTCTTCCGCATGGGCGACTTCTACGAGCTCTTCCACGAGGACGCGAAGGTAGCCGCGAAGGAGCTGGGGATCACCTTGACCGCACGCTCCAAGGGAGCCGACGCGATCGCCATGGCCGGGGTTCCGGTCAAGGCCGCCGAGGGGTACCTCATTCGTCTCGTCCAGAAGGGGTTCAAGGTCGCCATCTGCGAGCAGCTCACCGACCCAAAGAAGACCAAGGGCATCGTCGATCGCGGGATCGTCCGCGTCGTCACTCCCGGCACGATCACCGAAGAGACCATCCTCGACGCGAGGGAGAACAACTTCCTCGCCGCGCTGTTCTCGTCCGGAGTCGCCGCGGGGATCGCGTGGGTCGACCTCTCGACGGGTCGCTTCCGAGTCTCGGAGGTCGCCATCGCGCGCATCGCCGACGAACTCGGTCGCGTCGGACCCGTCGAACTCTTGTGGTCGGACGACTTCGCCGAGCGCCACCCCGACCTCTACAACGAGCTCTCCGGTGAGTTCGAACATCGCGTCACCGAGCGCGACCCCTGGCGCTTCGACCGCGACACGACCTCGCGCAAGCTCACAGAGCACTTCGGCGTGAAGACCCTCGAGGGCTTCGGGATCCAAGCCGACTCTCCCGTCGTCCCGGCCGCGGGCTGTCTCGTCGAGTACCTCGAGGAGACGCAGCGCACCGCGTGCGACCACATCCACACCCTGGAGGTCGTCGAGACCAGCGAACACTTGGTGCTCGACCGCGCGACTCGCAGCACCCTCGAGCTCGTCATCACCCAGCGCGAGGGCCGCAAAGAGGGGACGCTCCTCGCTGCGATCGACCGCACGCTGACTCCGATGGGCGGGCGCATGATCCGCGAGTGGCTGCTCGCGCCCCTGCGCGATGTCGACTCCATCCAACACCGCCAAGAGGGCGTCGCCGAGTTCCACGCCCAACACGCTCTCCGTGACGGCGCCCGCGAAGAGTTGGGTGAGATCTCGGACCTCGAGCGTCTGGCCGCGAAGATCTCGACCGCGCGCGCCAACGCCCGCGACCTCGCCGGCCTCGCGTCCTCGCTGCGACCGGTCGCGCCGCTCTCCACCTTGCTCGAGCCGTGCAAGTCCGCAGCCCTCACCGCTCTGGCTGCCGAGCTCGACCCCCTCGAGGACCTCGTCGCGACCATCGAGCAGACCCTGGCCGACGACCTCCCCCCCACCATCAAGGAGGGCGGTCTGATCCGAGAGGGCGTGAGCGATGAGTTGGACGAGCTGCGCTCGATCGCCCGCGATGGAAAGAGCTGGATGGTCCAGTTCCAGGCCACCGAGGCCGAGCGCACCGGGATCACCAACCTGAAGATCGGCTTCAACAGCGTCTTTGGCTACTTCCTCGAGGTCCCCCGAGGCCAAGTCGACCACGTCCCCGAGGAGTGGGTGCGCAAGCAGACCATCAAGACGGCCGAGCGCTACATCACCCCAGAGCTGAAGGAGTTCGAGACCAAGGTCGTGAACTCAGAGGAGCGCTCGAAGGATCTCGAGTACGAGCTCTTCTGCGTCCTGCGTGATGAGGTCGCCGACGACCTCCGCCGCATCCTCACCACGGCGAATGCGGTCGCCACCACCGACGCCCTCTGCGGCCTCGCCCAGCTCGCGGCCGACGCACGCTACGTCCAGCCCGTGGTCGACGACTCCGACGTGATCAACATCACCGACGGTCGCCACCCCGTCCTCGAGCTGAACTTGGGTGGCGTGAGCTTCGTCCCCAACGACACCCACATGGACAAGGAGGGTCGCCTCATCTCGATCCTCACCGGTCCCAACATGTCGGGGAAGTCGACCTGGATCCGCCAGACCGCCCTGATCGTCCTGCTCGCGCAGATAGGCTCCTTCGTCCCGGCCGCAGAGGCCCACATCGGCGTCGTCGACCGCATCTTCACGCGCATCGGCTCTGCAGACGACATCGGCAAGGGCGCGTCGACCTTCATGGTCGAGATGATCGAGATCGCGAACATCCTCAACAACGCGTCCGAGCGCTCGCTGGTCGTCCTCGACGAGGTTGGCCGCGGCACGAGCACCTTCGACGGTCTCGCCCTCGCGTGGGCCATCGTCGAGCACCTCCACAAGAACACCTCCTGCCGCACGCTCTTCGCGACGCACTACCACCAGCTGACGGACCTGGCCGAAGAGCTCCCCGGCGTCTGCAACCTGAACGTCTCTGTCCGCGAGCGCGCCCAGGAGATCGTCTTCCTGCACAAGATCGTCGAGGGCGGCACTGACCGCTCCTACGGCATCCACGTCGCCCGCCTCGCTGGCGTCCCTGAGGACCTCCTCGACAGAGCCAAGGACGTGCTCACCAATCTCGAAGCCGAAGCTGGCGGGCTCTCTCCCTCGACCTTGCAGCGAGCCAGCAAATCCCAACAGCTCGGGCTCTTCATCCCCGAAGCTCCCACCGAGCTGGAGCGAGCCCTCGACGCCATGGACCCGGACCACCTCACCCCCATGGAGGCCTTGGTCCAACTCCACGAGCTGAAGCGCCTTGCCGACGGCGAAGACGAGTGACCCCACGCGGCCTGAACGCGCGCGCCTCCCGATGAGGCGAGGCGGCTTACAAGGAGACCGTCTCCCCGACCTCTTTCTGTCGAAGACCACGGAGGCTGAGTGCTGTCGCTTGATGGCCGCCGCGCACCCGCGTGAGGCCTGCGCTCTCTTCGTCGGCGAGCGGACGGAGGCGGGACACGAGGTCACTCGCCTCGCTTCGATCCCGAACCTCGCCGAGGGTGAGGACGCGTTCCTCCTCGACCCGCGCGCGTTGCAAGAGGTGGAGCTCGACGCCCGCGCTGAGGGGCTCGAGGTGCTCGGCGTCTGGCACTCTCACCCGCGCACGGGAGCCACGCCGTCTCCCCGGGACCAAGCCGGAGCGCAGCCGGGCTGGAGTCACGCGATCAGCGCTGCCGGCGACCCGATCCAGATCAGGAGCTACTTCCCCTCAGCGGGCAGGCTCGTGGAGCAGCGGGTCTTCACCGGCGCCCCCGTCGCTTAGCTGCGCGCTGCGAAGCGCTGCTCGATCGCGTTCCGAACGATGCCGCGCCTCGAGAAGCGCGGCGTGGGGAACACCCCGAGCGCCTCGATGCACGTGTCAGCCACGTGGCTCCAGTGCGCGGTCTCCTCGACATACTCACGCGCCGCTCGCTCCATCGCCTCTAGGCGTCCGCTCTCTCGAGCGAGGGTGACGAGGTGCTCAGCGAGCACGTCCGCCTCCGCCTCCCCGCTCGGCACTCGAAGGACGGCCCCCGCCGGGAGTCCCTCCAGCTCCGGCAGCTCCGAGACAATCACGCCGCGCCCGACGCTGAAGGCCTGACTGGCGCCACCTGACGCGCCGCCAGTCGTCGGCCCGCGCAGGTTGACACACACGTCTGCCGCGCTGAGCAGCTCCAGCGCGCGCTCCTCCTCGACCCATCCCGTGATCTCCACGCTCCCCTCCAGGTCGAGGCGGCGGATCTCGCTGGAGAGATCGAGCTCGCGCGGCCGCTCCTCCCCTATGAGGATGACGCGCACTACAGCGCCTCGCTCTCTGGCGCGGGCCGCGCCATCCAGGAGGACGCTGACGCGCTTGTGCGGTTGGAGGGCGCCGAGGCTCGCCACGATGAAGTCCTCTCGCCACTCCTCGGGGAGCTGCGCCCGTGCTGCGTCCCGATCGCGACCTTGCCAGCGGCGCTCGACGCCGTGGGGGACGACTCCGATCGGGGTCGGCTCGTTGCGGTCACGCAGGATCAGCTCGCGCATGCGCTCGGAGTGGACGAGGAAGGCGTCAGCGCGACGTACCACCCCCCGATTGAAGGGGAGCGCGAAGCGCGCCGCCGCGAGCCCCTGCCCGTCTGCTGGGACGAGCTGCGAGGAATGCAGCGGCTCGACGACCCACTCGTCCTCATGGCGGAAGCTGATCTCTGAGAGGAATACGCCCAGCTCGCGTGGGTCACCGCTCTCTTGTTGTGCTGGTGTCGGGCCGCCGCCACGCGCGAAGAGCGAGAAGGAGGTCGGGCCGTCGAGGTCGAGCCGCACCTCACAGCGCTCGTCATGGTCTGCGTCGATCCTCTCTACGACCTTCGCCCCCTCTCGAACCTCGAGGTGCCGTCCCGCTGGAACGAACAGGTCGAGCCTCATCGCGCTCGCCCCGGGGCGAGAGAGGTGCAGCCCCGCCTCTCGAGTCGACCAGAGCCCGTGCTCCTCGAGCTCATGCCAGCCATGGGCCAAGGGACTCGCCCCCTCGATGGGGTCGCCCAGCGCTGGGGCTGTTCGCTTGCGCGCCCACCGCCAGGTCTTCGCAGCGCGCACACCACCTTCGGCCAGCGCCGTGCGGAGGCCTCGCAACCCACCTCGCGAGAGCTCAGGGTACGCCGCCACGGCTTGGTCGAAGAGCACCCAGTCGTGGAGCAGGACCGCCCCACCCAAGGCTTGGAGCATCGGCCTCATGAAGGCGTGAGCCTGCTCGTTCCCCATCTGGTAGAGGATCTGTTCGTGCTCGCGCGGTCGAATGGACGACGCCGGTCTCGTCTCCTCGCCGGGGACACAGGCGCCGTCCTCCACGAAGAGCTCCACCTCGGCGCGCTCGCGCAGATACGGCAAGAGGTGGCGTGTGTAGTCCCCGATCCCGGAGCGGGCGCTGGGCGGGGTCGTTACGAGCGCTATACGCACTGGACTCAGGCCGTGAGGATCTCGACTCCATCCGGGCCGAGGAACATGGAGTGCTCGGTCTGCGAGACCATCACCCCCTCTTCCTCGACGAGCGGCGGGTAGCGCATGATCGAGCCCTGCCGAGCCAACTGCCCGATCGTGTCTTCGAAGGCGTCGGTGTCCAGGTCAGTGAAGTAACGCCGCGCGATGGGCAGGCCGCGCCAGCCCTCGATCGCCTTCAAGACATCTCGGTCGAGGCCTCGCGCCCGACGCGGCGGGCGCACCATCATGAAGACCTCGGACTTGCCGAGCTCGCGGATGAACCCGCGGCCCGTCGAGGCGAAGGGCTCGATGGCGAAGACCATCCCGACCGCGAAGCGTCCGCCGCCACCGTCGCCATAGTTCGGGATCTGCGGCGCCGTGTGGACCTTCCAGCGGGCGAGGCCGTGGCCCGTGAGGTTGCGCACCGGCTCGAAGCCAGCCGCGGTGATCGTCCGCTCGATGACGCGGCCGACCTCGCTGACAGGGACACCATCACCGACGGTCGCGATCGCCGCGCGCAGGGCGTCAGCGGAGGCCGTCACCAGGGGTGTCCAGCGCTTGTCCTCGGAGAGGTCGACAGAGCAGGCTGTGTCGGCGATGTACCCGTCCACGTGGGCGCCCATGTCCACTTTGACGCAGTCTCCCTCCTCATACTTCAGGTCATCCTCTGGCGCAGAGCAGTAGTGGGCGGCGACGTGGTTGCGGCTCGACTGCGCGGGGAACCCTGGTGCGGCGCCGCGCTCGTAGATCATCGCCTCGATGGTCTCGAGGATCTCGCGCACGCGCACGCCGGGCCGGATGGCCTCTCGGGCCCATTCGCGGCATTCTGACGCGATGCGTCCAGCTTTTCGCCAGCACTCGAGCGCGTGTTCATCCGGGATCCTCACCATGGGGCGGGGATTCTACGCGGAGGGAGAGATTGCGGTAGGGTAGAGCCCTGCTCATGGGCGCTTTCACCTACATCCTCCTTGGCGCAGGCGCCTTCGCCCTGCTGACCTGGTTCATCCGGGGACGCCGCTGAGGCCAGTGATCCGGGCCCCCGGCGGGAGCTCACCATGAAGTGGATCGTCATCCTCTCGACTGCGGGAATTGGTGCGGTCTATCTGTTCCTGCGCGGCTGCCTCTTCTGAAGCTAGCGCCCCGGGTTCGGTCAGAACCCCCTTTCAGTGCCCCCCAAGGCCCTTTTGGGCCTTTTGAGCGGCCTGCCGTCCCTCGTGAACTCTCTCTCTGCGCGTCCCTGGCGCGGGACGAGTCGGAAAAATCTGCCCCCTTCTCCCCCCCCGGTGTGCCCAGAGACCGGATTTGCCAGTCCAGGGACCAGGAAGCCTCTCAATTCCCACGGGTCTCAGGCCCGAAGAAGGTGTGCGGGGAGATCTCACCTCCACCACCTCACACAACTGACTCATCCAATGATTCGTCTCGAAGTTGGCAAGCGCATCGGCACCTATCGCATCACGGAGTTCATCGCCCGTGGTGGCTTCGCCCTCGTCTACCTGGCCGAGGACGGCCAGGGCCGCAAGGTCGCGCTGAAGATCGGCGATGTCGCCGGCGGTGGTCGCTATGTGACCCGCTTCCTCGAGGTCACCGACAAGCGCCGCCCCGAAGGCATCAGCCCCGACGAGACCCCCGCCGAGGCGATCTTCTTCCGCCAGGACGGCGTGCGCATCGACTTCCTCGACGTGCACGAGATCGACGACATGCTGCGATCCGAGAGCGCCATCCTCGCTCGCGCCAAGAACCAGAACCTCATCAAGGTCATCGAGACCTTCGAGCACGAGGGTCGCCCGGTCGTCGCCATGGAGTACGCGCGCGGCAAGACGCTGCGTGAGAAGGTCCGTGCCCTCGAGGGCATCCGCCTCAACTGGTTCCTGACCATCGTGCGCTCCCTGAAGCGCCTCAAGAAGAACGGCCAGCTCGACTACCACGGCGACCTCAAGCCCGAGAACATCGTCATCAAGCCCTCCGGCTCGGTCGTCATGCTCGACCCCGCCCTCAGGGCCGACGAGCGCGGCATCATCACCTCCACTCCCCACTACAACCCGCTGCTCCACCGCGACAGCCGGGCGGACGTGATGGGAGTCGGGATCATGCTCTACGAGATCCTCACCGGCGTCCTCCCCTTCGACGAGGTGCCGTGGAAGTTCGCCGGCCGTGAGCAGGGTGGTGAGGTCGAGCGTCTCTCGCTCTCCTACTTCCTCTCCTACACGCCGCCGAAGGACCTCAACCCGAACACGCCCGAGCAGCTCTCGCGCCTGATCTACCGCTGCCTGGTCGACCAGGAGTACGGCCTCGACGAGCTCGAGTCCGACCTCGTCGGCTTCCTCCGCAAGGAGTAGGGCAAACCAGCCCCGCCGAGCGAGCCACCGAACAAGGGAGCCCGCGGTTCACACGAACCGCGGGCTCCTTTCGTTCGGCAGCGGGCTGCTAGCACGTGGACCGAACCCCGGTCGTCGGCTCGCCTATTGCCGACCCGCATCCAGGCGGGCCTGGGCGAGCTGGAGAGCGGCCTCATTGGTCGGGATGCCCTCGGTATTCGAGATCTCGAAGACCCGCTTGAGGTTGCCGTAGATGCGCTCGATCCACTTGAGGGCGACGGTCTCGTCGTAGCCGTCATCAGTCATCTCGACGCCCACGTTGATGATGCCGCCGGCGTTGATGACGTAGTCGGGCGCATAGACGATCCCGCGGTTCATGAGGTCGGCGGCATGGCGCGGCTCGAGGAGCTGGTTGTTGGCACAGCCCGCGACGGCCTTGCAGCGCAAGAGCGGGATGGTCTCGTCGTTGAGGCCGGCGCCGCGCGCACAGGGGCAGTAGATGTCGCACTCGATGGCGAGGTGCTCGAGCTCGAACACCGCCTCGAAGTTGTGCTCGGTACAAAGTTGATCGACGCGCTCTGCGTTGATGTCACAGATCGTGACACGCGCGCCCGCTTCCTTCAGGAGGATGGAGAGGTGACCGCCGACAGCGCCGACACCCTGGATGAGGACGTGCTGGTCTTCGAGGGACTCCGCGCCGTACTCCTCGACGACGGCGCGCAGACCGACGAGGCAGCCGTGGGCGGTGTAGGGGCTGGGGTTTCCAGAGCTGCCCCTCTCCTTCGAGAGGCCCGTGACCCAGCGGGTCTCCTCGCGCACGATCTCTAGATCGGGGATGCCGATGTTCATGTCCTCGGCGGTGATGTACTTGCCGTCGAGCGCCTCGAGGAAGCAGCCCATGGCGCGGAAGAGCTCAGGGCTCTTGTCCTTGTGCGGATCACCGATGATCACGGACTTGCCACCACCGAGCCCTGTCTCCGCCACCGCCGACTTGTAGGTCATGCCCTTGGAGAGACGGAGCACGTCGAAGAGCGCCTCGTCCTCGGAGGTGTAGGGCCACATGCGCATGCCGCCGAGCGCGGGCCCCAGCGTCGTGTCATGGACAGCGATGAGGGCATGGAGTCCGGACTCGTCGTCGCGGCAGCGGGCGACGCGCTCGTAGCCGTCGACCTGAATATCGGTGATCTCCATGGGGGCTGGTTGGGTGTGGGGCCTCGCGAGCACCTGCCAACGGAGCCCAACTTACCGCCATGATAACGAGAGCCGCCCTCCCTGTCCCGAACCGCAGAAACACGGCCCCAGGCCGCGCTCTGGGATAATAAATATGGCCTAGGAGGGCTCCTCGGGAGCTGCCTTCTTGGTGGCCTTCTTCTTCGCCTTCTTCTTCGCCTTCTTCTTGGCCTTCTTCTTGGCCTTCTTCTTCCGCGGCCCCTTGGCCTCGCGGATCCTGATCAGCTCGATGGCCGTGTTGAGGGAGACCGTGTCGGGGTCGTCGCCCTTCGGGACCGAGGCGTTGGTCGTACCGTCGGTCACGTACGGTCCGTAGCGGCCCTCGAGCAGCTTGATCTCGGCGCCCGTGGAGGGGTCTTCGCCGAGCTCCTTCAAGACGGTCGGACTACGACGTCCACGACGCGCCGGCTCTGCGAGCTTGGCGAGGGCCCCATCGACGTCGATCGACCAGATCTCCTCCGGCTCGGTGAGACTGCGTGTGTCCTTTGCGCGCCGAATGTAAGCGCCATAGCGACCGTAGTCCGCGGTGATGTCCTCGCCGTCGGGGTCCTTTCCGATGACCCGCGGGAGACGCAGCATCTTGAGCGCGTCCTCGATCGTGATGGTCTCGATGTCCATGCCGGGTAACAGCGACTTCATCTTCGGCTTGGGGTCGTCGTCGTTCTCACCGAGCTGGAAGTAGGGGCCGAAGCGGCCGGTCTTTGCGTAGACGCGATCTCCGGTCTCCTCGTCCACGCCGAGGTCCGAAGGGCCGGAGCCCTTGCGAATCAACTCCTTCGCGGCCTCTAGGTCGAGCTCGTCCGGCGCCATGCCGTTCGGGATGGTGACGCGGACGCGCTCCTCGAGATCCTCTTGGTCTCCGACCTCTAGGTAGGGGCCGTACTTACCGACGCGGATGTTGATCTGCTGACCCTCGTCGTCCTTGCCCACCGGGAGTGTGTTGATGGCACGCGCGTCTATCTCCGCGCCGAGGAGGCCGGTCAAGCCTGCACCCGTGGGCTCGGTCGCTTCCTCGTCCCCGAAGTAGAAAGACCGCAGATAGTGAAGGGCCTTACGCTCGCCGCGCGAGATCTTGTCGAGGTCGGTCTCCATCTCGGCTGTGAACTCGTAGTTGACGAGTCGCTCGAAGTGCTGCTCGAGGAGGTTTGTCACGCTGAAGGCGACGAAGGTGGGCACCAGCGCCGTCCCATTCTTCTCCACATAGCCGCGGTACTGAATCGTGTCGATGATCGACGCGTAGGTGGAGGGACGCCCGATCCCGCGTGCCTCGAGCTCCTTCACGAGAGAGGCCTCGGTGTAACGAGCCGGCGGCTGCGTCATGTGCCCCTTGGGCTCGATCTTCGTGAGGTCGACACCCTGCCCCTCGTCGAGGGACGGGAGCAGCGTCTCCTGGTCCGCGAGCTCTGCGTCGGGGTTGTCCGCGCCCTCGACATAGGCGCGCAGATAGCCGGGGAATTCGATCGTCTTCCCGCTCGCGCGGAAGACGCAGACGTTGCCTCCGGCCTCGCCGCCAGCATTGACGAGCTCAACGCTCGTCCTGTGGCCACGGGAGTTCTCCATCTGGCACGCCATCGTTCGCTTCCAAATGAGCTCGTAGACCTTGCGCTCGCGCTCGCCGAGGCTCGCGGGGATATCCTCGGGCTTCGTGAAGTCCGAAGAGGGTCGGATCGCCTCGTGCGCCTCTTGGGCGTTGGCGACCTTGGTCTGGTAGGCGCGCGGTTCGCTCGGAAGGTACTCAGGCCCGTAGAGCCGCTCGATCTCCTCGCGGGAGCGCTGGATCGCCTCCTGGGAGAGCGTGGTCGAGTCGGTCCGCATATAGGTGATGTAGCCGTTCTGATAGAGCGCCTGCGCTGACTGCATCGTCGCTCGCGCGGAGAGGCGCAGCTTCCGGTTCGCCTCCTGTTGCAAGGTCGACGTCGTGAAAGGTGGCGCGGGCTTGCCGGTGAAGGGCTTCTGTTCGACCTTCTGCACTGAGAACTCGGCGCTTCGGAGGGACTCGGCGAGCTCCGTTGCGCGGGCCTCATCGATCAGGGCGACGTCTTCGTTGGTGAGCGCGCCGGTGTCCGCGTCGAAGTCCTTCCCTCGAGCGATGCGCTTTCCATCGACGGTCGTTAGGACGGCGTCGAACTCAGGTCCAGCCTCGCCCTTGAATCCACCCGTGAGGTCCCAGTACTCCGATCGAACGAACGCCATCCGCTCCTTCTCACGGTCGACGATCAAGCGGGTCGTCACCGACTGCACTCTTCCGGCAGAGAGCTTGGGCCCGACGTTGCGCCAGAGGACGGGCGAGACGCTGTAGCCATAGAGGCGGTCGAGGATGCGTCGCGTCTCCTGTGCGCTCACGAGGCAGTCGTCGATATCTCTCGGCGAGTCGAGCGCCTCCTGGATCGCGGTCTTCGTGATCTCGTGGAAGACAAGGCGCTTGGTAGGGACCTTCGGCTGCAAGAGCTCCAGGAGGTGCCAACTGATCGCCTCACCCTCTCGGTCCTCATCCGTCGCGAGGTAGAGGGTGTCGCACTCGGCGAGGAGCTTCTTGAGCTTCGAGACCTGCTTCTTCGAGTCCTTCGGGACGACGTAGAGTGGCGCGAAGTCTTCGGCCACGTTCACACCGAGCCGCGACCACTCCTCCTTCTTGTACTTGGCAGGGATCTCGTCTGCCTTGGCTGGCAAGTCACGGATGTGTCCGACGCTCGCCTCCACGACGTGACCCTTCGGCAGGTACTGCTTGATGGTCTCTGCCTTGGTGGGCGACTCGACGATGACGAGGGACTTGCTCATGTTCTTCTTTGGGGGCGCTCCGTGTTGCGGGGCCTTTCGCCCCGTTCCATCGGCAGAGACGGGGGTCTTTGATCACCTCCGTCGCGGAAACATAGGGGGAGAAGCGGATCCGTCAAGTCAGTGCCCTCTCCTCGCACACGCATGGGGGGGGGCTATAGACACAACTCAAGTCCCTTCCTGACAAGAACTTGGGGTCTCCTGAAAAAAAAGTGTGAGCGAGGCCCGGTTCAGGCCCCTGGAGCAGCGATGGAGACCTCGACCATTCCCGTCTGGCTCACTCGAACTTCGTGTACGGCGACGCACTCCTCGAGGCCGTCGCCGCTCTTCCCCGTGACGAGGTCGAAGTGCCAGCCGTGAAAGGAGCAGGTCACCTCACCCCGGGAGATCACCCCGTCGCCGAGGAGCGCTCCCTGGTGCGGACAGACACCATCCAGGACTCTCACCTCTCCCTCGTGGTGGAAGACGGCGAGCTGTCTTCCCTCGACCTCCAGGGCACGGCCCGTGCCATCGGTCGGCAGCTCCGCCAAGGGGAGCAGCTCGGTCCACTCGAGCTCGCGCTTCGCCTCCATGAGCTGAAGTCTAGACCTCCACGGAGCCCTGGGGGAAGGGCGCACCCAATGACCTCCACCGTGAAAGAGAAGGACCAAGGGGGCTCCGTTCGCGTCGTCGAGGCTCCGTGGACCGCTCTCCCGGACGCTCCCGGGGTGTCTGGCAAGGTCTCGTCTTGAAGCGTCGCTGAACCTGCCCCCTCCGCGGGGTACCCTTCCCGAGTCTTGAACGCACTCTTCCTCTCCCAGCGGGTCCCGTACCCGCCCGATCGCGGCGACAAGATCTCCTCCTGGCACTTGTTGGAGCGCTTGGCGCGTAGTCATGAGGTCACGGTCCTCGCCTTCAGTCACGGCGAGGAGGACGAGGCCGGCGCAGCGGCCTTGCGCGAGATGGGTTACGAAGTCGTGACCGTCGCCCACGACGAGCAGGCGAAGAAGCGCAGCTCCCTCCCGCTGCTCTTCGGCAGCACCCCGCTCACCCTTGGGGTCTTCGGCTCCAAGGAGCTGCAGACCGAGGTGGACCGCCGCGTCCCCGACTCGGACTTCGCCCTCGCTTTCTCTTCTTCGATGGGCGCCTTCCTCCTCCCTCATGAAGACCTGCCGAAGCTCGTCTTCATCGGCGAGTTGGACAGCGACAAGTGGCGTCAGTACGCGGGGTACAAGCCCTGGCCCATGAGTTGGGTCTATCGCCGCGAGGCTCGCACCCTCTTC
>Ga0310342_100001668_pt1 | contig 13914 bp, 7 predicted proteins | sample S15DNA20500_MG_FD_206155 | JGI IMG/M metagenome (GOLD analysis project Ga0310342, IMG submission 206155) | Marine microbial communities from station ALOHA, North Pacific Subtropical Gyre - S1503-DNA-20-500_MG | ecosystem: Environmental > Aquatic > Marine > Oceanic | place: Pacific Ocean: North... | reverse complement strand
GTGCCCAATCCCCACCTGGCACTGCGCGCCGCGCTGGCCGGTCTTCCACCCGGGGGCTGCGCGCTGGCGACGGGAAGCGTCTACCTGGCGGGGATCGCCCGCCGGGTCTGGGCCGATCCGGCCGCGGCGGTCACTGGAAGCCGACCGGCTTCCCCCCTTGCCGGGGACTGATCCGGCACGCGAGCCCGAGCCTCGGCTTCCAGGTCACCGGTGCGTTGATCGTGCTGTTCTTCGTCGACGAGTCGCGCCGCCGCTCGATCTAGCTGCCCAGCGAGGCCCAGACGGCGCCGAGCACCGCGCCGACGTCGCCGTAGCCCGGGTGGGGCGGCGGCGGCGGGGGAGGGCGGTTGGTCTCCAGGGCGCGGGCGGCCGCGGTGAGACTGCGGGCGGAGCGCCGCAGGCGCCCGAGGGTGAGCGCGAGATTCGAGGGGCGGCTGCGTGCCAGCCACAGCCGCCGCAGGCGCCGGCCGAGCGCGCGCTGCTCGCCGGCCAGCCCGCGCAGACTGCGTGCCAGCTTGCGGCGCGCGCGGCCGTCGAGCCGGCGCGGCTTTCGGCGCCAGGCGAGGTACTCGCCGCCGGCGCGCGCCTTGTGCACGGCGAAGAGCGAGGCGTCGGCCGCGTAGAGGAGTTCCCGCCAGGTGAGCGTCTCGCGGCGAAAGAGAGGTCGCGCCGCTTCGATGCGGTCGCGCGCGCCGGCGAGGCGTCTCGCGGCGCGGTCGAGCGGCGCGCGCCGCGCGCCCTGCACGAAGAAGCCCCTCTCCACGTCGTCGAAGAAGAGGAACTGCAGCGGCGAGCCGTTGAAGACCGAAAAGCCGACGTCGTGCACCGCGCCGAGTTCGCGATAGAGGCGCGCGACGGTGCCGCTGGTGTCGCCGAAGATCGTCCGGGAGAAGGCGCGATCGAAGTCCGCGCCTTCTCCGCCCCAGGCCTGCTCGGCAGCCCACGCGTAGGCGTGCCAGGAGTTTCCCTGGAGGTTGTAGTGCCCGAAGTCGCCCCAGTCGGTGATCAGGAGCCCCAAGGCGCCGTGGCGCTTGCCGGCATCGGCCCAGCCCTTGACGTTCGCGACCGCGTTGTCGACGCGTGGGAAGAGACAGTTCCAGCTCGAGGTGCCCGGACACACGAGGAAGTCGCGACCGTGCTCGGCAAAGCGCTTCACCCGGTCGTAGTCGCAGATGGCCTCGTACCACCAGTCGAGGAAGACGACGTCGTCGTCGAACTCGGGGAGGCGCTCGGGGTGGGCGTGCGGCATGTCCGCCCAGATCATGGTGCGCTTCCCGTGGGTGCGGGCCAGTTCGCGGACCCGGCCCACGTGTGAGAGAAACGGCCCTCCTTCTCCCAGTTCCTGCTGCATTCCGGCCGACCGGCCGGAACCCAGGTCGAAGCTCTCGTCGCAGTTCGCGTTGAAGAGGCTCGAACGAAAGTTCGGGAGGAACTCGTCGTAGAGATCGCGAAGCAGCGCGTAGGTCTCGGGAACGGCCGGCGCGAGGGTCCAGTTGCGCGGAGTTTCTGCCAGGTGGGCGTAGCCCGGGAGGTTCAGCACGTGATCCATGTGACCCAGCGACTGGAGCGATGGGACGAGTTCGACGCCGCGTTGCGCCGCGTAGCTGTCGAGTTCGCGGAGGATCTCGGCCTCGAGCGGCGAGGCGCCGGCGCCAATTCTCGGATGCCGTCGGAAGCGGAACGTGTGCTCCACGTAGAGCATCAGGACGTTCAGCTTGAGGCGCGCGCAGTTGTCCACCACCGCGCAGAGCGTCTCGAGCGTCGGGACCTTGCCGCGCGACACGTCGAGCATGACCCCGCGCAACGGCAGGTCGGGTGCGTCCTCGATCTCGCAGCACGGTACGCGTCCCCGGGCGTCGCTGAGCTGGACCAGGGTCTCCACCGCCCAGCGCAGACCCGCGGGTCCGGCCCCGACGAGTTCGGCCCCCTCTCCGGCGATCGCAATCCGGTACGCCTCGCCCGCGTCGCCCTCGCGCCGCAACGCGAGGCTCGGTCCGAGGTCGTCGGGGCGCGCGTGGGTCTCGATCGGAAGCGCGAGGCTCCGGTCGTCGCGAAGGCGTTCTTGAAGCGCGCGTGCCGTGGCGAAGTCTCGGTCCGTGGTGTCCGGGCCGAGCACGATCGGGAGCCCGTCGCGAAGTTGCAGCGCGCCGCGACCCGGGCAGACGCGTTTCGGAGTCGGCACGATGTCCGGAAGCCGCATTGTCGCAGCATAACCTGCGAAAAGAGTCGTCGGACGGCGCGCCCGAAAGATCGCCCGGATCGGCTCATCGCAACGCGCGATGGGAGGGGTAGCCGACCCGGGCGCTTCGGACGACGCGGTTGCCGCGCCTTCGGACGAGGGGAAAGCAAGCGCCGTGCCAGCTGGCCGCGCCGTGTGCGGGTGTCCCCGGAAGCGACTGCAGTCACGGTGTTCGTGGGGGTTTCGGGTTCTCGAGGCCGTGCACCGGTCCGGCAGTTCCGGCCGCCCGGGGTGACGCAATTTGCGTCGGCTCGACGGAATTCCTGCGTAGACGGCCCGGTCAGCTGCGTTCGAGCTGCGCAAGCGCGGCGACGTGGTCCGGTGTCGTACCGCAGCAGCCCCCGATGACTCGGGCTCCGGTGGCAATCCAGTCGCGGGCTCGGAGCGCGAGTTCGGCGGGCGTGTGATCGTCGTTGTGGGCGAAGACCGCGTCGCCGTCGGGGGAATCGACGGGCGTGCCGAGATTCGGGTACACCCCGAAGGGCATCCCGCAGGCCGCAAGGACACGCAGACACGCCGCGACGTTCGCGGGCGGCAGGCAGTTCACGAGCACGGCGGCCGGTCTGCTATCGCGCACCGCTTCGATCGCCTCCTCCAGGGGTTCTCGGGAGAGCAGACGGGCGCCCGTCCAGCAGGTGAAGCTCACGAGGACCGGCAGGCCGGCGTCGCGCGCCGCGCGCGCGGCCGCCACCGCCTCTCGCACCGTGTTCATGGTTTCGGCGAGCACGCCGTCGGCGCCGGCTTCGGCGAGGTTACGCGCGTGCTCGGCGTGCTCCCGGCCGAGCGCGTCGTCGTCCGGAACGCGCTCCGGGGAGAAGCAGTCCTCGAGAGGCGGCGCCGAACCGAGCACGGCGGCGCGGTCTCCAGCGGCGTTTCGGGCCAGCGAGACGGCGGTTGCGGTGAGTTCGGCCGCCCGCTCGCCGAGACCCCCGCGCGCCAGGGTACGCCGCTGGGTGCGGAAGGTGTTGGCGGTGAGCAAGTCGGCTCCCGCTGCGACGTAGTCGGTGTGGATGCGGCGCACGGTTTCCGGGTCGTTCACGAGCGCGTGAGCCGACCACAGGGGGAGAGAAGCCCTCACGCCCCGACGTTCGAGTTCGGTTCCGGTCGCGCCGTCGAGGAGCAGGGCCGGACCCGCCGCGATCCGATCCAGCCAGTTCATGCCGGTATACTCCGCCGCCACATGCCGGGCTCCACCGTCATCGCGACCCACCCCAGGGCGGGCCGCGTCGAGCCCACGCGGCTCGCCGTCCGGACCGCCGAGGCTACCGCAGCGCGCGAATCGTCAGCGAAAGAGGACCGGGTGGTCGCGACCGCATTCGCGAGCGGCGAGTCGCGGCTCGGTCCCATCGCGGTCGACGTCTCGGTCGACGCCGTGGGCGCCCAGGCGACCCTCCAGGTCGGAGTGCGCAATGTCGGGGACGCGCCGGTGGCGCTCGCCGGCGCGATCGTCGGCTTGCGCTGGCGCTGTCCGGAGCCGGTGGCGCTGCGCTGCTTCCAGAACGGCTGGCAGTCCTGGTCTGAGACGCGCGCCCGGGACCTCGATGCCGAAGGCGTCGTGCCGTTCTCCTCGGGCTCCTGGCTGCGCGGGATCCATCACGCCGTCGGCACCCCGCCGCCGGACCGCGCGGGCTGGCACGAGTCGCACCTCGTCACGGTTGCAGGCGCCGCGTCCACCGGCGTGGCCTGTTGCGTCGGTGTCCTGGAGCGCGGTCGCGCGTTCGGCATCGTATACCTCCAGCGCGTACCGGAAGGCGTACACATCGAGGTGGAACTCCGCGTGGATGCGACGCTCGAGCCGGGGGCGCAACTGGCCCTCGATCCGGTGCGCGTCGAGGTCGGCGAAGACTCGGCCCGGCTGCTCGAAACCTTTGCCACGGCGCACGGCCGGTCGGCGGCTGCGCGCGCGTCGGCCCCCTTCGCGTCCGGCTGGTGCAGCTGGTACCACTTCTTCCACGACGTCACCGAGGAGGACGTTCTCCGCAACCTCGAGGCCCTCAGCGCCGTCCGCGACGAGATCCCCGTCGAGATCGTTCAACTCGACGACGGTTGGCAGCGCGCCGTCGGTGACTGGCTCGAGACCAATGCGAAGTTCCCTCGAGGTCTCGCGCCCCTCGCCGCGGACGTGCGTGACGCGGGCTTCGTGCCCGGACTCTGGACCGCCCCCTTCTGCGTGGTGCCCGAGAGCCAGATCTTTGCCGATCGAGAGGCCTGGCTCCTCCGGGGTCCCGATGGCCCGCACCGCGTGCTGGTGCATCCGCAGTGGAGCGCCGATGCTTCGGTCTACGCCCTGGATCCGAGCCGCGCCGAGGTCGAGGCGCACCTCGAGGCGCTCTTCCGCGCGCTCGTGGACTGCGGCTTCGGATACCTGAAGCTGGATTTCCTCTACGCCGCGGCCATGGAGGCGCGGGCGCACGACCCGGCGGTGCCCCGCGCGACCCGGCTGCGGCGGGGACTCGAGGCGATCCGCCGGGGAGCCGGCGAGGAGGCGCTCCTGCTCGGCTGCGGTTGCCCCCTCGGACCGGCGGTCGGTGTGGTGGACGCCATGCGGATCGGGCCCGACGTGGCGTCGACCTGGTCGTCCGAAGGCGGGATTCCCGGCATCGAGGCGACGTTGCCCGCGGCGCGCAGTGCGATCCACGGCACGCTGGTGCGCACGTGGATGCACCGGCGCTACTGGGTCAACGATCCGGATTGCCTGGTGGCCCGCGACGCCGCGCTCGGGGAGACCGAAGTGGCCACGCTCGCTGCGGCGATCGGCGTCAGCGGCGGGAGCTTCTTTCTTTCGGATGACCTCGCGCAGCTGTCGCCGGGCCGGCGGGCGCTGGCGCGCGAGACCCTCGAGACGGCGCGCGCCGTGGACCGGCTGGGTCTTCCCGGGCGGGTCCGGACGACGGATCTGCTGGCCCTTCCAGCGCCGACGACCCTCGTCGCCGGAAATGCGGCCGGTGCGACCGCGGTGCTCGTGAACCTCGGCGACGTCGCGCGGCGTGTCGAGCCGCCGGTGGAGTGGGAGGGCGCGCACGACGCACTCGCACACGATTTCGAGCCGCGCGAGAGCGCCGTGCTGCGTCTCGATCGGGAGGTGTCGCTGGCGGTCTTCTGCGACTTCGACGGAACCTTCTCGGTCCAGGACGTCGGATCGACGCTCGCGCAGCGCCACGCTGGCGAGGTCCGGGAACGAGCGTGGGCACGCTACGAGCGCGGGGAGATCACGGCCTGGGAGTACAACATGGAGGTGCTCGACGGTCTCCTCCTGCCGCGTCACGAGGTCGAGCGCTTCCTGGAGACCATCGATCTCGATCCCGGTGCGCGCGACCTGGTCGCCTGGTGCGAGGAGCGCGGCGTTCCGTTCCGGGTGCTCTCGGACGGGTTCGACGCGAACCTGAACCGGCTCCAGGAGCTTCACGGTGTGAGCTTCGAGTACGACGCGAACGTCCTGCGCTACGACCGCGGTCGTTGGCGGCTGCGTCCCGGCCATCCCGACCCGAGCTGTGGCTGTGGAACCGGGCTGTGCAAACGCGGCCGCATCGAGGCCTTCCGCGCCGGGCGGCCGGGCGCCACGCTCGTTCACCTCGGCAACGGCCGGGTCTCGGACCTGTGCGGCGCCCTGGCGGCGGACATCGCGTTCGCAAAGGACTCGCTGGCGGTGGAACTCGAGGCCCGGGGTCACCCGTTCGAGCGCTTCGAGACGCTGTGCGACGTGGTTGAACGTCTTCCGCAGTTCGAGGGCGGGGCGGCTTTCCCCGGGGCTCGCTAGCGTTTCGCCCCATGACGGAGGCCGAGCCGCGGGTGGCGGTCGTGGGCGCCGGTCTCGCCGGGCTGACGGCTGCGCTGGAGCTTCACCAGCGCGGTCTCGCCGTGACGGTGCTGGAGCGCGCGAAGCGGCCGGGGGGACGCGCGCGGAGCCAGGTCCGCGACGGCCTGCCTCTCGAGGTGCTGTCGCCGGTCGTGTCGAGCGCCGACGCCGAACTGCTCGCACTCGTGACCGAGTCGGGTGCAGGGGATGCGTTTCTCCCGCTGCGGCCCGTGATTGCGGGACAGTTCCGGCGTGGACGCGTTTCGGCGGTCGACCCGCGCGGGCCCCTCGATTTCGCGCGGATTCCCGGGTTGCGTCGCCGCGAATCCCTGAGGTTGGTCCGCCTGCCGCGTCTGCTGCGGCGCTACGCGAGGCATCTGCCAGCCGGCGCGCCCGAGGCGGGGGCACCGCTCGACGACCGGAGCATCGCCGACTTCGGGCGTCTCTACTTCGGACGCAGCGTCGTCGAGCACTGGTTCGGCCCGTTCGCGAGCAGCGAGTCGCTGGGCGATCCCGACGAGACGAGCCGCGTGCACCTACTGAGGCGCCATCGCTTCCATTTCGGGGTTCCGCGCGGACTCCCACGGGCGCGGCTCGAGGATCTGGTCGAGGCCGCGGCCGGGCGGGCGGCCGTGCTCACCGGTGCCGACGTCCGTCTGGTGCGCCCGGCTTCCGGCGGCGGGCTGGTCGTGGACTACACGCGCCGGGGCCGGGACCATTGCGTCGAGGTGGACGGTGTGGTGATCGCCGTGCCGGCCGCCGGCGCCGCGGCGTTGGGTGCGGCGGTCCTCACGACGGGGGAGCGGGACGTGCTGAGCCGCGTTCGCAGCAGAGCCGCGGTCACGCTTTGTGCCCGCAGCTGCCGACCGCTCTCGTGGCACGCACGCGAGGTCCGCGTGCCGCGATCCGAGGGTGGCGCAGCGGAGACCTTCCTCGTGGAACCCGGCATGGCCGGGGGGCGGGTTCCCGAGGGTTTCGGAAGCGTTGCGCTGCACGCGACCGGGCCGTGGAGCGATCGCGCCCTGGACCTGTCCGACGAGGTGATCGAAAAGGAGCTTTGCTCCGAACTCGATCGGCTCCAGCCGGGTACGACGGCGGCAGTCGACTTCGCGCAGGTGCTTCGCGTTCGCGACGCGCGTCCCCGTTTCGACGTCGGCCACTACCGCGCTCTTGCGCGCCTCCAGCGCATCGAGTCCGAATGCCGCGCCGAGGGCCGACGCCTGGTCCTGGCGGGCGACTACCGCATGGATCCCTCCTGGAACGGGGCCGTCGCCTCCGGGCGCCGGGCGGCCCAGGCGCTGGCGGGCGACCTGCTCGGGGTTCGATCCGCGCGCGGCGGGTCGTAGGCGCGCGCGGGCTCGGGCCGGTTAGGTCCGTTTCTCCTCGTCACCCGTGAGCGCACGTTCGAGGCCTTCGAGCGCCTCGCGCAGTGTCTCGGAGGCCTCGAGGGCGCGCTGTTCGAACTCCTCGACGAGCGCCTGGCTGCTCCGCCGCAGCGATTCCTGCACGCCCTCGAACGACCCGGCCAGGGCCTGGCGTGTGAGGTCACGCCGGCTCGAACGCAGTTCGATACGCCAGCCCGCCTCGACGCGCCGCAGGTGCGTGTAGAAATCGACGTCCCGGCCCGCGGGCGCGAGCACGGCGCGCGTGGGAACCAGTGCCTCCGACTCGTTGCCGAGCGCCTCCTCGAAGGCAAACTGCTCGAGGGCGTAGGTCTCGGACAGCTCGCGCAGGGCGGGCACGTTGCCTTCGACGGTCAACGCCCGGGCGGCCTCGTAGTTCTCCTCCTGGAAGGCGTCCCAGAAGCGAATCGATACCTCTCGCGGCGACTCTTGTGGCTCCCCGCAGGCGCCGAGGACAGCAGTCAGCACAGCGGCGAGGAGGACTCGCGGAAAGCGAAGCTCCATCGACGCCGAGCGTAGGGCGATGTCAGGCCGAGAGCAACGCGATCGTCACGCCGTCACCGCCTCGATCCGGCTCGGCGTCCAACACCCCCGTGACGTAGCCGGTGGCGTCGAGGTGCTCGCGGACCACGCGCCGCAGCGCTCCCGTGCCGAGCCCGTGCACGATCTCGAGCCGTTCGCAGCCGGCGGCCGCGGCTGCGTCGAGCGCTGCGTCGAGGCGGTCGCGGGCCTCGTCGGCGCGCAGGCCGCGCAGATCGCAGCGCTTCGTGCCCCCGGCCGTCAGCGCGGGCGTCGGTGCGGCGGCCCGGGGCGTCCCCGGCGGGCTCCCGGGCGTCGCCGCGCCGACCCGCTCCATCGGAACCACGAGCTTCACACTTCCGACACGCACGCTGACGCGGCCCTTCTTGTCGGGCAGCGCCAGCAGGGTGGCGCCGCCGCCGCCGGGGACGGTTATCGCGTCTCCGGGCCGAGCGCGGTTCCAGTCCACCGGGGCCACCGCCGGCTCCTCCCGTTCGCGTGGCTCGACCGTCTCGCGCGTGCGTGCCTCCATCTCGAGCAGTTCGGTGCGGACCTTCGCCGCCTGTTGCGAAGTGTTGGCGCGCTGGAGTTCGCGCACGACGCCGGCGATCTCCGCGTGGGCGTCGCGGAACGAGCGGTCGAGGTCGCCGCGCATCTCCCGGTAGAGGCGCTCCCGGCGCTCCCGGAGCTTCTCGAGTTTCGTCGAGTACTCCCGGCGCGCGGCGTCGCCCTCGGCCCGCACGCGCTTTGCTTCCTGCTGCTCCCGTTCGAGAGTCGCGCGGCTCGCCGCCAGCTCCGACAGCATGCGGTCGAGGCGCCGGTCCTCGTGCGAGAGGAGTGCGTCAGCCCGCTCGAGCACCGTCCGTGGCATCCCCATGCGGGCGGCGACCGCCGAAGCCGAGGAGGTCCCGGGGAGCCCCATTCGGAGCCGGTAGGTCGGTGCGAGTGTCTCGGGATCGAACTCGACGCTGGCGTTGGCGAAGCGCAGGTCGACCGCGGCCATCTCCTTGAGGAGTCCGTAGTGGGTCGTGGCGATCGTGCGCGCGCCGACGTCGGCGAGTACTTCGAGGGTCGCCTGCGCCAGGGCGGCGCCCTCGCCCGGGTCCGTGCCCGTTCCGATTTCGTCGAGCACGACCAGCGAGCGGGTGTCGGCCCGCGAGGTGATCTGGGCCACGTTGGCCATGTGCCCGGAGAACGTGGAGAGGTGTTCTTCGATGTTCTGGGTGTCTCCGATGTCGGCGAGCAGCGCGTCGAAGACGTCGATTCGCGCGGGTGCGGCGGCCGGCACGAAGAGCCCGCAGCGCGCGAAGAGCACCGCGAGCGCCGCGGCCTTCATCGCCACCGTCTTTCCGCCGGCGTTTGGACCGGAGAGGACGAGTACGTGGAAGTCCCGGCCGATGTGCAGGTCGTTCGCCACCGACTCTTCCGGCGGGATCAGCGGGTGGCGGAGCAACGGCAGTGCAATCTGAGCTTCGTCCCCGACTTCGGGCTCCACCGCGTCGAGGTCGAGCGCGTAGTGTGCCCGGGCGAAGGCGATGTCGATGTGCACGAGGAGCGTGAGACCCTCCTCGATCTCATCGGCCGCATCGGCCACTGCAGCGGAGAGCTCTCCCAACACGCGGCGCACCTCCCGTGCCGCTGCGAGCTCTGCGCGCTTGTGGCGATTGTTGAGATCGACGAGCGCCTGGGGCTCGATGAAGAGCGTGGTTCCCGAGCGCGACGCGTCGTGGACGATGCCGGGCACGGCGCCTCGCGAATCCGCCCGCACGGGCAGGACATAGCGGTCATTGCGCAGCGTGGCCCAGTTGTCGGACAGGTGGCTGCGCACCTCCGGGCTCCCGAGGAGACGATCCACGTGGCCCTGGATCTCGCCGGAGAGCCGGCGCGAGTCGCGGCGGGCTTCGGCCAGAGCGGACGACGCGTCCTCGCGCACTTCACCGCTCTCGTCGATGCTCCGCTCGATCTCGGTGCGCAGTACGGCGTTCGGCGCGATCCGGTCGGCGACCGCCGCGAGGTGCGGCGCCTCGTCGGCTCGTTCACCCAGGAACCGCGCGGCGGCGTGCAGTGCGCCCAATGTGCTGGCCACACGGCGCAGCGCCTCGATGTCGAGGGCTCCGCCCTTCCGGACCCGGGCGAGGCTCTGCGAAAGATCCGAGGCGCCGGAGAGCGGCGCAGGCGTGCCCGCGAGCAATGCGAGGGCCTCGCGGGTCTCGCTGAGGCGCTTGCGCATGCCGGCGGCGTCCGGAGAGAAGATTGCTCCGCCCGGAAGAGCGTCCGTGTCACCGCCCAAGATCTCCTGGCGCGCCTGCGGAGTGCGTGCGTGTTCCGCCAGCCGCTCGAGAACCTGCGCCCACTCCAGCCGTTCGAGCGTCTTCTGCGAGATGTCGAAGCTCACCTGCACATTCTAGACTGCTTCGATTCGTTCCATTTGCGGCACTCCGGGCCACTCACGACCGAGATGCAGCTCGAGATGCGCGTGCCGTCCACAGAAGCGGTGCACGATGCCACACGTGACCTCGACCGCCGAAGCGTGGTGGAGATCGTCGAGGCGATCCACGCCGAGGACCACAATGCGTGGCTCGCGGTGGGAAGTGTGCTGTCGAGGATCGCCGAGGCGGCGGACGTGCTCGTGTGCGCGCTCGACGCAGGGGGTCGCTGGTTCAACGTCGGGGCGGGAACATCCGGGCGCATGGGCGCGCTCGACGCTGCGGAGATCCCGCCGACGTTCGGATTGCCGCCGGGGCGCGTGCAGGCGGTGATCGCCGGGGGCCTCCCCGCGCTCTCCCGGGCCGTGGAAGGCGCTGAGGACGACCCGGAGGCTGGTGCCGCCGAGCTGCGCGAGCGGGGCCTCGCGCCGGGGGACGCCGTGGTGGCGCTGTCTGCCTCGGGAACGACCCCGTTCACCCTGGGTTGCCTCGAGGCCGCCCACGCGGTGGGCGCGCACACGATTGGCATCAGCTGCGACGCCCGTTCGCCCCTGGCCCGGGGTGCGGCGATCAGCATCGCACCCGAGGTGGGGCCCGAGGTGATCGCCGGCTCGACCCGGATGAAGGGCGGGCTCGCCCAGAAGATGATCCTGCACTTGCTCTCGACCACGGCGATGGTGCGGCTCGGTTACGTCTCGGGAAACCTGATGACGCACCTGCGGCCGGTGTCGACGAAGCTGCGCGAGCGCAGCGAGCGCATCGTGATGACAGTGGCCGGCCTGTGCCGCGCAGACGCGGTGCGCCTGCTCGAGCGCACCGACGGCGACATCGCGCGGGCGGTGCAACTGGCCAGTCGCTAGGGTCGCCGCAGTCGCGCCAGCCCCAGCCCGAGCAGGCCGAGCAGGAGCGCGGGCGCCACCGCCGGTCCGACGGGGACCTGCGGGTTGAGGCCCGAATCGGAGATGGAGATCGTGTCGATCGATCCGGTGGTGACGACCTGGTCGTCGACCGCCTGGGCCACGACGCCGATGCTCGTCAGCGTGGGATCCCCGGTGATCGCAGCGGCGACGTTGGCGGCGACCTGCGCGGCCGTCTGGCCGGCGACGGTGGTCACCGGGAGGATCACGCCCTCGACGACGATCTCGATGGAGCCCCCCGCGGCAATGCCCGCGAAGGGCTGGACGAACTCGGTCTCGCAGGTGGCGGCGCATCCGTCCAAGTCGAGGCGGTTGGCGTCGTCGCACTCCTCACCCGTCTGCAGCGTGCCGTCGGCGCAGAACTCGGTGCACTGGGCCGGCACCAGGAAGGACTGCGTATTGGTCGTGAGCACCGGGTTCGTGGAGACGCTGGCCCCGTCCCCGATGCCGCGCTTCGCAAACGCGCGCCACAGGAAGCACTCGTCCGCGCCCCCGGTCTCGTCCATCTCCGCCAGCAGGATCGCATCGCGAGCCTCGATGAAGGTCGGATCGCACGGCTGGTTCTTGAGCCCCTCGACGACCAGCCGCAGCGCCCGGTTGTTTCCGCCCGTGCCCGCATGGAGGTCCGGGTCGAATCCGTAGGCGTGCACGAGTTCCCAGTGAGCTTCCCAGAGCATCGACGCCCAGACTTCGCCCACGCCGTGGGGCTGGCCCTGCGTCGCGATGTGGGCCAGGGTCAAGTCGTCCACGGCGAGGTCGGTGCTGTAGGAGCGCGTGCGGATTCCCGGGCCTTCGAGGGATTGCCCGATGAGGTAGGCGGCGATTGGTCTCGGGTCCTCGGCCGCGTCGTCGGGATCGGCGGTCAAGGAGATGGCGAAGTAGTCGCTCCAGCCCTCTCCCATCCCCTTGCTCTGGGTCACTTGGAGGCAGCTCGTGTTCGCGGCGCCGCCCGTCAGGCGATTGGTGACGCCGTGGGCGAACTCGTGGAACACCACGCCGTTGTCGAGCGCGGCGTCCCGGTGGACGCCGCTCGAGAGCGTCACCGCGACGCTGCCCGTCTCCGAGGCGATCATCGCCCCGTGGTCCTGCCCGATGAAGAGCGAGGCAATCGTGATGCTGGCGTCGGTGCCTGACATCGTCACGGTTTCGTTGCCCACGTTGTTCACGATGACCGCGGCGATGGCGCCGGCGTCCTGGGCGTTTTTTACCTTGACCGTGAAGTTGCAGGAGCCGCGGTCCATGAGGGCGATGTTGCCCGAGATGGCGGCACCGTTGGTGAGGGCCTCGCAGGCGTCGGTGCTCACGCCGGTGCCGTCCTCCGCCCGAACGATGGTTCCGCTGATTCCGGACGGGGTGAGCGACGTCCCGAAGAGCGCCGGCGCGGCAGGATAGAAGCCCGCGATGCCGGCCGGGGACGTCACCTCGAGGTGGGTGATCCCGGTCCAGAGGTACATCTCCATTTCGGGGGCGAACCCGTCGGGCGGCGTGGCGAACTGCGCGTTGTTCGTGTTCCCGCCGTCCTGGGCATCGGCCCCGATCGCGTCGAGTCCGCTGCCTCCGTTTCCGTAGTTGTTTTCCTGGAAGTTTCCGCTCGCCTCGTCGAAGCCGAGCCGGTAGAAGATGTCGTGGGCGAGGTTGACCGAGTGGAAGAGATTTGTGATCACCGCCGCCTGGTGGGTACTGGGCTGGTCGCTGAGGTCGATGGGGAAGTCGAAGACGAGTCCGCCCCCGCCGTCCGGACGGAATCCGCCGCTGTCGTCGGCGTCGACGTCCTCCTGGGCGAAGACGTTGTTGCCGCGCGTGTCCGTGAACTCGGCGCCCGCGCTGCCATCAGTGTCGTGCCAACCGTAGGGCGAGGCGATCGGGTCTGCGACCGCCGTTACGAGGGCGCGCGGTCCCGCGTCGGGGCTGACGAGCGGGACCGGGTAGACGCGGTAGCCCTCGTGGTTGACCCAGTCGCTCTGCTTCAGCAGCTCTCCGGTGACGGCGTCGATGTGGACGTGCCACCAGTGCTGTCCGTCCAGCGTCCGGATCACGAGATCCCAGGCGAGGCGAAGCGCGTCGTTCCGCGGCACGTAGGTGAGCCGCGCCGGGATCTCGGTCCGCGACACCGTGCCTCCGGCGAAGACGATCTCGCGGGCGCGCCCACCGGGTATGCGCACGACCGGGTTCGCCGTGGGGGCGGGAAGCTCCAGCGCCTCGGCTGCGCGCGCGAGGGCGGCGTGGGCGTCGAGGGTCGGCTGGGCAGCGTTCGTCTTCGACGCCGCGTCGGGAACGGCGCGGCTCCAGCGCCCGAAGACGCGACCGTTGCGGTCGACGGCGAGGCCGAGGTCGCCGCCCACGACATCGCGGCCCGCCACGCGCTGTCTCAGGTTCACATGGGTCGTTCCCGAACGCTGCGTCACGAAGCTCCGCTCGGCAGCGCCGTCCAGGTCGCCCTGGCGAAGCCCCAGTTCGGCGCGCCGCGCGTGCAGGTGGGCGCGGGCGATCGCCCGCGGGCTTCCCGCGGTCGGCCCGGAGAGGTAGCGGGTCGGCGGGGCCGCCGAAGGCGCCGGGGCCAGCCCAGCGCCGAGCGCGAGGAGCATGAGAAGGGGGAGTAGGTGTCGTTTCACGG
>Ga0310342_100001666_pt1 | contig 13923 bp, 11 predicted proteins | sample S15DNA20500_MG_FD_206155 | JGI IMG/M metagenome (GOLD analysis project Ga0310342, IMG submission 206155) | Marine microbial communities from station ALOHA, North Pacific Subtropical Gyre - S1503-DNA-20-500_MG | ecosystem: Environmental > Aquatic > Marine > Oceanic | place: Pacific Ocean: North... | reverse complement strand
GGATGTTGACGACCGCGGGGCCGACGTTCTGGACAGCCAGGACGGCGGGGGTCCGCCGGTCCAGGTTCGGTAGCGGCTGCTGCGCCCCTGCGGCGCTCATGAGGCCCAGCAGGGCCAGCAGAATCGGGGCTTGTGCTTGCATGGCAGTCTCCCAGGTGCCGCTCTCCGTTCGAGCATACGGTGCGAACCCGCGCAGGGAGAGGCAATCTTGCTCGATCAGGTCCGTCCGCCAGATCGAGGTCTTTGGCGGCAACATTCGCCGAGCGTTGGAGTTGTCCCCCGTGGCTCCGGCCGCCGGTAGTGGTATACGTGGGCGGCACGCCGTTCGCTCCAGGAACCGGTCCACCCGCGTTCGACCAGGAGACTCCATGTCCCGTCCGTCTTCCACCATCCTCCTCATCCTGCTCGCTGGTGTTCTTGGCGGGTGCGGAGACGAGGCCGCCGAGGACCCGGCGCCCGAGTTCGAGGAAGACCGGGACCTGAAGGCGAGGCAGCTCTTCGTGACGGCGAGCGCCAAGTCCCGCCAGGACAAGATCCCGTACCTGGAGAGGCTCATCGGCATGTATCCCGACAGCCGGTTCGCGCCGGAGGCACATCTCGGGATCATTCAAGTCCTGCTCCACTCCACGGTCGGTCGCGCGGACGACGCGCTCGCCAAGACCCGGATCTTCGCCCACCGTCATCCGACCCATCCGCTGGTCGTCGAGGCGTGGTACTGGATAGCGCTGCACTGGAAGGACGACGCAGAAAAGGGCCCCGAGATAAGGGCTGAGTGGAAGGCGTGGCTCGATGAGACGCGGGGTCGGGACGACCTGGATGACGCCAACTTCAAGGCATTTCTGTGGCTGCACTCGGCGTACGCGGCGGACGGGGTAGGGGATAAGTCGGCCGCGATTGAGTTGCTGGATCAGGCGTCGGAGTGGGACGTCCCGGACAAGAATGTTCAGCTCAGGATCGCCTTCCGTACTGGTAGCTACAGGGCCGCGCAGGGGAAGCCGCAGCAGGCGCGGGTTGCCTTTGAGGAGGCGCTTCAACTCGCGACCGACGGCGCCAAGGGCGTCAGTCCCCAGGCGATCAAGGACGCGCTGGCAGGGCTGGGCTCCGACGGCGAATAGCCGCCCCGCTGGGTGCCGCGAGGGCTGACCTAGGCGTGGCGCTTGAGCTGGTCGTCGAGGAACGCTCGCAGCTGGTCGTTGTGCAGTTGGATGGCGCGGCTGCCGTTCTCGCCTTGCAGGTGCGCCTGCCACGATTGCGGGATCAGCGGGGTCAGCAGCAACAGCACGTGCAGGGCGATGGCGACGAAGATCATGCCCTTGGCGCAGCCGAGCAGGAACCCGAGGCAGCGATCGGACGAGGTCAGCCGCGCCTTTTCGATCCAGCGTCTCATCAGGTGTCCCAGCCAGGCCATCACGGCGTAGGTGACGATGAAGATCCCGATCCAGGCCGCGACCGTACGAATCGGGTCGTTCGGGTCGTTGGACTCGATCCACGTGATCGGCGGCGCGTTGGCGACCGTCGCGGCGAATCGGATGCCTAACCAGAACGCGAGGATCACGCTGCCGAGGCGGAACGCCTGCCACGTGAAGCCTCGAAACGCACCGATGGCCCCGTTGAGCAAGATCACGAAGAGGACGATCAGGTCGATGCTGTTCATCGGATGCGGGGCGGCCCCGAAGGTGCATTCGGACGAGACGCGGATTCTGGCGCGATGGTAACGCGAACCCGTGAACACGGGGGGCGTCGCGAGGCACGGAAACGGCCCTGAGACGGTGTCGCCTCGGGGCCGTTCTTGGAGTGGGCGTAACTGGACTCGAACCAGTGACTTCCACAATGTCAATGTGGCACTCTAGCCAGCTGAGCTATACGCCCGATCGCTGGCATTCTGCACCATCGAGAGGCTGGTTCAAGGGGGGCTGTGGGTGCCTTTTCACGCCGGGCACTCACAGGCGGAACTCTGCTAACATCTCGGCAGGCAAGGGCTTTCAGCGCGCGGCGCGGAGGCCCACCGCAGGTGGCCCCTCATGAAGTGCGCTCTCATCACCGGCATCACCGGCCAGGACGGCTCGCACCTCGCCGAGTTCCTTCTGGAGAAGGGATATCGCGTCGTCGGTATGGCCCGGCGGGCCAGCGTGGATCACCACGAACGGATCGCCCACATCTTCGACCGGATCGAGGTGCTGCAGGGTGATCTGCTCGACCAGAGCTCCCTGATTTCAGTGCTCGAGGCGGCCGCACCGGACGAGGTCTACAACCTGGCCGCCATGTCGTTCGTGCCGGCGTCGTGGGAGCAGCCGGTCCTCACCGGCGAGTTTACGGGGTTGGGTGTCACTCGCATTCTCGAGGCCATCCGCAAGGTGAACCCGGCTATCCGTTTCTATCAGGCGTCCAGTTCGGAGATGTTCGGCAAGGTCTCCGAGTCGCCGCAGAACGAGAAGACCCCGTTCTGGCCGCGCAGCCCCTATGGCGTCGCCAAGGTGTACGGCCATCTCCTCACGGTGAACTATCGGGAGTCGTACGGGATGCACAATTCGTCTGGCATCCTTTTCAACCACGAGGGTCCCCGGCGTGGCGTCGAGTTCGTGACACGGAAGATCTCGAACGGGGTCGCGCGCATCAAGCTTGGCTTGCAGGACAAGTTGGGGTTGGGGAACCTGGAGGCGCGCCGCGATTGGGGTTACGCAGGGGACTACGTCCGCGCCATGTGGATGATGTTGCAGCAGGATGAGCCCGGGGACTTCGTTATCGCTACGGGCGCGCAGCACAGCGTTCGAGAGTTTTGCGAGATCGCGTTCGGGCACGTGGATCTGGACTATCGGGAGCACGTCGAGCAGAACCCGAGTTTCCTGCGGCCGGCGGAGGTCGACACCTTGCTCGGCGACGCGTCCAAGGCCCGGTCTGTCCTCGGCTGGAAACCGGAGGTCTCGTTCCAGGGACTCGTCGAGATGATGGTAGAGGCGGACCTCGAGTTGCAGCAGCGTCTGTTGCACGCCAGGGGCGGCTCGGGGTAGAGCATGGAGGTGCCCCGACGTGCCCTGGTGACCGGAGCGAATGGCTTCGTCGGTCAGGTGATGGTCCCGGCGCTCGCGGCGTCGGGTTATGACGTCATCGCGACCGGTCGCCGTCCCTCCGCGGACGCCCAGCAGCTGGATGTTACGGACGCCCAGGCCTGTCGAGATGCGGTGGCGGCGGCCGCTCCGGATGTGGTCGTTCACCTCGCTGGGGTGACGTACCTGCCGCAGGTCTTTGAGCGTCAGAGGGAGTCCTTCGCCGCCAATGTCCTGGGGGCCCGCAACGTCCTCGAGGCGGTCCTTGATGCCGCTCCAGAGGCGCGGACGCTGCTGGTGTCGACCTGCTCCGTCTACGGCAGCCCTGAGACCCACGAGTTGCCGTTGAAGGAAGACGCGCCGCTGCGCGCGCTGCATCCCTACGGAGTGCAGAAGATCGGCGTCGAGGTCCTCGGGGACGCATATGGCCGTCGCGGGCTCGACATCGTCGTGGTCCGGCCGTTCAACCACGTGGGGCCGGGTATGGACATGCGCCTCTCCGTGGCGTTCTTTGCCGGGCAGATAGTGGCCGCAGAGCGGGGAGAGCGGGAGCCGATCATGCGGGTGGGAAACCTGGCCGCCCGGCGTGACTTCATGGACGTGCGTGACGTGGTGCGCGCGTATCTCATGCTCCTCCAGCATTCGGCGCCGCCGCGGTTGACCAACATCGCGAGTGGTCGATCCATCGCTATTGCCGATGTGCTCGATGCGCTGCGCGCGCGGGCGCGCGTGGACATGCAGGTCGAGAACGACCCGGGCAGGATGCGTCCGCTGGACACACCGGATCTCGCTGGGGACGCGTCGTTGATCCGGTCGGTGTGCGGATGGGCCCCGGAGATTCCACTCGAAGACACCTGGGATCGCATCCTGGCATGGGCCCGGGACGAACCTTACGGGGACGTCTGGTGATGGATATGCCGTCGCAAGAGCCAGCCCCGTCCAAGGGCGACCTGACCAGGGGATCGCTCTGGCGTAAGTGCCTGCGGTACGGCATGCCGCTCGCGCTCGCGATGATGGGGCACGGACTGTTCAACGTCGTCGACCTCGTCATCGTCGGGCGTGTCGGGGAGGGGGCCATCGCGTCGGTCACCATCTCGGGCATCGTCCTGACCGTCATCATGCTCATGTTCGATGGCGTCTCGAACATCACCGTGGCGTTGACGGCGCAGGGGCACAGCGCCGGAAGACGAAATGCGGTCCACGACGTCGCGTGGGAGTCCTTCTGGTTGACGATCTGGGCCGGACTCGGCTCCGGACTGATCTTCTATCTGCTCGCAGAACCGACCGTCGCGCTGTTCGAGTTCGAGGAGGAGAGCACCGTCGATGCGGGTATCAGTTACCTGGAGGTGATGTCCCTCGGGAACATCACCATGTTCCTGATCATGCAGACGGCGGCGGTGCTGCGTGGCATTGGCAATGCGTTCTGGCCGATGGTGATCCTCGTCGGTGCCAACGCGCTGAATATCCTGCTCGACATCCTCATGGTGTTTGGCTACTGGGGTTTCCCCGAGATGGGTGTGGTCGGGGCTGCTTGGGCGACGGTGATCTCGCGCGGCATCGGTGGCGTGCTGGGACTGTGGCTGATCTGGGAGGGCGTCGTGGACGGGGTGTGCTTGCGGGCTTTTCCGTTCCGGCGGCGCTATCGGTACCTGAAGTCCCTCCTGTTCGTTGGCCTGCCGACGTCCCTGCAGCTATCGGTGCGGGTGTTGTCGGTGTTCTTCCTTCTCAAGCTCGGGCAGGCCGCCTACGAGGGCCAATCAGACGCGTTCGTTGACGGGACCGGGCTGTGCCTGAGGCTGGAGATGGTCGCCGTGTTTCTCGGCCTTGGCTGGGGGGCGGCCGCGACCGGTATCGTCGGGCAGAACCTGGGCGCGAGGCGGGTCCGCCGTGCCCATGTGGCCACGTGGATTCTCGTCGGCTACGCCACCCTCACCATGAGCATCGCCGGGGCCTGTTTGTGGATGTTCAGGGAGAGTCTGTTCGCGGGGATCGGGCCCGAGATCGCAGAAGAGGGTATGTCCCGGGGGATTGACTATCTGCGCATCACGATTCCGTTCTATCCCGTGATGGCCTTCGCCTTCGTGATCTCGCGCGCGCTCAACGGAGCGGGCAGCACCAAGGCACCGATGTTCATCGATTTGTTCCTCTATCTGCTCGTGCTCCCGCCGTTGGCTTGTGCCCTCTCCGGGGTCGGAGTTTTTGGGCTCTGGCAGTCGGACGTGCGGAGCCCGGAGGGCGTGTGGTGGGCGGCGGTTGCGACCCACTGCGCCGCCGCCGTGGCCTACGCCCTTGTGTGGCATCGTGGTCACTGGCGCCGCAAGAAGCTCGCCGACATCCACCGGGACTGACGCGGATTTTTGGTGCCGCTGCGCGCGCAGCGGTCATGCGGCGCGCGGGCCTGGCGTGGGTAGGGTTCGCGGATTGACCGATCCCCGTACCCGGGATTAGGATACGCGTGCTTTCGCGGTTGGGACTTACGCGCCCGGTGCCACTTCGGCATCAAGGTCGCGCTCCGCCTCCACCGCGCTTCCTCACCCGGAGTGCGTGCCATGGTGGATCGGATCCCTAAGAGGGAACGATTGATGAATCTGGTTTCGGCGCTTCTCGCGTCCGATGAGCCGGTGGCTTTCCGTGAGATCGCGGGTCGGGTCATCGGCTATGACGACCCCGCGGGGAGCGAGGCGCTTGAGAAGCGCTTCGACCGGGACAAGGCCGACCTGCGTCGACTCGGCATCCCGATCAAGTACGTGCAGTCCGACGATCTGGGCAAGTCGGGCTACGTCGTCGATCAAAGCGAGGTGTTTCAGCAGCGCGTGACCTTCACGCCTCAGGAGCACCTCTTGCTGGCGATAGCGGGGCGCGTTGGCGCGTCGGCGACCGGCGGCGGCGCCCTCGAAGAGGCCCTGAAGAGCGCCCTGCGCAAGCTGGCCGTCGACCTGGATGGGGTTGATCCTCTCGAAGACCTCGCCCCGGTGACTGTCCTGCGCGCCCGGACCGGTGATCCGCGGACCCTGGACAACCTCAGCGCGCTGTCACAGGCGGTGATCGCGAATCAGAGCGTCCGTTTCAGCTACCGCTCCCTGCACGCGGAGACCGCTGAGAGTCGGGAGGTGGATCCCTATGGGCTCGGCTCATCACACGGCGCATGGTATCTCGCCGGCTGGTGCCACCTCCGGGAGGCCGTGCGGGTGTTCAGGATCTCCCGCGTCGAAGGACTGATCCAGCTGGTCGGCGCCGATGGGCGCCGCGCCTTCGAGGTGCCGCACGACTTTCATATCGAGGACCACATCGGCAAGGAGGCGTGGGAGTTGGGCAGTGGTGAGGCGGTCACGGTCCGGCTCTCTGTCGATCCCGCGGTCGCGACGGAGGGCCTGTTGCCCGGCGCGCGGGCGGTCGGCTCCGAGGCGGGGAGACCGCTGCTCGATGTCGACGTGCGTCGTCCCGGCGCTCTCGTGCCATGGTTGTTGGCGCGCGGGGGCGACGTGGCGGTGGTGCAGCCTGAGTCGTTACGCGAGGCCGTTCGTGCGGAGGCCGATCGGCTGCTCGCGCGGTATCGGGGTGAGCCCGGCGCGCCGGTGGCCACCGTGGCCGGATCCCTCGGGGAGAGGGAGATGGAGGCGTGAGCCAGGTGAGCCTGACGCATGAGGTGGTGAGCCGTTGTCTCTCGCTGATCCCGCTGATCCGCGAGCATCAGGGCATGACGCTCGATGAGTTGTCGCGCCTGTCGCGGTTGCCCAAGGAGCAGATCGCCGACGAGCTCGGCCAGGTCCTGCTCATGTGCGGTGTCCCGCCGTACTTCCCCCATGACTACATCAGCTTCTCGCTGAACGGTGATCGGGTGCAGATCCACTTCGCCGACCATTTTCGGCGTCCCGTCAGCTTGAACCCGCTCGAAGCCCTGGCCTTGAAGCTCGCGTGCGAGAGCCTGACGCCCCCGGGAAAGCCCGTTCCGCGGGCTGTGGCGACGCTCCTGCGCAAGGTCGAGGGGGCCATGTCGACCGAGCAGCGGCGGCAGTTCAAGAACCTGGCGCGTCGGTTCGCCGTCCGCGAGACGGAGGACCTCCCCGGCGGGATCACGGGGCGCGTAGCGCTCGCCGTGGCCGAGCGGCGGCGCCTCTTGCTCGACTACGTCGCCGCCGGGCGGTCTCAGTCTCGTGAGCGTGAGGTCGACCCCTACGGTTTGCTGTGCAGGGAAGGCCACTGGTACTTGGTGGCGCTGGACCTATCCCGCGAGAAGGTCATTCAGTTCCGTCTCGATCGGGTGCGTCGCATCCAGGTGCAGGACGACCGGTTTGAGATCCCGGATGGCTTCCGCCTTGACGACTATGCGCGGGCTCCGACGATTCCGGAGGGGGAGGACCGCGCGCGGGCCAGCGTCCGTTTCCACGGGCCCAGCGCCAGATGGGTACGGGAGACCGCCACCCCGGGCACCGTCGAGGAGGAGGGGGATGGGCGCACCGTGATCTGGTGTCCCGTCATCGGCACCGACGAGGGACTCGCTCGTTTTGTCCTCGGGTTTGGAGGCGACGCCGAGGTGCTCGCGCCTGAGTCTCTCCGGGATCGGGTCCAGGACGCCCTGCGCGGCGCGCACGCGGCCCACGGCTGACGTACTGCATCCCCCGGGGACCCGGAATTCTCTGCCGTATATGAAGAAAGAGGAGGGCGGGTGCGTCATGCGTCCCCCTTCTATTTGCTTACCAGTTAGGCGTTTGTGGAAAGACCGCGTTATTGTGGGCTATTCTTGACGCATCCAGGGGCTGGTGGGCAGACGGATCGTTGACCCCCACATCTGGGCCCGCTTCAATGATGGTCTTTCCCTGGTCCGGACGGGTCCGTGGACTGAGAGGACGATGACGAGACGCCGATTGGTTCCGGCCCTGCTGACGCTGCTGATCACGCTCCCGCTCCCCGTGTGGGCGCAGGGCGAGGATGCGATCGACGACTGGTTCCTGAAGGCGGAGAACGCATTCAAGCGCGGTCGTGATCGCAAGGGACTGGGCTATCTGGACAAGATCGTGGCGGCCGCTCCGGACGACCACGAGGCTCTCCTGCTTGGCCTGGGCCCGGCGATGAACATCGGTCGCTATGACAGCGCCGATGCGTGGTCCCGCAAGCTGGTCGCGCTGAAGCCGGGGAATCGGCGGGTTCGACTCCGCCGTGCTGAGATCCTGGTGGAGCTGGGCCGCCTGGCGGACGCGGAGAAGGTGCTGGAGCCGCTCATGGGGCGGGACGCCGCCGCGCCGGCGAATCGGCCCGCGGTCGATTTCGAGGCCCGGGCGATGGCTGCGCGCATGCGGCTCATGCGGGGACGTCGTGAGGACGCGGATCGGCTGTATGACTCGCTCGTTGAGGAGGCCAAGCGCGTCATCGTCAAGGAGCCCGGGCAGCTGGTCGCGCTGGCCGAGTCGTACACGTTCTATCGTGGGCTTCGCGAGGCCGAGAAGGCGCTCGCCGAGGCGCAGAAGGCGGCGGCCAAGAAGGAGCCCGTCGATCCGCGGCCCAGCCTCGCGCTCGGTCGTCTCTACCTGGATCGGCTCTACCTCCCCGGTGACGCCGTTGAGGAGTTCCAGGAGGCGCTGGTCGCTCGCCCGCGCCTGGCCACAGCACGGTGGGGCCTGTGCCGATCCTATGTGGCGTGGCAGAACCCTGCGAAGGCAAGCGACGCTCGTCGCAAGACCCTCGCGACCAACCCGAAGCACAAGGGCGCGCTCGTCGCGAAGGCAGCGGAGCAGCTCGGTGACATGTCCTTGGCGGCGGCGGAGGACACCCTGGCCGAGGTCCTCGCCATCGACCCCGATTATCGCGATGCGCTCGCGTTGCGGTCGCTGGCGCACCGATTCGCTGGCCGGAGCGAGGCCGCGGAAGCCGCTTGGAAGCGGCTCTTTTCGATCGACCAGACGTACGCCGCAGGGCACCTCGCCGTCGCCGAGGTCCTCAACGGCCGCCGCCGCTGGCAGGAGGCACTGGCCTCGTGTCGCCGCGCCACGAAGGTCGACCCCGAGAACCCTGAGGCGTGGGATGCGCTCGCGCGCTACGCGTTCTTCCTCGGACTCGAAAAGGAGGGGCACGAGGCGTTACGGCAGGCCGACAAGGTCGACAAGTTCACACACCCGTGGCGTCGGAACATGTTCGAGAACCGACGGGTGCTCGGCAAGTTCTACAAGGAGTTCGAGACCCGCCATTTTGTGCATCGCGTGCACCGGCGCGAGCTCGGCGCGTTCAAGCCCTACCTGATCCCGTTCTGCTTGAAGTCCTGGCGTATCCTGACCGAGAAATACGAGTTCGATCCGCCGGGGCTGGCGGAGAAGCCGGGCAAGATCCTCGTCGAGTGGTTCTCCGATCATGGAGATTTCTCCGTGCGGACGCTGGGCTTCACCCACCTCGGCGCGACGGGCGTTTGCTTCGGGCCGTTCATCGGCATGAACTCGCCGGGGGCTCGTCAACCGGGCGAGTTCTCCTGGGCGCGGACGTTCCACCACGAGCTCGCGCATACAATGACGATCGGTCTCGCCAAGGGCCGCATGCCACGCTGGTTGACGGAAGGGCTGAGCACCTACGAAGAGAAGTGCTACGACGCCGCGTGGGACCGGGGCCTCTATCGACAGCTGCACGCCGCGATCGCCAACGATGACCTCTGCAAGGTCCTGACGTTCGATTCGAATTTCGGCGGGCCGCGGGTCGTCTTTGCGTACTTCCAGGGCGGGCTAGTCTGCGAGTGGATGGTCGGCAAGTGGGGGATGCCGAAGGTCCTCGAGATGTTGAAGGCGTACGGTGACGACCGCCTGACACCGGAGATCTTGCGGGACGTCTTCGGGACGACTGCCCAGGGCTTTGATGCGGACTTCAAGGCTTGGATCACGGAACGCATGAAGCCCGTGAAGTTGCAGCCGAAGCTGTCTGAGAAGGCCATCTCCGAGTTCGAGTTGAAGCTCCGCGCCGCCGCGAAGGACAAGGAAGCGCTCCTCGGGCTGGCCGCTGCGTACGTCGATCGCAAGCTCATCCTCGACGCGAAGGAGATGATCTATCGGGCGAAGAGAGCCGGCATCGAGGACGCGCGGATGCACCTGATCGAGGGGCGCATCGCTCAGGGCGCCAAGGCGCTCGCCGAAGCCAAGGAGCACTATGAGCGGGCCCTCGCCGCCGGGGTGGAAGACCACGACATGCGCGTCGCCCTCGCGCAGATGAGCGAGCAGGAAAACGATACGAAGGCGGCGCTCTCGCACTGGAAGGCGGCCTTGGATGCGTTCCCCATGAGCTCAGGGGCCGCGGACCCGCGGCTCCATCTATCGCGCATTTCAGCCGGAACGGATGACCTGGATGGCGCGATCTACTGGCTCGAGGAGCACCTGAAGGTCAGCTATGAGGACCTGGATGCGCGCAAGAAGCTCGTGGGTTGGTATCGCTTGCGCAAGGACCGGGCGAACATGCGTCGACACCTCGCCGCCATGATCAACGTCTATCCACTGGACAAGTCCGTCCACGTAGGGCTCGGCCAGGTCTACCTGGAAGAGAAGCAAGGCGGGGAGGCCGTGACCGAATTCGAGGTGGCCCTCTCGCTACAGCAACAGGAACCGGAGCAGGATCGGAGCGTGGCCGAGGAGGCCACTATCCGTGTCAGTCTCGGTCGTGCCCACATGCTCGGCGAGGATGGCCTCGACGAAGCGGAGGCACAGGCCAAGCACGCACTTGAACTCGTCCCTGCCCATGCCGAAGCGCGCGCCCTGCTGCGTGCGGCGCAGGCGGCGCGGCAGCGGAACGGAGGAAACCAATGAACGTCGATACCGTCGTCAGTGAGACCTGGGACCGCGTCAGGGAGCGAGTTCGCGCCGAGATAGGCGAACGCTTCTTCGCCATGTGGTTCGAGCGCAGCCGGGTGCTCTCGCTCAAGCGTGGTGTCCTCGCGATCGGTGTTCCAAACCTGTTCATCCGAGAATGGGTCGAGGAGCACTACGGCGACATCCTCAATCAGATCACGTCGGACGAGATCGGGGCGCCGGTGACGATCTCGGTGAAGGTCGATCCCAGTCTCTTCCGGGAGATGCGGTCGGAGACCAAGAAGATCGAGGAGGCCGTGGAGGTCGCGGAGTCGGTCGACGGCAAGGCCCTGGAGTCCTTCCTCGAGACGCCGGGCAACGTCATGGCCGCCAAGGCGGTGCGCCACGTGACCGCGGGCGAAGCCCCGGCCATGAACCCGCTCGTCATCTGGGGGCCGGAGGGCTGCGGCAAATCGCACCTCGCGTCCGCCGCGGCGCGCTTGTTTCCGGAGCGTACGACCCTGTATCGCGTCACGGGAGAGGAGTTCGCTCGGCGTTTTGCCTGGAGCCTGAAGACCCGCAAGATTGACCACTTCCGCGCGCAGGTAGGCGGCGCCGATGCCTTGATCCTCGATGACGTCGAGGACCTCGCGGGCAAGACGGTCACGCAGCGGGAGGTCGCGACCCTGTTTCAGGATCTCAGCGCGCGAGGGGCTCAGGTCATCGCGTTCCTCGATTGCCATCCCAACGACCTCGCCGATCTCGGGCCCGGGCTGCGGTCGGTGTTGCTGGGTGGGATGCTCGTAGAGATCGAGCCACCGGACCTGGCGGACACCGTTCGTATCGCCGAGAGCCTCCTGGCCACCGCTCGGCGGCGTATCCCGTCTGAGGTCGTTCAGATCGTCGCCAGCCGCTGTGGTGGATCCGTCAAGCGTGTCGATCGCCTCGTACGCAAGGTGTATGCGTTCTCTGGCTTGACCGGGGAGCCGGTGACCGAGGCGTTCCTCGATCAGCACCTGTCCGAGATCGCTGGCCCCACCGATCCCGATGAACGCCGGTTCGAGACGGTCCTCTCTCTCGTCGAGGAGCACTTCGACGTGGACCGAAGCGAGCTCCTCTCCAAGCGGAAGACCAAGGTGCTGTCGGCGCCCCGCGGTGTGGCCGTGTGGCTCCTCCGCGAACACGGCGGCGAGACCTTCAAGACCATTGGCAGGCGTCTTGGGGACCGCAGCCACACATCCGTCTACCTGATGTACAAGAAGTGGTCGGAGCTGATCCCCGCCGATATAGAGCTCACCGGCCTCGTGAAGGAGGCCGGCCGGCGCATCATGACGGTCGGCTAGGGGAGCGCGGGGAGGCTACACTCGGCCTATGTTCATCGCGTTCGAGGGGATCGACGGCTGTGGCAAGTCGACCCTGCTCCAGTACATAGCCGAACGTCTGCGCGCCGCGGGGCGCGACCCGCTCTGCGTACGCGAGCCCGGTTCGACTCCGCTGGGGGAGCGCGTGCGCGACGCGCTCCTCGACCCTGCGACCGGTGAGCTGACCGCCTGGACGGAGGTGTGCCTCTTCACGGCTTGCCGGGCCGAGATGGTATCGACCCAGATCCGTCCCGCCCTCGACATGGGGCGCGACGTGCTGCTGGACCGGTACTTCTACAGCACCCTGGCGTACCAGTCGTACGGCGCCGGCGCTGACCTGGAGGCGACGCGCCAGCTGCAGCTTGAGGCGGTGGGGGGGCTGCTGCCGGACCTCGTGCTGCTGCCTGATCTCACGGTGAAAACGGCTGACGGGCGCCGGAGCGGCGGGGACGACCGGATGGAGGCGAAGGGGCCGGAGTTTCTCCAGCGGGTTCGACTCGGCTTCCTCGACCTCGCCGCCGGCGATGCGGATCGGTGGTGCGTCCTCGACGGCGACGCGCCGCCCGCTGACGTCGCCGCGGCGGGATGGGATGCCGTGTCGGCGAAGATATAGGGCCGCGGGGATAGGATGATCCCATGACGTTCCTGCCTGATGTCTTCGGCCACGAGTCGGCGAAGGAGCAGCTGTCCCGCATGCTCGAGCAGGACCGGGTGCCGAACGGGGTCCTCCTGCACGGCGAGGCAGGGCGCGGAAAGCGCACCCTGGCCATGGCCTTCGCGCGGGCCATGGTCGGCACCGGCGTGGACGATCACCCGGACTTGTTTGTCGTCACCCGAGGTGAGGACCAGCGGCTGGTCGGCATTGACCGGGTCCGCGCCCTCAAGCAAGAGTTCTCGCTCACGCCCGCCCAATCCGATCGCCGCGTGGCCGTGGTGGTCGACGCGGAGCGACTCACGGATGAGGCAGGGAACGCATTGCTCAAGTTGCTCGAGGAGCCGCCGCCGCGGAGCCATATCATCCTGACGGCTCGAGACCGCGACGCGGTCATGGAGACCCTCGTCTCCCGCTGCCGATCGCTGCGAGTGCCGCCGTTGTCGCGGCGCGAGGTGCTGTCCTTTCTCGAGGTGCGGGGTGTGGCGGCCGACAGGGCGCGTCTCCTTGCTCTCCTCGCGGAGGGGCGCCCCGGCTACGCGATCGGTCTCGCCGAAGATGGGTTCGAGGACCGCGTCCTCGCGCCCACGTTCCGGTTGCTGCTCCCTGGCGGGTCGCCCCATCAGGCCGCGGAGGAGGTCGTCGCGCTTGCGAGGGAGGGGACGAAGAAGGCGGAGGGTGCCCGTGAGCGTATCCGGCTGGTGTTGGGGGCGGTGGCCTGGTTCTTGCGCGCGTCTTTGAAGGCCTCGGTCGGGGCGACGGAGGGACAAGAGATGCTCGAACTCCTCGAACCTCCGCTTCGGGAGTCGCTGAGCGACCGGGGACCGGTGGCCGTGGAACGCCAGCTCGAGCGGGTCCTCGAGGCGATGGGGGACGTCGATCGGAACGTCGGTATCGAGCTGGTCCTCGAGGATCTGATACCCGCTATCGCGTAGCGGAGCGGGCCCCATTGGCGCCAAGCTTCCGGCTGTCGGACTCGGATGATAAAAAGGGGAGGGCGAGGCGCGATCGCCCTTCAACTTGACTGATGTCGACAGACACCCACGAGAAGATCCGTGACCTGGTGCGAGGAGATCCCCGCTACCGTGCCGAGGCCTACCTCTTCACCCTCG
>Ga0310342_100001665_pt1 | contig 13926 bp, 14 predicted proteins | sample S15DNA20500_MG_FD_206155 | JGI IMG/M metagenome (GOLD analysis project Ga0310342, IMG submission 206155) | Marine microbial communities from station ALOHA, North Pacific Subtropical Gyre - S1503-DNA-20-500_MG | ecosystem: Environmental > Aquatic > Marine > Oceanic | place: Pacific Ocean: North... | reverse complement strand
AAGCTCGCCGAGCGCTACTCGGCGCCGGTCTTCGGCCACGCGTCGGACGACGGACGCCTGCCCGGCCTCACCGATGGGCTCGAAGAGGGCGACACGGTGAGCATCGGCAACCAGACCGCGCGCATCCTCTTCATTCCGGCGCACACGAAGGGACACATCGCCTACGTCTTCGACGAGGCCAAGGCGATCTTCTGCGGCGACACGCTCTTCGCAGCGGGTTGCGGGCGGCTGTTCGAGGGCACGCCCGAGATGATGTACACCGCGCTCGTCGAGAAGCTGGGAACGTTGCCCGCCGACTACCGGGTCTTCTGCGGCCACGAGTACACCGAGAGCAACCTCGCCTTCGCGGCCCACGCCGAGCCGGACAATGCCGACGTGCGCGACATGCGCCAGCGCGTGCAGGAGATCCGCAAGAACGCGGCCGCGGACTGGCACGACGCGACGCCGGCGGAGATGACGATCCCCACGACGATCGGCGACGAGCGCGCGACCAACCCGTTCATGCGCGCCAAGGACTCGGCGGAGCTCGGCCGGCTCCGCGCCGAGAAGGATTCGTTCTAGCGACCGGGGACCCGGACCACTTCGCGCACCCGGCCCCCGACGAGACCCCGGGACCAGCCCGCCACCCGCTGAATCGCGGCCAGCGCGTCGCCCTTCCCGGACCAGTGCGAGCGCACGATGTCCGGGTGCACGTCGTTCAGGATGCGCGAGAGCGCCGCCGTAACGACCAGCGCGTCGTCGAGCCAGCCGAGCGGGCCGAAGAGCAACGCCGGCAACAGGTCGATGGGCGAAAGCACATAGCCCATACCGAGAAGCGCAATGAGCTTCGAACCCAACGGCACGCGGCGGTCTCGCAGCAGCCGGGTCAACAGCACCGTGAGGTCGGGAAACAGCATCAGCACGTCGCCGACGCCGGACCGGCCGGCCGGTCCGGTCTGGGCGAGCGCGGCGCGCACCCGGTCGTAGAGTCTGCGCTCGCGCGGGTTCAGGTCGATCGTGACGAAGTCTTCGTTCATATCAGGCCGGCTCAGCTTCGATTGCGAGCGAAAGCCTTTCTTCCCCACCAGGGTACCGCTCGGTGGCGAAGAACACCTCCCGGGTCGCAAGCAGCTGCGGCGCGCTCGTTCGCGCTCACGGCGCGGAAACCGGGGGGAGTTCCAGGACGCCGACCAGCGCGCGGCCCTTCCCGCCTTCGAGAGACAGACCGAGAAGCTGCGCAGCGGTCGGCGCCACGTCGCTCTGGTGCATCTCGGACACGCGCACGCCCTTGCGGAAACCCGCACCCCAGGCGACGAAGCCCGTCGCCATGGCCGGCGCGTCCGGCAGGTAACCCCCCGCCCCCCGCACCGGGGCGGGCCGCAGAAGCGGTCCCCGCGACTCGTCCGTGAACAGATAACCGGGCTCCGCGGCCAGGCCGAACCAGGCATCGGGATCCGCGCCGAACTGCGTCATCTCATCGGCGCTGACGATGCGGAAGGCCCCGGTTTCCCGCGCCACCTTCGACAGGACGCGACGCGCCAGCAGGGCGTCGTCGGCATCCCGGGCGTACACGAACGCAGAGCCTCCGTTCGAGCGGACGATCGCCGACCAGCTCACGAGCGCTGCCCTGCCCTTCTCGGGCGTCAGCAGCCCCGCCTGTGCGAGCGCCACGTTGGGAACGATCGCGGTGTGCGCCGCGAGCGTTCCGTGGTCTCCGGTCACCACGATCCCCGTCGTCTCGAGCCGGTCGGCGTCGCGCAGGCAGACGACCAGGCGGGAAAGCTGTCGATCGACGGCGGCGAAGGCCTCCGCGACCTCGGGACGACCGGGCCCGTACATCGACAGGGCCCCCGCGGGCCCGCTGAGCGACAGCAACAGGAGTTGCGGCGGCGCGGGAGCCCCGAGCACGCGGCACGCCACACCGACTAGCACGGCATCGCGCGCCGGACCCGGGCGCTGCGCGGCCGGCGATGCGGCCCCCTCCTCGAGCGCAACGGTGAGAATTGCCGGGGTGGCGACGCCCTCCAGCGCCGCCAGCCAGGTCTGATCCGGGCTCGAGGGCTCGAGGTCCGGCAGCGTCTGGGCGATTTCGGCACCGACGGTGGTGGGCCAGCCGAGAGAGGTCACGCGCAACCCCGCGTCTGCAGCGACCTGCCAGAGCACCGGCGATCGGAGCTGGCTGGCGTCGGAGTAGAGCGAGCGGCGAACGCCGCCCTTGCCGAGCAGCCGGTCCGCCACGATGCCGTGTTCTCGCGGCACCCGGCCCGTGAGAAGCGTGGCGTGGGCGGGGTAGCGCGAGGCCGGAGCCACAGGCCACATCGCGTCTGCGGACACGCCATCGGCGGCGAGCGACGCCAGGGTGCGCATGGGCGCCGCGGCGCCCGCGGTCGGGCGGTACTGCGCCGGAGTGAGTCCGGCCACGGAGACGATGACGAGCCGCGCCGGTGAGGACGCGAACTCGAGCGGTTCGGCCCCGAGCGGCCCCTCGCCCGGGCCCCGCTCGCCGGCGCAGGCGGCGGCCAGCAGGAGCGCGAGCCCCGCGATGCCGCACCGGACGCTGCGGAGCAAATCCACTAGCCGAAGATCCCGTTCCTGCCCTCGAGACCTCGTCGGAGCAGTTCATCCACGGCCGCTTTCACCACGTCGACCTTTTCTTCGATCGCCCCGTCCTCGTCGTTCGCATCGCCGGTGAACTGTACGGGTTCGCCGAAGAGGATGTGGTAGCGGGTGGGAAGCGGGACCACACCGAGCGGACCCAGCCACGGGAAGGTGGCCGTGATCGGCAGCGCGGGGAGACTAAGCCGCCGCGCCAGCCCTTCGAGGTTCGCCAGGCCCGGCGCCTGTTCCTCGGAGCCCACGATCCCCACCGGAACGATTGGCGTGTTCGTTTGGAGGGCAAGGCGCATGAAGCCCAGGCCAAAGCGCTGCAACTCGTAGCGGTGCGGCCAGGTCTTGCTGATTCCGCGCACACCCTCGGGAAAGACCATCACGCACTCGTCATTTTCCAGCATGTGAGCGCAGTTCGCCGGCGTCCCCACCATGGCACCGCCGCGGGACGCAGCCACGCTGATGAACGGGAGCCGGGGAATGAAGTACTCCCCCATGCCCCGCACGACGCGCGGCGGGTCCGCCTCCAGCAACATCGCCGTGGCGAGCATTGCGCCGTCGAACGGTAGCTGCCCTGCGTGGTTCGGCACCAGCAACACGCGCCCGGCCGGAAGCCGGTCGACATCGTAGACCCGGCAGCGGAACCAGTAGCGATAGACGAGCACCGCCGGCAGCATCGAACGCCGGAGCCAGTCGGGCGAGAGACCATACGGGTCGTAGCCGAACTCGTTGAGGCGATTCGGGACCTTCGCCAGCCGGTCCTCGACCTCGGCCTGCACCTGCCGCATCGAGAGCGGCAGGAGACCGCTCGCGAGGTCAACGAGAGCGCGGGCCACGCCGCCTTCCTCCGCCACGACTAGTCCCCCAGGCTCTGGAAGATCTCTTCGAGCCCGAAGCGCGGACGGAAGTTCGTGGCCTCGACGAACCGCTCGCCCGAGAGTGTGATCGGAAACTTCAGGTAATCGATGGCACCCGGAGGGTAGTCAATCGCGCCCATCTCGTAGAGCCGTGCGAAGAGGGGACGCAGCACGAATTCGGGCACGGGCAGCGCCCGCCCGCCGACCTCACGAATTGCGGTGTGCAGCGGCACCTCACCGGGGCCGACGACGTTGAAGACCCCCTGCAGCCCGTGCTCGAGCGACAGCGCGATCGCCTCGCTCACGTCCTCCTCGTGGATGAACTGCAGCATGGGATCGAATCCCATCACCGTGGGAATCCGGTGCTGCCGGAGGTACTGGGCGATCGTCGAGTGGACGGTGTGGCCCAGCGTGTTCACCGGGCGCAGCACGCAGGTGCGAATGTGCGGATACCGCCACAGGAAGGCGGACGCGAGCGCATCCACCTCCACCAGGTCGCGAATCGCCGGATTGGAGCGGCTCCCGGAGAGCGGCGAATCCTCGTCCATGTTGTAGGGATTTTCCGGGAAGGCGCCGTAGACGTAGCTACTCGAGACCACCACGAGCTTCTGGACGCCGTGGTGGATGCAGTGATCAAAGAGTTGCTGAGTGCCCCGGACGTTCACGTCGTGGCGCGTCCGCTCGCCCGAGCGGAAGTGGTGGACCATGCCCAGGTGCGCGATCGCCGTGGGCATCGCGGTGCGGATCACCGCCTCGAACTTCTTCTTGCGCAAGTCGACCCGGTGGACATCGATTTCCCGCGGGGCCGCCTCCCAGCCTTCGATGTCCACCCCACAGACCTCGTAACTCTGGAGCAGGCGCTGCGCCAGGAGCCTCCCCTGGCCGCCGGAAATTCCGGTGATCAGAACTTTTTCCACAAGTACTCCGGAGGCTTACGGATTATTCGCACCACTCGCTACGGCGGGAGCGCGCGGCGCCTGTGATACAGTAGCGCCCCCCCCCAGAGGGACACGTGGTCGAGCCTTCCGCACGATTCGAAGAGATCAAGGTACCCCTCGCCGAGCCGGTTCACGGGCTCGAAGAGGTGTCGGCCGTCCTCGGCATCCCGCGTTGGTGGCCCACCGGGGCCCGGGTCGGGGTGGTATTCGCCCACGGGGCCGGCGCCAACTACGAGGAGCCCGCCATCGAGGCGCTCCACCGCGAACTGACCGAGCGCCGCTACCTGTGCCTGCGCTTCAACTTTCCCTGGGCCGAAGCGGGCAAGCGGCGGCCGGACTCCCCAGGGGTGCTCCGACGCACGCTCCGCTCCGCCATCAGCATGCTGACCCGTGACCCGACGGCACAGCCCGCCCACCTCCTCCTGGCCGGGCGGGGACTCGGAGCCGAGACGGTGGCCGACCTCTCGGTGGCGCGCCTGCGCGCGGACGGGCTCATCCTGCTGGGCTACCCGCTGCACGCACCGGGAAAGAACGCGGTGCCCGATGCCGAGCCGCTCTACCGAGTCGTCAGCCCGATGCTCTTCCTCACCGGCACGCGCGATCGCCACTGCGACCCGGACACCCTGCGCAAGACCCTCACCCGGATCGGCGCGCCGACCGAACTCCACGTGGTCGAGGATGCCGACCACCGCTTCAAGGTGCTGAAGAAGTCCGGCCGCACCCCGGAGGAAGTCTCCCAGGAGATGCTCGGCGTGGTCGACGGCTGGATCGAGAAGGTGCTCGGCGACTGAGGCGCGAGGAGCCCGGAGATCCGGGGCCGACGATTTCGGTTATCGTCGTGCGCCCATGGGTGACCCGAGCGACCTCTACTTCCAGCAGGTTCCGGTAGGAGAAATGGCGAACCTCGCCTACCTGGTCGGCAGCCGCTCGGTCCGGCAGTGCCTCGTCGTCGATCCGGCCTGGGCCGTCGACCCGCTGCTCGATCGAGCCGAAGCCGATGGCATGGAGGTCGTCGGGGCGCTCGTCACCCACTACCACCAGGACCATGTCGGGGGCTCGCTCTTCGGCATGGAAATCGAAGGCCTGTCCCGGCTGCTCGAGCGCCGGCCCGTGCCGATCCACGTGAACGTCGCCGAGGCCGAGGGAACCCGGAAGGTGACGGGCGCATCGGAATCGGACCTGGTGCGCCACGACGCCGGCGACGAGATCGCGCTCGGGGAAATCAAGGTGCGCATGATCCACACGCCGGGACATACGCCGGGCTCCCAGTGCTTCCTCGTCGAAGAAGCGGGCGCCCCCGGCCGGCTGGTCGCGGGCGACACGCTCTTCCTCAACGCCTGCGGGCGGGTGGACCTGCCCGGGTCGAACCCCGAGGACATGTACCGCTCACTCAACCACACGCTGAAGTCCCTGCCCGACGAGACGCTCGTCTACCCCGGACACATGTACGGCGAGCCGAGCGACACGCTCGGCGGGCAGAAGCGCACGAACCCGTTCCTGCGCGTCACGAGCCTCGAGCAGTTCCTCATGTTCATGGGCGCCTAGGGCTTTCTTCCCCAGGCGGCGAGGGAAACCGGGCCGAGGATCGAGAAGTCCGGCTCGCGCGCCTGCGCGATGGCGGCATCAGCGGTTTCGGCATCGACGACGCCGGCGGCGACGAGCGCGTCCCGGGCCCGCGCGAGTCCTCCCACGTACCACTCGGCACTCGAAGTGCCGCCGTGCATCATCCACACCGTGCCGGCTCCGTCGCAGTCGATCAGACCGCGGTGCTTCAACGCGGGCAACAACGAGCGACCCGTGTACGGGTCCATTCCCATCGTCTTGACCGCATGCTCCATGGCGCCGAGGCTCAGGGTTCGAAAGGGCTCGGGGATCTCCTGCAACTCGTAGAGCCCCCAGTCGCCGTCCTCGATCAGGATCCAGCCACCGGGCTTGAGCGCGGCGACCATGGCATCGAGAACCGCCTCGCGCTGGTGGACGTGCTCGAGGAAGGCGCGCGCGTGAACGAGGTCGAACTCCCCTTCACCGAGAGGCTCGCGCGTCGCGTCGCACTGACGCACCTCGCCGTTTCCCGACAGCTCGCAGTGGAAGCGCGTGTCCACGTCGAGCGAGAGAACGGAGCCTCCCGGCCCCACCCGCTCGCAGAGCCACTTCGCGATGGTGCCCGAGCCCGCACCGACCTCCAGGCAGCGCCAGCCCTCGCCGACCTCGATGTGCTCGAGGCGCCTGCACGTCGACCCGTCGCGCTGGTCGGTCAGGTGGGCGAGCCGCGCCCTTTCCCGCTCGACCGCGTCGCCCTCTTCGGAGATCCGGTACGAACTGCGTTCGTCATCGCTCATGGCCGTCCCTCCTGGTTAGAATGACTCGTCCTACGAAAAGGAGCAGTGCGTGAGCAACCAAATGCGAATCGAGTATAGCGGGGCGGTGATCGGCGACGGGGAAATCGAGGCGGTCAACCGCGTCCTGCGCAAGGGCATCCAGCCCGGAGAGTGCGTGGGCGAATTCGAGTCGCGTTGTGCGGCGCTGCTCGGCAAACGCCACGGCGTGATGGTGAACTCCGGCAGCTCGGCGCTGATGATCGCGCTGCGGCTCCTCGACGCGCCACCGGGCTCGGAGGTCCTCACCTCGGTGCTCACGTTCGGAACCGACGTCTCGAGCATCGTCTTCGCCGGATACGTGCCCGTCTTCGTCGACTGCGAGCTCGACACCTACCAGCTCGACATCGACGCCATCGAGCGCAACCTGTCGGAGAAGACCGTGGCGCTCCTGGTGCCGGACCTGGTCGGCGGCATGCCCGATTGGGACCGCCTGCAGGAACTCGCCAAGCGGCACCGGCTCACCTTGATCGAGGACAGCTGCGACACGCTCGGCGGCACCTTCCGCGGCCGGCCCGCGGGCGAGCGCGCCGACATTTCGCTGACGAGCTTCTCTCCCCATCACATCATCACCGCGCTCGGCACGGGCGGCATGGTCTGCGTCGACGACGAATCACTCTGGGACCTGGCGCTCACCCTGCGCGGCTGGGGCCGCTCCTCGGAGCCCTTCATGTTCGGGTCGAAGCGGGGCCAGGCCGACATGCGCCTGCTCGAGGAACTCGACGGGATGGACTACGACGCCCTGTTCATCTTCCGCGAACTCGCCTTCGGCTTCATCCCCTCCGAGGCGGGCGCGGCCTTCGGCAACGCGCAGCTCGACCAGCTGCCGGCGTTCACGAAGCAGCGCCAGGCGCTTTTCGACCGCCACCTCGAATACGTGCACTCGAAGCCCGACGTCTTCATCCCCCCGCGCGTGCTGGACGGAGTCGAGACCACCTGGATCTGCTTCCCGGTCCAGTTGCGCCCGGACCGCGGCTGGCGCCGGAAGGCGCTCCAGCTGCACCTGCTCGACGCGGGGATCCAGAACCGGCTCGTCTTCTCGGGCAACGTGACGCGGCAGCCCATGATGAAGAACGTGACCTTCCGGGGCGATCCGGAGGGCTTCCCGAACGCCGACCAGATCATGCAGTACGGCACGATGCTCCCCTGCCACCCGACGATGACGCCGGAAGACTGCGACTACCTCTACGAGGTGCTCGACGCCTTCATCTCGAAGCAGGGCTGATGCCGGCCGGACGGGCCCGGACCTAGGCGTCCGGATCTCCCACCACGATCTGGCCCTTCAGCTCGCGGCTGGCGTCTTCGGGCTTGACGCGGATCGGGCGCACCACCTTGTAGTCGTAGCGGCCCGGCCTGAGTTCGCAGAAGCTCGCGAACTCGCCGGCGCCGATCGGCGCCGAGCGCAGCTCGTCGTCCGCGAACGAGAAATTGACGAGACTGTGGCATCGCATGTCGCGCGCCACCTCGCGCGCGAAGACGACGACCGACTCGGCGCCCGAGTAGCTGATCCAGGCAACCAGCTGTCCCTCGTCGAGCGCCACGACGTCCGGATTGAGCGAATCGTCGGTGATCAGCACCACTCTGTGGCTGGTCAGGGGAACATCGGACGGGATCTGGGGAATCTCCTCGGTGTCGGCACCCGACGGCGCCTGGGGCCGGTTCTCCTCGGCCGCCACGGGCGCCGCGAACACCAGCGCCGCCCCGAGGACAGCGAACCGAAACGCGGTGCACTTCATCGAAAGCCTCCCCAGAGGGTTATACCAGACGCCACCACCCCGGGAGGCAACACGCCAAGCCTCCGGTTCCTTTCTTGAAAACGGTCCCCCCGTCGGGTAGGCTCCGCGCGCTCTCGCGCTCCCCGGGCCTTCCGGGGGGTCTTCACGTTCAGCAGGAGGCTCGCACCCCCATGAAGATCATGGTCTGCCTCAAGCAGGTGCCGCACCAGGACGCCCGACTCGACATCAAGGGCGACGGCACGTGGATCCAGCAAGACAACATCAAGTTCGAGATCAACAGCTACGACACCTACGCCCTCGAGGAGGCGCTCCGCATCAAGGACGCCGGAGAGGCCGAAGTCGTGTTGGTCTCGATCGGGCCGGACCGCGTCACCCAGGCCCTGCGCACCGCCCTCGGCATGGGCGCCGACCGCGCCGTCCACATCAAGGACGACGAGACGGAAGGCTCCGACGCCCTCGGCATCGCGAAACTGCTCGCGGCGGTGGCCCAGGAGGAGAATCCGGATCTCATCCTGGCCGGATTCATGTCCGACGACGGAAACTTCTCCGCCGTGCCGCCGATGCTGGCCGAGTTGGTGGGGGTCCCCCACACGACGGCAGTGGTGAAGGCCGAGCGCAGTAACGGCACCGTGCGCTGCGACCGGGAGATCGAGGGGGGCGCGCGCGAGGTGGTCGATCTCCAGACCCCCTGTCTCGTGGCGGTCCAGACCGGAATCAACCAGGTCCGGTACGCGTCGCTCAAGGGAATCATGGCCGCCAAGAAGAAGCCGTGTGACGTGAAGAGCGTCAGCGACCTCGGTCTGTCGGGACAGGTGGGCGCCGCCGCCGCGAAGGTGAAGGTGGAAAATATCGCGGTGCCCCCGAAAGGTGACCGAGCCGACATTCTCGAGGGCTCGACCGGCGAAGTAGTCGCCACCCTCGTCACGAAGATCAAGGAACTGGGGTTGCTCTGATGTCGACCGTTCTCATCGTCGCGGAAATCCAAAACGGCGCGATCCGCGAGTCGAGCTACGAGCTGGCCGCATTCGCGCAGAAGATCGCCAGCGAGACCGGCGGTAGCGTCAAGGGCCTGGTGGCGGGCCAGGGCGTGGACGGCCTCGCCGAGGAGTTCTCGAAGAAGAGCGGAGGCGACGTCTACGCGGCCGACCACGAGGCGCTCGCGAACTACAACGCAGAGGCCCTCGGCGCCGCCATCCGCGCGGCAGTGGACGCCTCGGGCGCCGACCTGATCCTCATCTCCAATACGCCGAGCGGCTGGGACTTCGCGCCGCGTCTTGCCGCGGCGCTCGATGCCGGCTTCGTCAGCGATTGCTTCGCCATCGACGTGGACGGCGGCAAGCCGGTCTTCCGCCGGCGCGTCTTCAACGGAAAGCTCGAAGCCACGGTTTCAGCCGACGCCGATCGGATCGTCGCAACAGTGCAGCCCGGCGCAACGGCGGCCTACGAAGGCGGCGGCGATAGCAGCGTCACGAAGCTCGACGCGGCCATCGATGCCGGGGCATTCAAGTCGTCCTTCGTCGAGGTCAAGCAGGCCGAGGCCGAGGGCGTCGACCTGACCAAGGCCGACGTCATCGTCTCGGGCGGCCGCGGCGTGGGAGATCCCGAGAAGTTCCCGGAGGTGATCCAGCCCCTCGCCGACGCGCTCGGCGGCGCCATGGGCGCCTCCCGGCCCGTGGTGGACGCAGGGTGGCTACCGCACGAGTACCAGGTCGGGTCTTCCGGACAGGTGGTGCAGCCAAAGCTCTACATCGCCTGCGGCATCTCCGGCGCCATCCAGCACCTCGTCGGCATGAAGACTTCGAACTTCATCATCGCCATCAACAAGGACCCGGATGCGCCGATCTTCGAAGTCGCCGACCTCGGCGTCGTCGCAGACCTCTTCGAGATCGTACCGGCGTTGACAAAGGCGTTGCGGGAGGCGAAAGGCTAGGCAGATTCCGGACCTCGCAAGCGCCACACGGGCAGGGATCGCGTCGAACCCGTCCAGCGGGGCCAGGTCGCGAAGGATCGGGGAGAGTCATGGCGGTCGATACGTCCAGCTTTCGGAACGGGTTGAAGATCGAGCTCAACGGCGAGCCCTACGCCATCACCTACTTCCAGCACGTGAAGCCCGGAAAGGGCGGCGCGTTCGTCCGCACGAAGGTGAAGAGCCTGAAGAGCGGCAAGGTCGTGGACAAGCGCTTCCGAGCGGGCGAGAAGGTGGAACTCGCCGACATCGAGGAGCGCCGGATGCAGTACCTCTACCCGGACGGCGACAGCCTCGTCTTCATGGACAACGAGAGCTACGACCAGACGCACTTCTCGAGCGACCTGGTGGGCGAGGCCGTCAAGTTCCTGAAGGAGAACCTCGACGTCGACGTTCTCTTCTGGAGGGGCAAGCCGCTCAACGTCGAGCTCCCCAACTTCGTCGTAGTGGTAATCGCGCAGTGCGAGCCCGGTGAGAAGGGCGACACCGCGTCAAACGTCACCAAGCCAGCGACCGTCGAAACCGGGGCGGTGGTGCAGGTTCCGCTCTTCATCAAGGAAGGCGAATCGATCCGCGTCGACACGCGCTCCGGAGAGTACGTCGAGCGGGTCAACTAAGCCGCCGTGAGCGCCGAAACCGCCTCGCGACGAACGCGCCGCGCAGTGGTCTTCTCCGGAGGAGGCGCGCGCGGCGCCTACGAAGCCGGCTTCGTGCGCTACCTGTGCGACGAGCTGCCGCGCCGGCTGGGTCACCCCCCACAGATCGACATCCTCTGCGGCACCTCGGTCGGCGCGGTCCATGCCTGCTACCTCGCCGCCACCGCCCACCAGGGAGAGGGCCGGGGGGCGCGCCTCGTCGACGTTTGGCGCCGGATGCGGCTCGACCAGATCCTGCCGCTCTCGGCGCGCGACCTCTGGAGGCTACCGCGCCGCATCCTCGGCGTGCGCAAGGTCGCGGCGGCGATGCGGGGCGGCGAACTCCCGGACCGGCTCTACGGCCTCTTCGACACGAAGCCGCTCGAGCAGCTGGTGCTCGGCGCGATCCCGTGGCGCGAGATCCGGAACAACGTGCGCGAGGGCCGGGTCGATGCCGTCTGCGTAGCGGCGACCCAGATCGGAACGGGAAACGTGGTGGTCTTCATGGAGACACGCGACCGAAGCGTCTCCCACTGGACGCGCGACCCGACCGTCATCCCGCGCCCCACGCGGCTGCTGCCGACCCACGCACTGGCCTCGGCTGCCATACCGCTGGTGTTTCCCGCGGTGCGCGTGGCAAGCACCTACTACGCCGACGGCGGCCTGCGCCTCAACACGCCCCTGGCGCCGGCGCTGCGCCTCGGGGCCGACCGCGTGCTCGTGGTGGCGCTGCGCCAGGAAACCCGGCAGGCCAGCGAGGCGGCGTTCACGGAGACACGCGCAGCGGACTACGGGAGCCCCCTGTTCCTGTTCGGCAAGGTCCTGAACGCACTGATGCTCGACCACCTCGACACGGACCTCGCCCGGATGCACGTATTGAACGAGGTCCTCGATCACGGGGAAGCCGCCTTCGGCGCCGAGTTCGTCGACAAGCTGAACGAGGTCGCCCTGCGCGAGCGCCGGCAGCCCTTCCGCCGCATCCACGACATCGTGATCCGACCGACGGCCGACCCGGGGCTGCTCGCCGGCCAGATCCTGAGCAACCTCTCCGACGCCCACTCGCGCTCGCCCCTGATCCGGCTCGCTGCCCGAGGCCTCGACGACGACGGGCGAAGCCCCGAGTCGGATCTGCTCTCCTACCTCCTGTTCGACGGCGAGTTCGTCGACCCGCTCGCGGATCTCGGCTATCGCGACGCGGCTGCGCGAGAGGACGAGCTCGTCGCGTTCTTCACGGACTGAGCCCGGACACTTCGCAGCGACAGAGGCAGAGGCCGAGCCCGCACCGCGGCGCGCTGAGACTCGCCGCCGCCTACGCTACCCTGGTACGCCGTGCGCGGGGACCAACTTGCGCGGCAATGGCAACTCGTCCAGCGGCTCGCGAAGAGCCGGACGGGTTGTGGCCTCGACGATCTCGCCGACGACCTCGGCTGTGTTCGGCGCACCGTCTACCGAGACCTCGATGCGCTGATGTACGCCGGGTTTCCCGTGATTTCGGAGAAACGCGACGGACGCGTCTTCTACCGCTTTCTCGACAGCTTCGGCCTGGGCGACGTCCCCTTCACGTCGGACGAGATCCTGGCCCTCGCCTTCGGCGAGGACCTGCTGCGCCAGCTCGAGGGCACCGTCTTCCACGACTCGGTGCGCTCGGCACTCCAGAAGATCCGGGCAGGCCTCTCGCCCGAACTCAAGGCCTACCTGGCGCGGCTGGGCGAGACCTTCCGCGTCCTGCCCGACCCCCACAAGAACTACGCCCGCTTTCGGGAGACGATCCAGATCCTCCACGACGCCGTGCTCCGGCAGCGCACGGTCCGCATGCGCTACCGCACGGGCCGCACCGGAAAGGAGGCCACCCGAGATCTCGACCCGTACCGTGTCTGGTACCGGAGCGGCGGCCTCTATGTCGTGGGACTCGATTACCGGAGCGGCGAGATCCGCACGTTCGCGGTCGAGCGCATCCAGGCGCTCGAGACGACGAACCGCAGCTTTTCGGTGCCCGAGAGCTTCGACTTCGACACCTGGTCAGCCGGCTCGTTCGGCGTGATCGCCGAGCCGGCAAGCAAAGTCCGCATCCGCTTCGACCGCCGCTGGGCGAGCTACGTGGAAGAGCACACCTGGCACACGAGCCAGCAGCTACGGAGCGGACCCAAGGGGAGCGTCGAACTGACCATGGAGGTGGGCGAAACCGCCGACCTGCGCTCCTGGATCCTCTCGTTCGGCCCGGGGGCCGAGGTGCTCGAGCCCGATACGCTCCGCAAGGCCATCGTCGCGGAACTCGAGGCCTCTCTGGCGCGCTACTAGCCCCGGTCCGGCGACCCCTCAGGCGTTCGAGGACGACAGCTCGTCGAGCACGGCGGGACGCTTGTCGAGGAGCATGCCGACCTCGCGCCACTTCGACTCGGTGCGCTCTGTGAGCAGGCCGAGCTTCTTCAGGTTCGGAGCGACCGTGTGCATGTAGACCAGGCAGTTGATATCGGCGAAGTTCTCCATCGAGGTAATCGCCTTGACCGTCTCGACCGGATCGACGCCGTACTTCGGGCCCAGCGTGTGGAGCAGGTCGAGCTGCTGGTTGGCGTTCAACGCCTCGAGGATGCTGTAGGACCAGTCCTCCATCTCGGCCTTCTCCTCGGCCGACGCGGTGCGCACCACGCGCCGCATCATCAGCACGCCGAAAGCCGCGTGCCGGGCCTCGTCCTGGCCGACGCGGCGAATTATTTCGGTCACCAGCGCGTTCTGGCTCTGGCTCCGCAACACGTCCATGATGCCGACGGCCATGCCCTCGAAGAGGACCTGCATTCCCAGCGTCTTCTTCTGCACGGTTTCGGCCTCGAGAAGC
>Ga0310342_100001663_pt1 | contig 13928 bp, 8 predicted proteins | sample S15DNA20500_MG_FD_206155 | JGI IMG/M metagenome (GOLD analysis project Ga0310342, IMG submission 206155) | Marine microbial communities from station ALOHA, North Pacific Subtropical Gyre - S1503-DNA-20-500_MG | ecosystem: Environmental > Aquatic > Marine > Oceanic | place: Pacific Ocean: North... | reverse complement strand
CTGCAAGCGTCCAGTTCCTGCATCACCCCTGGTTTGGCAGGTGATTTCAACGGTGATCAGATCGTGGATGATGCCGACATCGATGAGTTGTTTTCGGCGTTGAAGGCTGGCAGCGGGGATCTTCAATTCGACGTGGACAACAGTGGCACGGTCACTTCAGCCGACGTAACGTTTCTGGTCGAATCGATCTTGGGAACCCGTTTTGGCGACATCGACCTGGATAAAGACGTGGACTCGTACGACCTGACCACGTCAATTATCAACTTCACCAGCGCCGGAGGCACCGGAGGTACCTGGTCCCAGGGCGACACCGATGGCGACGGAGATATCGACACGGTTGACCTCACCCGTTCGATCATCAATTTTACAGGTGCCTTGGCGGCGGAGGTAGCCCTTGTCGCAAACAGCCATGTGGACAACTTTAACAGGCCGTGGGGACCAGTGGTGTTGGAAGAGTTGGATCGAGAGACAGAGGAGATTTTTTCGATCGCCAAAACGGCCGCGCTGCAGAATCCCATGCCCCAGGAAGAGCCTACTGCTGAGACGCTCATCAGCCCAACGCGTGACCTTCCCGAGTCTCTCTTCGATAGTCCAATGTCACGTTCAATTTCAAAGCGACGCGTGGCTGAAATGTTCGATGAAGAGCCGGATCGGCTCAACGGCGTGTGAACCAACAACGCAGCACGAAGTCGGACCGGAATTACGCTGTTTCACCGCGAACACTCAACGGCGACACGGCTCAGGTAGGCTGTGTTGGCGCCGTCGGGGGAAGTGAACACGGCCCGGTACTGCAAGTACTGGTGTTCGGCTGGTACAGCCGCCAATGCACTGGGCGACTTCTCATAGAACGACTGTGCGCCCTCGGGCCCCTGCCAGACCCTTTCCTCGATCCCTTTTTTTTTGCTGGAACTGCGGACCTGGAACTTGACCGCCGTTCCCATCATCGTGGCCGCGGTCCAGGCGAGCCGTTTGAATGAGCTGCCCGACGGAGCCGGGACGAGCTCGAATTCGTAGACCCACTGATTTTTCCGGTCATAGACGTTTGCTGCGTCCACCATCGCGTCAAGATGAACTCCCACCGTGGGAAGATGGGTGCGACGAGATCCCAAACTCGCATAACCCGCTGGCGAGCCCCAGAAGATATCGGTCCCACCCGCTCCATGATCGAAGTTTTTCTGGTGATTGGAAACGACCAGTTCCAACCAGCCATCACGGTTCAGATCGAGCGCATTGATGGCCGATCCCGATGCGGAGGGGAGCAGTGATCTCCGCTTTTCGTGGTAATTCCGACTGCCGTCTCCCCAGTAAATGAAGGTGGGAATCTTGCGGTTCGTGTCCGACCGGTAGTTGGTTACGGCGATATCCAAATGACCGTCACGGTTAAGGTCGGCCACGGTGCCGTCGAGTCCTGTATAGCCTTCGAGTTGAGTCTGGACATCTGGGGAAAATCCGTCCGATCCACCCCAGTAAATGAAGGTCCGGGTATTCACGGTGTAGTGTTTCTTGTCAATGCCGCTGGTAAAGATCAGATCGAGCCAACCGTCGCTGTCCAAATCAGCCGGAATGGCATGGGGTGGGCCGTCGACCGGTAGCTCCTGGCTGTCCTCACGGACAAACCCGTTTTCGCTGCCGTACCAGATTTCCGCATGCGCTGAAGATCCCAGCGGAAAGATCAGGTCCAGATAACCGTCGCGATTCAGATCGGCAACAGCGTTCGCTTCGGTCGTCTGTGAAGACAGCTCCCATTGCGTCGTAGGAGCATCCTCGAAACGCTGCTCATTGCCCCAAACAATCACAGCCCGAACCCGATGTTGTTTCTCCGTGGTAAACAAAATGTCGAGATAGCCATCACGGTTCAGATCCGCGACGCTGCTACTCATCGGATCATTCACTGGCAGCTTCGTACGATCGTTGCTGCCGGTGATTGTGTTGAATCCTTCCGCCGATCCCCACACGACAAGCGCATGATCATTCTGACCGCTCAAGAACACCAGATCAACAAATCCGTCGTCATCCAGGTCGGCAACGCTGTATTCCATCTTCGGTTTCAGGTCCAGCAGGCTGGCCAGGGCGCTCGAATAATCGTGATCGAAGTTTCCCCAAAAGATCACCGCGGGTATTGTGCCGAGTTTTCCGCTTTCGCGGTTGACCATGAGGATATCAGGCCATCCATCGCGGTTTAAATCGGCGATTCCACTGCCGATCGTCCCGAAACCGGTCAATTCCTGGCGGCGATAAGGGGCATAACCGCGCGGACTACCCCAATAAATGTGGGAGGGAACGTCGTGCCGTGTTGAGTCCTGGCTGTTCCCGAAAAAAATGTCGAGCATGCGGTCGCCGTTCAGATCGGCGACCTGAACTGTCGTCGCCGACAGGGTGGGCAGTTCGGTCCGTTTTTGGGAATCATAACCATGCTCCGTTGCCCAGAAAATCGTGGACGGTGAACCGGCGTGCTGATGCCCGTCAGACGATTGATGTCCCTGGTTGGCCAAGAGTATTTCCGGCCGGCCGTCGCCATTCAGGTCATGTGCGGCAATTCCCTGACAGTTGTCTGCCGGCAGCTGAAATGCCCGCTTGATGTCCAGGCCTTTGGTGGTTCCGTAATACACGGCGGCGTTGACAGTGCCCGCCATGATCAGATCGTCACACGGATCATCGTCGAGCTTTGTCGCCAACAGCGTCTGCATGCCCCGACTGCGACCAGAATCAGCCTTGGCCTGCGGCGTCAGCAGCAGGTCGTCACCGCGCAATTCTTGGCGACCTTGGACGGGAAAGCCGCCGTCCCCGTCATTGAAATAAATGAATGCACTTTGCTCCTGTTGGTTGAAATTGACGAAAGCCAGATCTTGCGCGCCGTCGCCATTCCAGTCACCCAGGGCCACGTCTGCCGCACTGATCGTGGGAATCGAGGTCCTCCGCGTCGGGTGGTACCCGTCGGGACTTCCCCAGTAGATATAGGATTCCAGGTGCAGTCGATATCCCCAAAACTCTCCCCGCTCGTCGCCCTTATTGGATAGTACGATCTCGGGTAAGTGATCGCCGTTGAGATCGCCGACCGCAACACCGCTGGCGAGAAATGTCGGCAATTCGGTGCGGTTGGTGTCAGAGAATCCCGTCTCGTTTCCCCAGTAAATGAGGGCCTTTTGATCCGTACGGTAGTTGTGCGTGAAGTTCGCAATCACGATGTCCAGCCGTCCGTCATTGTTGAGGTCCGCAACTCGTGTCCGACCGCCTCCCGTTGCAGGCAAACGGGTGATTTTTGAACTTGCTTGTTCCAACCAGGTCAGCACTGAGAAGGGTGCACGCAACTTCCACATTTCCGGCAGCAGCGATTGAAACCCCTCGGGACCGCCCCAGTAAATCATCGCATCGGGTGCGGCGAAGTTATCGTGATCCTGCGTAAACAAGAGGTCAATTTCCCCATCCCGATTGAGATCCATACGATTGATTGTTTGTACACGTCCTGCGCGCGACACATAAAGATTTTGTCCGCCATCGGTGGCCGTTTCCTGCCGTAGCTCGTCAAAGCCACTGCGTCCAATCCAGACCGAATCGTCCGCATACACCGAGAAGTTGATCATCAACATTACCCAGGCGGTAACGACGGCCAACGGTCGACCGTGGCAGCAACGAGTTTCACAGGTCATCACACTGCGAACATCGGGGTGATTGGCAGGAGTTTCCCAGCCTGGCTGAGAGAGTTGGGTACTTTGCATTCCGAGAATCTCCTCAATGTCTATCGGCCACGTTGTTGCTGCCCGCCACGAGGTTCTGACCGCGCTTATTTCGCCAGTGCACCCCTCTCCATTTTGCCCGGTCTGTTTTAACGATCATAATGGACAGCCGGTGGTGTGTCAGGCCTAGGAAAATCCTTTTACCCGGTTTGGGAAATGGTGTACCAAACGCGTGGGAGACAAAACAACTTCCTCGAACGACATTGGCCCTCGGGTCATTTCCCCGTAGGCAGGTAGCAAGTGAAGAACGACCGGCTGGCATTTTTTCACTGGCATGTTTCACTGGGATGCTTTCAGGAGTTCCGGTCATTTGCAGCTACCAGCTGAGAATGCTGTTGAACCGATAAGGGGAATATTCTTGACGCAGCAGCGGCTATTTCTGCTAGATCGACATTACCACGGACACCGTGGCGCCGGTCGGTAGGTCATGGACATGCGCCACCAAGGAGCCGAACTGAAATCCTGCTCAAGAGCCTGCCGAGTTACCGGTGATGGACACCCAAGGTGGCAAGGCTCAGTTTTCGATCAGAAAATGGATGCTCTCGAAGGCCCTCGTGGCTGGTAATTTCGCCATGATGAAAGGGTCGTCAGCGCTGCCGAGAAGATTAACACCAGCAGCGACGCGGAGTGGACCGTCCATCATGTAATCCTCGCTCCGAAGTCCCCATTTTTTGCGATTTGCCTCAGATTGGGCTATCATAAGGACTACGAGCAATGTCGTTACCTTTGTAGAGAAATCCAATAGCATGTTTTTTTCTCGAGATTGGTGTGAGTCGGTACAACCTCGCAGGTCCTGGTTGTCCAAATTGGCCACACCCGTCTGGAACCGTCGCCAGTGGACAAAAAAAACAGCCTTCGAACCGCTTGAAGGGCGATTGTTGCTAACGGCTGACCTGGTAATAAGCGAATTCGTGGCCAGTAATCACCTTGGCCTGCGCGACTACGACAACGACAACAGCGATTGGCTTGAAATCCACAACCGCGGTACTTCCAGCGCGGACTTGCTCAATTGGCATCTGACGGACAGTTCGCAGAACCTGACAAAATGGCAATTCTCCGTTCCGACCGCGCTCGCAGCCGACGAGCGTCTCGTCGTATTCGCGTCGGGCAAGGATTTGATGGCACCGACCGGGGAATTTCATACCAACTTCAAACTGCGAGCGGGGGGTGAATTCCTGGCGCTCACCGACCCGCTCGGAACCGTTGTGCATCGCTATTCACCCGAATTCGCCGCCCAGGCAACGGACGTTTCCTACGGGATTGCCGTCAAGGAGGGAGAAACCGCAGCAGGCATCTACTTCATGGCAGCACCGACACCCGGCGCTGCCAACTCCGTTGGCTTCAATGGAATCGTAGCGGCACCAGGTTTTTCAGTTACCAGCCAAACCTTTTCGGGCGAGATACCGGTGCAATTGTCGACAAGCAACGCGAATGCCGTGATCCGTTACACCACCGATGGGACGGCTCCCACTGAGACGTCAACGTTGTACACCGAGGCGCTCACCGTTTCTACGACGACCCAGGTCCGCGCTCGAGCCTTTCGGAATGAATTGGTTCCCAGCGAAGTCGTGAGCCAGACTTACATCAAGTTGGCCGACGACGTGCTGCAAGAATCATCGAACCTGCCGTTAATCGTCATCGATAACTATCAACAAAATGTCCCTGTGGACCGGGTGTTTCGAGATGGCTTCATGGCGGTGTTTGAGCCGGACGCCACGGGTCGCAGCCGTTTAACCAATTCCGCCGATTTGACCTCACGCATCGTTTGGCACCGTCGCGGAGCGAGCACTTTTAGCAATCCCAAGCTGAACATGCGCATCGAGACACGTGACGAGGTCGGCGCAGATCGCTCCGTGCAACTGCTCGGCTTACCGAGCGAATCCGACTTCATTCTATTCGGGCCGTACAAGCACGACCGCGCGTTGGTGCGAAACCCATTTATTTTCGAACTCAGCCGCCAGATGGGACATTATGCCTCGCACACTCGGTTCGTGGAAGTTTACGGAAATCTTACCGACGGTGAAGTATCCCAAAGCGATTATTTAGGCCTTTACATCTTGGAAGAAAATATCAAGACCGACGCCAACCGGGTGGACATTCAGCGGCTTTCGCCCCAGTACAACAGCGAGCCGGAAATCACCGGTGGTTACCTCCTGGAGCGCTGTTTTTGCGAAGATGGCGTTTTTACATTTGCCGTCAACGACCCGGACATCTCTCAGCTCACGGCACCACAGAAAGCATATTTACTCCAGTTTCTTACCGACCTCCAGGTTGCGCTCTACGGCCCGAACTTCACCGATCCCGCCGTTGGTTACCGTGCCTATTTGGACGCGGCCGTGACGATTGACCACCACATTCTGCGCTATCTGGGAAAACCCATCGAACAGTTCTCCATCAGCACGTACCTGCACAAAGATCGTGGCGGAAAGCTCAAATTCGGCCCCATCTGGGACTTCGATAAAGCGATGGGGTCCGACGCGTTCTCCGCCAATCCAATAGGTGTCGATTTTCGCACTTTTTGGTTCGATCAACTGTTTGAAGATCCGGATTTCGAGCAACAGTGGATCGACCGCTGGCAGCAGTTACGTAGCGAGTTGTTTACCGACGAAAATTTTGCTGCCATCATTGATGGCATGGTGACCCAGATTGCCGAGGCCCAGACTCGCAATTTTACCCGCTGGGCGGAAGTATCACCGGTCGGCGGCGAATTTGCCGAGCCCGGCCTGACCGGTTGGGAGGCAGAGGTGTCGCACCTGAAAGGCTGGTTGACCGAACGGCTCGAGTGGACCGACAGCCTGTTACTACAACCGGTTTCTTTAAGTGCGTCCGGAGGTGTTGTTCACCCCGGTTTCGAATTAATGCTTTCCGCCGCCCAGGGAACCATTCATTACACACTCGACGGATCGGATCCTCGCGACCCCGGCGGAACGATCAGCGCTGGGGCAATCCAGTACACTGGACAACCGGTGGTTCTTCATCAGAATACACAAGTTTTTGCCCGGTCGTTTCAGAGCGTGACCGGGCTGGACGGGTGGAGCGGACCATCGTCCGCCACATTCACCGTGCTGCCAGGAGATTTCAATGGGAACGGCCGGCACGATCCTGACGATATCAACCGCTTGTTCGCCCAACTTGGGTCCCACGATCTTGTTTTCGATCTCGATGACAACGGGGACGTCGACCAGGCAGATGTGGACTACCTGGTCCAGACCATCCTGGACACACGCTACGGTGATACGGATCTGGATGGCGATGTCGACACCGGTGATCTGACCCGGGCGATCATTCACTTCAACGGTGCAGACGGTTCTGGAAATTTTTGGGCCGACGGTGACACCGATGGCGACGGCGATGTGGACACGCAAGACCTGACCCGGGCGATCATTAATTTTACAGGTGCGCGGGCCGACGGGCAGTCGACGGTGGGCCGTTGGGGCATCACTGGCCAATTGAGTACCCGTGAAGTCGCATCGCGGATGGATGATCTTTCGATCACCAAACGTACAGCGAAACCGACGACGGTCAACGACCAACACGTTCCATTGACCATCCCTACCCATGCTGCACATCTCTCGCGAGTGTTGGCTGACGGTGCGACGCGCAAGCAAGTCTCTACTCACACATCGATTTTTTAATCCGCAGCGAAAGGTTCGCATCCGTCGGCAGCGCCAGACCAGGTATTCTGGACGTTTGGCAAATCAGCAGCATTGGGTAACCAATATCCTGACCGGTGTCTGCACAAGGGGATGGGGATGCTCACCATGAACAGCTGCTGGCCGGTTTTATCGTTCAGAACCGTTGTGCTGCCGTCGTGGTTAGGTCATCACTTGTTCCAGGCAGCCTTACTCGTGTCACGGATTCGTTTTCCCATACCCAGCAGGTTGACCTTTGCGTCAGTGGCGTTAACCTGAACGCCTTTTGCCCTCTGTTCGACTCTTATACTTTCGCTCAAGTACCAGGCAGAGACTCCCGACGCAGGATGCTGTTCGGTCTGACCATCCGATTCCGGCCGTCGCTGGGTGCAAGTTGGCTAACAGAAACGGCTACCTGGAAGATAGACCAATCGACATAGCTTTTGGATTCTCCCATGCGAATCGCCAGGCAAATTCGTTAGTCTTGGGGACCGACCAGTTCGACGAGATTACCATCTGGATCTCGTACGATGGTCAGGAACACACCTGGCGGGAAACCTTGGGGCAATTCGACCGGGCCCTTGGCCACCGGGGCAACACCCGTCGTCTTGAGCCGCGCAAGTGCGGCCTTGGTATCGGTTACGAAAATGGTGATATAGCTGAAGCCAAGCTGTGAATGAATATGTTCGTTGTCGCTCTTTTTACTCTTCACGCCAGGTAATTGCATCAACTTCAGCTTTGTAGCCGATTCGCCTGCGCCCAATACGAGCACGTGAACATCGAGCATGGCACCATCGGTCAAACCGGCATCCTGGCAAAAGCCGCCAGGCACTTGGAAGCCCTGAATTTCAGTGAACCCCACCGACTTGGTATAGAACTCAACCGACTTTTTGATATCGCTCACCACAACACCCAAGTCAATCGTCGTGCCTGTAAATTCCTTTTCCGCACCCTTTGCGTCCGAGACTCCGTGTGCACAAACCAGAGATAAAAGAGCGGCGACAGCCAACGGTGTAGCGTGGCGATTCCGAGTGTTCATGATAACGATCTCCGATGAAGTTAGATGGTGAATTCCATTTGAGCCGTAGCCACTCGTCTCGGGTCAGCTGGACGGATGATCGCGACGAACCCGCGCCTACGGATCAAGCAAAAAAATGACTGCCTATGAACATAGCGATTGCCGTGGCTGATGCAAGTGGACCCAGGAACTGGTTCACCAATCGGTCAAGAAACATTTTTCTCAAAGCTATCGATGTGTACCCATCCACCCTGCACGTCCCATGCGACGCATGATTGGCCTCACTGACATCGCGGGCGAATGACATCGCGGGAGAGGGGGGTGAAGCCACTCCCACTTCTTCAGACCTAATCCGGTATTTGCCCATGGAGAACCCGGGACCTGACCGGTACCCATCGTTCACGCAAGGGTAATCTTGCCAGCACAGAAAGCTCGCGATAAAATACCCAACTGATTGCTTACAACACTTGAATCACAAGACTCTCGTACGGTCACCCACCCCCATCCAAGAGATTTTCTTCGATTGTGAAAGCATGAATCGCACGGCTGATTTCGTTGTCATTGGTGGGGGAATTTTTGGCGCCGGTACAGCGCATTTCCTCTCGAAAACGGGCTTTGGACAGGGCGTGTTGCTCGAGCAGCGCTCCCTGGCTGCGGTCAGTACTGGCCATTCGGCCGCGCATGTGCGCACCTATTACTCCAATCCCGTCACGGTGCAATTGGCCGGGCGTGCTGTGGAGATGTTTGAAAACGGTGCCGAGGAGTTGGGAGGCGACTGTACCTTTCGGCAGATCGGCTTTTTGATGCTCTTGGATTCTGACGCCCAGGGACCTGCAGAACACGTGATTGAGCTTCAGCGCCGGTGCGGCATCGATGTCCAACAGGTCTCGCGGGAAGAAATTCATGACCTGGCACCTCCCCTGGATCTGTGTGGTGTTACCAATGCCATTTACGAACCAAAATCAGGTTATGCCGATCCTCGCAAGACCACCCAGAACCTGGTCGAGGCCGCCCAGCCGTGGGGCCTCGAGGTCCGGGAAGGGACGGCAGCTTGCGGCATTCGCAAGCAAGGCGACCGTGTCGTCGGAGTTGAAACGCAAGATGGACTGATTGAGACTCCCGTGGTCGTGAACGCCGCCGGGGCGTGGGGGCGCCAAGTGGGCGGCTGGGTAGGCCGCAACGATTCGCTCCGCTGGAGCCGGGAAACCGATTTGAAGGTCCGCCTGCCGCACGACTTCCCTCCCATACCAGTCATTTCCGATACGACCTTACGAAATTATTTTCGCACCGACGGTGAAGGGAACTTGCTGGCCGGCCTGGGGGCTCCCAAGGAGATCGAACCGCTGGATATCGGCCAGTACGATGCCAAGTTGGACGATGCGAGTCGTCGTCGCATTGAGGAAGGTCTCTTTCAGCGCCTGCCCATGCTTCGCCAGGCACCCCTGGTGGACGGCTGGGCGTCGATTTACACCATCACCGACGACTGGCATCCACTGGTAGGACCTGAGCCTGGGCTGGAGGGCTATTATTCCTGTTACGGAGGCTCAGGACATTGTTTCAAGCTGGGGCCGCCCATTGGTGAAGCACTGGCGGCGATCATCGCTGGCCGCGCGCCTGAGATCGACATCACGCCATTGCGGCCCACGCGATTTATAGAAGGTGCGCCCCTCACCTCGGCCTGGGGCGATGGCAACCGGGCTTAACAATTCTCGCAAGGAACTTCAATTCGTGGTGAACCAACCCATCCCCGATTGGCGAGCTGCGAACGTGAGACAGGCCATCACCCATCCTCTTACTCATTGACAAATGGAACACTGGTTGGTTGTTTACCAGAGGTACCGCCATTACATCTACAAAAACCGTTCCATCGACAGAACACAATGAGTCTCGTCGTTATGACGAAGATGAACTCGATCTCATCGATGAAGTTCCCACTCCTCGGATGAATCCATGGCTCAGCATGGGCCTGCTCTTCATGCTGGGGTTTCTGTACCTATGGGCCTGGCAAGTTTTCCTGCTAGGAGGTCGGTAAATGGACGACTTCCAACCTTCCTGGTGGCTCATTTTCAGTTACCTGTTGCTGATGTTCGGCGTCGGCGTGTGGGCCGCACGAACTAAAGTCGGCAAGGTCGAGGACATGGCCGTCGCTGGGCGCAACTCGGGCCCCTGGTTGATCGCGTTTTCCGTGGCGGCTACCTGGATTAACGGCGTAACGCTGATAGGCATTTCGGGTGTGGCCAAAGATTTTGGCCTCAGTTCCTACTGGGCCGGTGGGTCGTTTGTGCTGATGACGATCTGGATGAGTTACTACATGATACCCCGACTCCGAGCTACTCGGATCGTTACGATTCCCCAACTATTCGAGCGATTTTTCGGCCCTCAACACCGCATTCTGTCTTTGGTGCTGGTTCTTTTGCGCGACCTGGGCGCTACGGCGGGAGTCATGGGGGCCCTCGCGGTTGTGGTCTCTCAGCTACTGAAAATTTCCCTGACAGAATCCCTGGCGCTGATGACCGTATTGACGATTGTCTATGTCTTTCTGGGAGGTATGTGGGCCATTCTGGTCACCGACGCAATCCAGTTGGTGATTGTCTTGGTTGGCTCGGTGGTGCTGGTGGTCCTCGCCTTGACGACGCCGCAGGGATGGAACGCCGCCCAAACAATCAAGGACCCTGATTTTCTCGGCCTGCTGGGCCCCGGAGGTATCCAACAGGTGATGGCCTGGATGGTGATCGGTATCGCCATCACCGCCGGCTATCAAAGTGTCATTCAGCGTGGACTGGCTGCATCCAGTACCCGTGTGGCACGACAAGGATTTTTGTACGGAGGAATCATCTCAACGGTTTGGTACATTATCCCTCCCCTGCTGGGGATACTCGCGCGAGGCATCTACGGAGCCGATATCCCCGCAGAAGAAGTTTTTCTTAAAATGACCTTTGGCATCGCCGGGGGGCAGCTGGCCAGTCTCATCATGATCAGTATCCTCGCCGCCAGCATGTCCACCCTGGACTCCACGATCAACACGGTTGCTTCGAATTTCACGATTGATGTTTACACTCGATTTATCAATCCTGAAGCCAGTTCTCGGGCACAACTCTGGGTCTACCGCATCAACGTTATTCTCGTAGGGTTACTCGTAGCGTTGATCTACTACGTGTTCCCGGTCATGATGGAACTCTTCTGGCTGGGAGGGCGAATCATGGGAGCATCGCTGGCCCCCACCCTGGTAGCCTTAATTTTATTTCCTTCGGTTCGACGCGCTCGGCAGACTGTTTTTTATTCGATGCTGGTCGGAGCCTTGTTCATCATCATCTACCAAATCTTCGGTAGCATTCAACGCGTGGGATCCATGGTCATTGAATGGACGGTGGACCCATTACTGCTCGGACTCCCTCTTACGATACTGCTACTTACCGTAGGTACCTGGTTAGAGACGCGCCAGCGCAACATGCCTGCTGCGCAAGATCTAACATAAGTAGTCGTCGACAATCAACCTGCACCCAATCCACGGTTCCCTCTTGCCCGCAGGACACCGTTTAAGTCGATCGGAAGCCTCTTTCACCGTGGTCCCTTTTGCAGGCCTGATTCCATCGAATATCACTATGGCCGTGTCCTTGACGACAGTATTCTATTGGGCACCAGCATCAGTGGCACCAGCGCTTTGCCGAACAGAGCAAAGGACCAAACCAGTCGCTCTCCGTAACGACGGGCAAGCACCCCGGAAACCACGGGGCCCACAATCCAAGGCAACACCTGAATCAACACCAGTTTGGACCAGATATCGGCCGGATACGAACCTCCGGTCATTGCCGCCGCCTCGTTGAGCGCCCCGAAAAACAGCGGCAACGAGTATTCCAGGATCGACGCGTAGAAGAATGCCGTGATCGCTACGGGAACGACGACCAGCAGACGGGCAGTACCAGCATCTCGGTCAGCAGGTTGCATGGTACCCCTGCGAAATGTCGCGCCAATCATAGCGGTGCGTCCAGTTCAACATCGAACGTAGCTTGTGCGACGAAAACAATGTCTCGAATTCTCCGTACTGGCCGCTGATCGGGTGGTTGACATACCCATGTATTTTCAGCAGTTCGCTGGTAGGCGTATCGACATGAACGTTGTCAGCACCAAGGTTAAAGATTTCGCAACCTTGATGGTCGGACTCAAGCCAGGCAAGACAAGCGGTACCAACATCACGAGCATCAATGTAGGACCAGAGGCAATCTTGTCCCAAACCTTTGTTTTCGGTGAACCGTTGAAGCTTGGCCCGACCGAAGTCGTTGTCATAAATGATCCGCGTGAGTCGGAAACCGGCAATCGACATCCCGTACCACCGGCAATAGTCACTCGCCAGGTTTTCCAGTAACACCTTCGAGGCACCGTAGATGCTGGGAGGTGCCAGGGGACTGTCCTCGGTCACAGGAAGACTGGGCAGGCGGTGAAAGTCGCCATAAGTTTCCACGCTGGATGCCCACACGACCCGTTGAATACCAACGTTCTTGGCGGCTTGAAAAACATTGAATCCAGCTACGGCCACGTTCTGAAAACCTTCGGTTGTGCTCATGTTGTCGGTGCCGGGAACGCTGCCAAAATGCACCACCGCATCCACCCTGGCAAAGGCGTCATTAACACCTGCGGCGTCACCGAGGTCAAGCTGAACGTAATCTGGATCACCGAGTACGTTAGGTACGCGGTCAATACAGAGAACGTCATATCCTGAATCCCGTAGCACGGCAGCGATGCCGCTGCCCGTACCTCCCTGGGAACCTGTTACCGCGATTCGTTTCATATTTCTGCCTCTGCATGGAAAATGGTTGTTACCATCTGCCCCGCAATAAGCGACATTCACAGTGCAATGGATTGGATTATAGCGCAACTTGTAGCCGTTTGTGTCATTTATCTTCCCATAATCTAGCCCGTTGAGGAATTAGCCATGCGTCTATTGAATCGTTGCGTTCCAACCATGGTCATCTGTGCCTGGACCGCGATCACCGTAAGCGTGGCTCCGGCAGCCGAACCGAGGCATGTATTGAAACCCTACCGGGTGATCTTTAACTGCGACGGGCATGCCGTCGCGAAGGATGCGGAGGGAGATCTCAACCAATGGTTGGAGAACTTGTTCGGGCCATTGAAAAACAGCCATGTCGATGCACTGTTCTGGTGCGACGGCGCGGGAGGAAACACCGCGAACTACGAAAGTGAAGTGTTGGAGCGAACGGGGGCCCGTGCCGGAAAACCACGAACCTATATCGACGATTGGATTGACGAGGGTAACGACCCGCCCAAAATTGTCGTGCGCGAGGCGCATCGGCGTGGCCTGGATGTTTATTTTTCGTTTTGCATCAACGATATCCACGATTCGTTTACGCCCGACGAGATGGCAACGTTTAAAGTCAAACATCCCGATTGGATGCTGGGCAAGCAGAATTATGGCGGCGTTACCAGTTTTTCAACGGCGCTGAAATTCGCCTTCCCGGAGGTCCGCGAGCTGAAGTTCAAGATTATCGCAGAGATCTTCCAGAACTATGACTTCGACGGTTTGGAGAT
>Ga0310342_100001657_pt1 | contig 13946 bp, 11 predicted proteins | sample S15DNA20500_MG_FD_206155 | JGI IMG/M metagenome (GOLD analysis project Ga0310342, IMG submission 206155) | Marine microbial communities from station ALOHA, North Pacific Subtropical Gyre - S1503-DNA-20-500_MG | ecosystem: Environmental > Aquatic > Marine > Oceanic | place: Pacific Ocean: North... | reverse complement strand
TAGACCGGCTGACCGTCCTGTTCCCCGATGATTTGGTCGCGGCCCTGGGATTTCAAGTCGTCGTAATCCCCTCGGGTAACCCGGTTAGCCAGCACCCGCACCGGTGCCGGTTCGTGCCAGTTGCGGTCGAAGGTCGTGGTGTAAACCGTGTGTTCGCCCCGGGCCTGTATCAGTCGCCGCTTGTGATGATCGTGGGCGTTGGCCTCATCGGTGGCCAGGAAAGTGCTGCCCAGGCTGACACCTTGAGCCCCCAGCGTCAGGGCCGCGGCGAGACCTCTGCCCTCCGCGATACCGCCGGAGGCGACCACGGGCACCGGGCTCCAGGGAATCAGCTCGGTCAGCAGGCTGAAGGTGGTCATGCGGCCCCGCACATGGCCTCCGGCCTCGACGCCCTGGGCGATCAGGACATCCGCGTCGGCGTCCACGGCGGCCTGCGCGTCCGCGCTTGCGCCGATTTGGTGGATAACGCCAACGCCTGCGTCCTTGAGGCGCCGGATCAGCCGCTGATCCACATCCCAGAACAGCACCATCCAGGGCACCGAAAGGTCCAGGCAGGTACCGATCTGCTGCTCAAGCAGCGCCGGCGCCGTGGCGGCGGGAATCAGATTGACGGCGAAGTGTTCAATACCGACGGCCCGCAGCGCGTCCACTTCGGCGCGTAGGCGATGGGGCGGCTCGCGCACCATGCCCAGCACGCCGAAGCCGCCGGCGTGGGCCACGGCGCTGGCCAGGCGATGACGGGCCACGCCGCCCATGCCGGCCAGCAAAATCGGCCACCGGCAACCCAGCAGGTCGCAAAGCGGCGTGTGCAGGGTCGGTGTTACCAGTGCCATACCTGGTCCGCTTGCTCATAGAGTTCCGCCACCGCGCGGCGGGCGACCGGGCGAACGCCGTTTTGCAGCGCGAGCCCACCCAGGCCGCGCTCTTCCAGATCGTCCTGGATGGCGTACACAGGCACGCCGCTTTCCACCAGGTTGGCGATATCACGGGGCAGTTCCGCCGGCTGGGTCTGCCGCCATGTGCCCAGCGTCAACGTCGGCTGCCGTTCGCGCGATATCGCGTAGTGCACACCGTGGCCGCTGAGCAGCACCATCAGGTCGCCACCGGCGCCACGCATTGACTGTGTCAGCCAGAGAATTGTGTCGTCCTGTTCCTCGGTGGTGGTCCGGTAGGCCTGGTCGATCACTTGCAGTACTTTCATGATTACCTCGTACCGATGGTCAGAGTGTTATGGGCCTCGCTGGCGTAACGCCACAGGTCCGGCGGGCCGCCCCGGCCACAGCCTTCGATGACGTCGTTGACGCCGCGTTCGTCCACGCACAGGCCGCAGTTGATCCACTCGAACCCGATCCCTTTGCTGTGCGCCTTCTCTTGTAGTGCGGCGATCCAGTCCTTGGTCAGCGGGTGATCCTCTTCCTCGCTGTCGCGGTGATGGACGGCGTTGCCGTGCGGCTGCTGTCTGGCGAAGGCCAGCGCCACGGCGCCTTCGTAGGCGAAGACACGCACGTCCGCGCCCCGGTCGAGGGCGGCGTCGAGTAGCCGAAAAAAGGTCACGGTCCGCTCGCTTTCAAAGGGCGGCTCCATGAAGGCGAAGGTTAATGTCTTGGTATCACTCATCACAGGCTCCGGTTGGGCGGTTAGTGCCAGATCACTTTATGGCCGGCGAGCATGGCATCGATCACCAGGTCCATGTCGGCGACGCCGATCTGGTCCTTGAGATCGGCGTGGTCGATTTCCCGTTGCGCCAGGGCGAATTGATCAGCCCGGACCGTGACGCCCCAACGCAAGAGATCGTCGAACAGATCGCTTTTGGCGCCGCGCCGGGCCGGCGTCACGCCGTTCTGTACCAGCAGAACCGCCACCTGATGGCCGGCGTCGTGCAGCTGGCCGATCAGGTCAAACTGATGGTGGGTGCGGGTCTCCGTGAACGGGTCCTGGCTTTGAACAAAAAGATAGTGAGACATGGCAAGCTCCGTTTTCAGAAAGAGGTGAGGGCGACGGGCGTGTCGTCGAGCAGGCCACGACGCACCAGAAAATCGCCGAAGTGTTCGCCGTGGTCTCGCTCTTCGGCGAAGCGCTCCAGCAAAGGGGCGAGCAATTCAAGAAAGCGCTCTTCATTGACGTTGCCCGCGTACAGACGGGCCAGCCGGTCGCCGTGGAAACTGCCGCCCAGGTAGAGGTTGTAGAGACCCGGCGCCCGCCCGGTCAGGGCGATCTCGCCGAGATAGGGACGCGCGCAGCCATTGGGGCAGCCGGTTAAACGCAGGGTGATCGGGACGTCGGCGAGTCCGTACTGGCCTTTGAGGCGCTGAAACACATCCAGCAAACGGGGTGTGTAGCGTTCCGCTTCCGCCATGGCGAGCCCGCAGGTGGGCAGCGCGACGCAACTCAGAGTGTGCGCCGCTTGACTATTCGGTGTCAGACGCCAGGACAGGCCCAGGTCGTCCAGGCGCCACTCCAGTTGTTCGAGTTCGTGCGTTTCGATGTGGGTGAGCTGCAGATTCTGATTGGTGGTCATCCGCAGCCGGCCGCCGTACTGCTCAAGCAAGCCACTGATTTGCGATCTCAGTGCGTCGTTCACGCGACCGCTTTCGATATAGAGGGTGGCATGCCAAAGACCGTCGTCGCCTTGCTGCCAGCCGAGCCGGTCACCGTTATGCTCGAAGCGCTGTGGCCGTGCCGGCGCGAGTGGGCGTCCCCAACGATGTGTTAGCTCGTCGATAAACCAGTCCAGGCCGAGACGATCCAGAGTGTATTTAAAACGCGCTCGGTGACGGTCTTTGCGGTCACCGAAGTCACGTTGAATGGTCATCACCGTTTCGCTGAAGGCGGGCGCGTCGTCGGCGTCGATAAAGCCGATTTCCTCCGCAAGCCGGGGGTAGCTGTCCTCGCGGCTGTCCAACTGGCCCATGCCGCCGCCGACGCAGACGTTGAAACCCTGCAATCGGTGGTTGTCGACCACCGCGATGAGGCCCAGATCCTGGCCGTAGACGTCGATATCGTTGACCGGCGGTATGGCATAGCCGACCTTGAACTTGCGCGGCAGGTAGAGTTCGCCGTAGACCGGCTCTTCGCTGTGCGTGGCGGGAGCGGACTCGCGATACCAGATTTCGGGGTAAGCGCCGGTTTTGGGAATCAGCCTGTCGCTGGTGACGCGAGCCAGTTCCGCGACGCGCTGGTGCGCCCGGGACAAAAATGGATTGGTGCCGCACACCACGCCACGGCTGTCGTCCCCGCAGGCGGCGATGGTGTCGAGGCCGATCTCTCGCAGGCCCTGCATCAGGCCGCGCAGATGGGGTTTGCGCACGCCGTGTAGCTGCACCGTTTGTCTGGTGGTGATGCGGATGCCGCGCTCCGCGTAGCGCCGGGAGAGGGCGTCAATGCCCCACCACTGTTGCTTGGTCAATAGCCCGCCGGGGATGCGCATGCGCACCATGAACTGATACACCGGTTCCAGGTGCCGCCGCCGTCGATCGGCACGCTGATCGCGATCGTCCTGCTGATAAATACCGTGAAATTTCATCAGCAACGGGTCGTCCCCGGGCACCGCGCCGGTGAGGGAATCCTCGATACCATCGGCGATGCCGCCACGCAAGTAACGACTGCGTGCCTTGAGCTGCTCGCTGTCGTGCAGCGTCTCCACGGGCTGGCTCAGATCGGAGTCACGGTCGATCATGCGGCCCTCCTAATACAGATTGCGGTGAAGGCGCTTGGCCTTCGAAAGTTGTTTCCAGTGGCCGGCGCCCAGACGCTGGTCCACGGCCTGTCGTACACGGGCTTCGGCTTCGCCTAGGCGGTCCTTGTCGCCGCAGAAATAAAGATGGGCGCCACGCTCCAGCCATTCGGAGAGCTGGCCGATCCGTTCCAGCAATGGGTCGGCCAGAGTCCGGCCCGGCTGGTCGGCCTGGAAGACGGTGTCCACCCGCTTCAGCAGGCCGTTGTCGCGGGCTTCCTGAAGCGCCAGTTGATAAAGGAAGTCTTCCTCGAAACGCTGCTCGGCGAAGATAAGCCAGCAGGGCGTGCGCTGTCCGCTGGCGGCCAGGTGCTGAAGGAAAGCGCGGTAGGGCGCGATGCCGGTTCCTTCGGCGATCAGCACCAGGGGCAGTTCGGGGTCGACCGGTAGATGAAAGCGCGCGTTGCGGTGCGGGTAGAGACGAACCGGGTCGCCAGGCTGCAAATCCAGTAAATAGCGAGAGGCGATGCCGGTTTCCAGGCGCCCGTTGAACGGATAACGGAAACGTTTGACGGTGAGATGCAGCTCGTCATCGACGGCGTTGAGACTGTTGGCGAGATCATAGAGCCGGGGCTGTAGGGGGCGCATCGCGTCCACCAGCGCTTCGGCTTCGGGGCGGGCGGGGTAGTCACGCAGTATATCCAGAACCTGATGGCGTTTGAGAAACGCGCGCTGGCTGCGGGTGCCGCCATCCATCGCTTCTTTAAGCGCGGTATGCCCTGAGAGCGCGGCCCAGTATTCCAGGAACCGCCCTCCAGGGAGGGTCAGATCACGGTGTTGTCGCAGCGCTTGTACCAACGGCTGTGGGGTGCCGTCCACCGCCACCGCTTGCTCGCCGCTCAGCCCGGTGGCGTCCAGCACGGCGGCGACCAGTTCCGGGGGGTTGTCGGCGAGGACCCCCACGGCGTCGCCCGGTGCCACCGGAAAATCCGAGGTCTCCAGGGCCAGCTCCAGATGGTGCACGGGACCGTCCCGGTCCGCCGCGCTGAGGCGCTGATTAACCAGTACTTCCGTTGCCAGCGGGTGTTGCTTGTCGTGGGCCGGTGCGTTGTGCGGAATGATCGCCGGGGCGGCAGAAGGCGTACCGGATGTCGGTTTGGGTAGCTTGTCCCGCAAGCGGGTCAGCCATTGCCGGGCCGGGGCCTCGAAATCCACGTCGCATTCCTGGCGCTCCAAAAGACGATGCCCACCGAGGGCCTCCAGGCGCGCGTCCAGTTGTCTGCCGGCTGTACAGAAATGTTCGTAAGTGCTGTCACCCAACGCCAGCACCGCGAAATCCAGGTTGTTCAGTTTGGGCGCCGTGGCATCGTCCATCAGCCCCTCGAAGAACGGTAGCGCCGGCTCCGGCGGCTCGCCGTCGCCATGGGTGGCGGTGATCACCAGCAAACCTCCCCGCTTGGCGAGTTGGCGGGGACGGACCCGGGCCAGATCCTGCACTTCGACGGGCACCTCGGCTTCGCGGCATTGCTCGGCGAAACGCTCGGCCAGAAGGCGGCTGTTATCCGTCTCGGTGCCGTAGGCGATCAGGATGGGCGGGCCTTTGTCCGCCTTCCCCTCCGTCGGGGCGGTACCGGTGTTCTGCCCGGCGAGATAACCGCTAAGCCAGAGCGCTTGCCGGTCGTCCAGCTCGGCGAGCAGAGTATGAAGGCGTCGCCATTGCGTTTCGGAAAAGGGGTGCGCCAGCGCGTGCGCCGTCATCGCGGGCTCCGTTCAGTACATTGAATGCGGCAGTATGAACGGCTGCTTTACCTGGGAATAATGAAATACAATGAGGTTTAATATTAAAGATGTTGATGTAAATCATGGATATTGAGCTGGCCCGCACCTTCCTGGAGATCGTTCGCTCCGGCAGTTTCATGGCCGCCGCCGAGCGATTGCACGTCACCCAGACCACGGTGACCGCGCGCATTCATAATCTCGAAGGCCAATTGGGTTGCCGGCTGTTCGTACGGAACCGCAGCGGTGCCCGGCTGACCGCCAACGGCGAACAGTTCGCCACCCACGCCAGTCAGTTGGTGCGTTCCTGGGACACCGCGCGCCGGGCCCTGCCATTACCGGAGGGCGCCGGCCGGGTGCTGACGCTTGGCGGTGAAGTGAGTCTTTGGAATCCCTGGTTACTGGACTGGCTGTCGGCATTGCGCGAGGCCTGCCCCGACATGGCCGTGCGCGCCGAGGTGGGCGAGCGGCCCACCCTGCACGAAAAACTGGAACAAGGCGTGCTGGATGCCGCGCTGGTACACCAACCAGACTATTGGCCGGGCATGCAGGTCGAGCAACTCATGGAAGAAAAGCTGATCCTGGTGCGGAGCGGGGTCGAGGAAGAGCCCTATGTGTACGTCGATTGGGGGGCGGATTTTCGCCAGCAACATGACAGTGCCTGGCCGGAAAGGGCCAGGGCCACGGTAAACATTGATCTGGGACCGCTGGCACTGCGTTATCTGCTTCGCCACGGCGGCAGCGGCTATTTCCGCACCAGGGTGGTGCAGCCTTACCTCGAAAGCGGGGAGCTGCGTCGGGTCGAAACAGTGCCGGAATTCAGCTACCCCATCTACCTGGTTTATGCCCGGGCCCAGGACTTGACGCTGACGGGAGCGGTTTTTGACGCATTGCGCGCTTCGGTAATTGAGCAGGGCGATGCCCTGAAATAGCGCATGGCACTGGACGGGGGCAGCAGGGAGGCTAAAATGGTGCGCGCGGGGACGACCTCGCCACGGATCGACTCACCGGGGACGGCCCCGCCTGTTTAAGGGGGCGCGCCATGCCCTGGTTGATACTCTTAGTTGCCGGACTCTTTGAAATTGCCTGGGCCACCGGGCTCAAATACACCGAGGGCTTTACCCGGCTGTGGCCAACCGTCGCCACGGCTGCGGCGATGTGCGTCAGTATGGTGTTGCTGGGTATCGCGATGAAATCGCTACCGGTGGGCACAGCTTACGCGATTTGGACGGGCATCGGTGCCATCGGCACCGTGTTGCTCGGCATTATTTTGTTCGGCGAATCCGCCGCGCTTGCCCGCCTTTTCTGTGTATTGCTGATCCTTGCCGGTGTTCTCGGTCTAAAACTGCTTGCGCCGTCCTGAGCGTCAGGGCTTCCGGATCGGAAGTGGCACGGCCGGCAATCACGCCGCCGCGCTCCTATGCGAGCAAGCGGCGTAGCTCGCCGCCGTTGATTATCATGTCGGCCAAGGTATAGCGGTCCAACTCCTCCAGGAACGCTTCCTGTGCCCGGCCGAGGGCTTTTTTAAGCATGCAGGCGGGATCAATCGGGCAGCATGAATCGGGCCCGAAACACTCCAGAAGACGTAGATTTTCCGTATCCCGGACTACCGAGCCCACACGAACGTTGTCCGGACGGCTTGCCAGTGCCAAGCCCCCGCCGCGCCCGCGTAGACTATGGATATAGCCTTGTTGCACCAGTGTCTGCGCTACCTTGGCGATATGGTTCGCCGAAATCCCGTAGCTGAGAGCGATTTCCTGCACCGTGGCGGGTGCCCTGTCTTCCGATAACGCCAGATAGATCAATAGACGTAGCGCGTAGTCGGTGTGCGTTGTTAGTTGCATAAACCCGTTGACCGTCTTTAAAGAGGTATATAGTATTCATATTTAAATAGGCATGTAAAATACCTTTTATGGGAGGCAGTGCAATGTTGACGTCCGGCCAGCTTGCGGTAATCAAGCAAACCGTTCCGGTTCTGCAGGAAAACGGCGAAACCCTTACCCGTCATTTTTACCAGCGCATGTTCCGCCATAATCCGGAAGTTCTGGGCTTCTTCAATCCGGCCCATCAGCGTTCCGGCAACCAGCAACGGGCCCTGGCCGGAGCAATTTGCGCCTACGCCCAGCATGTCGACAACCCCGCTGTGTTGGCCGATGCCGTGGAACTGATTGCTCAGAAGCACGTTTCATTGGGGATTCAGCCGGAGCATTACCCCATTGTCGGGGACAACCTGCTGGCTTCCATTCGCGAAGTGCTCGGTGAGGCGGCGACGGATGACATTCTCGACGCCTGGGCGGCTGCTTATGGCGCCCTCGCGGATATTTTCATAGAGCGCGAAAAGGCCCTCTATGAAACGCAGGAGCAACAGTTCGGTTGGCGGGGTTTCAAGTCCTTTGTGGTGACCCGTCGGGAGCCGACCAGCGAGAACATTGTGTCCCTGTACCTGGAGCCCGAGGACGGCACGGTGTTGCAGACTCACCAGCCCGGGCAGTATCTGACTGTCCGCCTCACGTTGCCGGATGGCGAGACGGTGATGCGCAATTACAGCCTTTCCAATCGCCCCGGCGAAATCTTCTACCGGATCAGTGTGAAACGGGAGGGCGGCGGCGGCACCCCCGCCGGCGTGTGCTCCAATCATCTCCATGATCACATCAATGTTGGCGATCAGTTGGCAGTGAGTCCACCTTGTGGATCGTTCATTCTGCGAGAGACGAAGACGTGCAAGCCGCTGGTGCTTATCGCTGGCGGCGTCGGCGTCACGCCGATTCTGTCGATGTTGCATGCGGCCTTGAAGGAGACCCCCGATCGGCCGGTCGTGTTCCTGCAGGGCGCGCTGAACAGTGCGGTGCATCCTTTCGCCGAGGAGTTGGCCGCGCTCAAGAGGGTGAATCCCCACCTCCGTATTCACGTGCGTTATAGCGATCCGTTACCCGAGGACCGGCGCAATAAATCCCATGACAGCGAAGGTATCATTGATGAAACGCTACTGGATGAGTTGGTGGGGGACATGGACGCCGAGTACTACTTCTGCGGACCCACGCCAATGTTGAAGCACGTTCGCATCTTGCTTGAGCGTCGAGGTGTGGGCGATGCGGACATCCATTATGAGTTCTTCGGGCCGGCGGAATCCTTGGCGGCTTGAATGGCGAGAACCAGGGAAGGCCGCATCGGTCGTTGATTGGACTTTCTATTACCCAGACAGTAAGCTGGCGCAGCCGACCGGGGCCCTGAACGTTGCGGTCCGGCTGCAAAGCCGCGTCATAATGCTTTTTTATCGCCGACCGAACGTTTCGGCCACCCCGATTCTTTATCGGTTAACGACTTCGTAAAAAGGGAGAATATGCCACTCCATTTTTCGAGCGCGGGCCGCTGTATGCCGCGTCGCCCACCACCGCCCCCTTTCTGTTCCGGATAAGACCGTTCAGGTCGCTGCGTGTCCCGCTTCTGAAGCTGTTTCAGCTGTTATCGTTTTTACCGGTTAGCTACATAAGTTCCTCCATCGACACGCGACATCCATAAGCTGCGTCCGCCATGCTGTTTCTCCGTTGGCGGTGCGCGCCCGTTCCACCAACAAAGGAAACGCCCTTGAACAGCGAGTCATTGCATCAATTTTCCTCGTTCACGATCGTCGCTCTAATGCTGGCCTTTTACGGCGGCACTTACTTACTCACCCTCGGAATTCGTAAGAAGAAAGAGGACGCCGACGCTTTCATGGTCTCCAACCACCGTGTCGGCTTCGGTATCGGCGCCGCAAGCATGACCGCCACTTGGATCTGGGCGGCCTCTTTTTACGCCGCCGCTACTTCCGGCTATACCTATGGTGTTTCCGGGCCGATTCATTACGGTCTCTGGGGCGCGTTAATGATCTTATTCATCTATCCGTTTGGCCGGCGCTTTCGAAAGTTGGCGCCTAACGCGCACACTCTGGGTGAACTGATTCACGCCCGACACGGGGCTTCCAGTCAACTAATTCTGGCCTTTTCCAACGTGTTGGGAAGCGTAATTAGTCTGATGGTTAATTTCACCGCCGCCGGCGCCTTGGTGTCGGTGCTGTCGCCCCTGTCGTTCCAGACCGGTGTCGTAATTGCCGGGATCGGCGTGCTTCTTTATACGCTCTGGTCCGGCTTTCGAGCCTCGGTGCTCACTGATTTCGCGCAACTCGTCGCCTTGATGGCCATCGCAGTGGTGATCATCCCTGCTGTCTTCTTCGCCATGGGCGGCCCCGATGAGCTGGTCTCCGGCCTGAAAAACCTTACCGCCGAGCAATCGAATTTTTTCTCTATGGAAGCAGTTCTTCAGCAGGGAGCACCTTTCTTTGTCGCCGTGCTGGCTTACGCGATCGGAAATCAGACTATTTCGCAACGCCTTTTCGCTGTCAACGAGTCACACATCAAACCGACATTTCTCACCGCCACGGTCGGTTATGGTGCCATTGTTATCGGCTTGGGAATGATCGGCCTGATGGCGCTGACACTTGGCGTCGAGCCTTTGAGTGGAGATATGAATAATCTGATCCCGCAAATGGTCTCCGCCTATCTGCCGCCTTTGTTTATCGCCATGTTCTTCATACTGGTTATTGGCTCGTTGTCGTCCACCGCGGACTCGGATTTGTCCGCGTTGTCGGCCATCATGATGGCCGATGTCTACGGCAAGAACATAGCTCGTGGCCGGGCCGACCCAAAACGCATGTTGCTGGTCGGTCGCCTGACGATGATCGTCGCTACCGTGGTGGGAATTGTTTTTGCCAGTTTCTCTCTGGATATCCTGGTGATGCTTGTTTTTGTCGGTGCACTTTGGGGCGCCATCGTCTTTCCTGTCATCGCCAGTTGTTTCTGGGATCGGGTCACCAACCTCGCGTTCACGGTCTCGGTACTGGTCGCCATGGTCTTTTTCTGCCTGGCGCGTTTCGAGCTGATGCCTCTGGAGGGGGCCGGCGGCCTGTTTTTTGAGCTGCTGGCCTGCATTGGCGGCGGGGTGATCATTGGTTTAATGGTGTTCGGTTTTTTCGGTCGTGCAGCTGGGTTTCTGGCCGGTGGTTTGGCGCTGGCGGCGATGCTGGTTTTCGCTACTGGTTTCCTGCGGGATTACACTGTATTGCTGGCATCGCTGACGGCCTACGGGACGAGTACGCTGGTGTGTGTGGTGGTGAGTTTGATAAGCCGGCAAGAGCGTTTTGACTTCAAAGCTATCGGTGACCGCGTGGGTAACTACGAGCAGGAAGGGCAGGGCAAAGACCAATCCGCGACGCCTTCAAGTTTCGGTATGGCCGGTTCTTGATTATTTGGTTAGATTGCGGTGTCGTGCTCGGCGCCGCTAAGGAGAATTGTTCATGACTATGTTATTCGGGCTCTATGTTCTGGTTTGGCCAGCTTTGACTTTGGCTGTGCTGGTGGTTATCTGCGCCGCCGTACTCCGGGATCATCGTATGGCGAAAAAAGAAAACCGGGAGATGGTGTAGCCCTACGTGATGCGGGTGCCCTTTTAAGGAGAAGATCGGTGAATTCTGTTTTTGTCGAAGATATGGACTGGGTCAATTATCGGGAGCGTACTTACGATGGTTCGCAGCGAATTATTATTCCGGTGGGCGCGATAGAGCAGCATGGCCATCATCTGCCCCTCAATACCGATGTCGTCATTCCATGTCATCTGGCCAAAGCGTTAGCTGAAGAAACAGATAATCTCTTGGTTGCGCCCGCCATCAACTATGGATACAAGTCGCAGGTCCAATCCGGTGGCGGAAATTTTTTTCCCGGTACCACTTGTGTCTCCGGTAGTGTATTGGAAAATTATCTCTATGACGTGATGGACGCCTATTTACGTCACGGCAACCGCGAGTTGATTTTGCTTAATGGCCACTTCGAGAATGCTGCTTTTTTGGCCGAAGCGGCGGACCGCCTCACCGAGGCTTATTCGCAGCGTGGCGTGCGGGTCCGTGTCTATTTGCTGTCTTATTGGGATTTCCTTGATGAAGCGCTGATTTCGGAGCTTTTCCCCGACGGCTTCGCCGGTTGGCAGCTTGAACATGGGGGTGTGTTGGAGACCTCGATCATGCTGCATATCGATACGGCACGTGTAAAGATGCAGAGGGCAGTGGACAGCGAACCCGCAAGTTTTCCGCCATACAATGTGTTCCCGCCCGATCCTGACTGGGTTCCGGCTTCCGGCACACTCTCCTCGCCGATCGCGGCCTCCGCGGAGAAAGGTGCGCTGATCGTGGACCATTGTGTGGCGAATATGGTTTCGCACTTTGGATATTTTCGGTGACTAGATACCTGATGAGGTTACGCCGGACTAGTAGATAATGTGACTCTCCGCATTCGTAAGCGGTCACTTTCTTTAATCCGACTCATCAGCGATACGGCTTCGCGGCGACGGGTTGAGTAGAGAGGGAAATGGTGGGCCCACCAGGACTTGAACCTGGAACCAACGGATTATGAGTCCGCTGCTCTAACCAGTTGAGCTATAGGCCCGAGGATATTTTGATTGTTTTGCCTTCGCGGGCCGGGCCCGCTCGCACGGGCCCTTTCCGGGCGGGTAGTTATATACCGAATTACATGTCCGCGTCGAGGAAGCTGCGGAGATGTTCGCTGCGCGAGGGGTGGCGGAGCTTGCGCAGCGCCTTGGCCTCTATTTGACGGATCCGCTCCCGGGTGACGTCGAACTGCTTGCCCACTTCCTCGAGGGTGTGGTCGGTGTTCATGTCGATGCCGAAGCGCATGCGCAGCACCTTGGCTTCGCGGGCGGTGAGGTTGGCCAGCACTTCCCGGGTGGCTTCTTCCAGGCCCAGGGAGGTGGCGGAATCCACCGGGGAGTCCACGTTGCCGTCTTCGATGAAGTCGCCCAGGCTGGAGTCCTCGTCGTCGCCGATCGGGGTCTCCATGGAGATCGGTTCCTTGGCGATCTTGAGCACCTTGCGGACCTTGTCTTCCGGCATTTCCAGGCGCACGCCCAGTTCTTCCGGGGTCGGTTCGCGGCCCATTTCCTGCAGCATCTGGCGTTGCACCCGGTTGATCTTGTTGATCGTCTCTATCATGTGCACCGGAATCCGGATGGTGCGTGCCTGGTCGGCGATGGAGCGGGTGATGGCCTGCCGGATCCACCAGGTGGCGTAGGTGGAGAACTTGTAGCCTCGGCGGTATTCGAACTTGTCCACGGCTTTCATCAGGCCGATGTTGCCTTCCTGGATCAGGTCCAGGAACTGCAGGCCGCGGTTGGTGTACTTCTTGGCGATGGAGATCACCAGGCGCAGGTTGGCCTCGACCATTTCTTTCTTGGCGCGGCGGGCCTTGGCTTCGCCGATGGAGATGCGGCGGTTGATCTCCTTGATGTCGGCCACGGGCAGGCCGATGACTTCTTCCAAAGTCATGATCTTGCGCTGGTTGCGCTGGATGTCTTCTTTTACCAGGCGCAGCTTGTCGGCGTAGTCCTTGGACTTCTTGCTCTTGAGCGTCTGATCCACCCAGTCCATGTTGGTTTCGTTGCCGGGGAAGATCTTGATGAAGTCACGGCGCGGCACGCCGGCGCGGCGGATCGCCAGCGCCATGATGTGGCGCTCGAAGCGGCGCACGGTGTCCAGGTGGGTGCGGGCCCCGACCAGCAGCTGGTCGTAGATGCGCGGCACCAGTTTGAACAGGGTGAAGTGCGCGGCTAGGGCCTCCTGGGCCTTGGCGGTGCTGGCGTGGTCGGCGCCGTTGCGCTTGAAGGAACGCTGCGCTTTTTCGTAGAGCTTCTTGAGCTCGGCGAAACGCTCGGCCGCCAGGATCGGGTCCAGGCCGCCTTCGTCCTCTTCTTCCTCATCGGCGTCGGTGCCGCCGTTGTTCTTGTCCGCGTCGTCTTCGTCGTCGTCTTCTTTCTGCTTGGCTTTCTCTTTTTCTTTCTCGCGCTCTTTTTCCTTCGCCGCTTTTTCCGCTTCCTCGCGTTTCTTCTGGCTGAAGCGCGGTTCCTTGTTGGCGTTGGTGGCGGCGGCGCCGTCGTCGTTGGGATCCAGGTAGCCGGCGATCACGTCGGTGAGCTTGCGCTCTTCGTCGGTGATGCGCTGATATTCGTCGAGCACCATTTCCACGGCGCCGGGCCAGAAGGCGAGGGCGTGCATGACTTCACGGGTGCCTTCCTCGATGCGCTTGGCGATTTCGATCTCGCCTTCCCGGGTGAGCAGTTCCACGGTGCCCATTTCGCGCATGTACATGCGCACCGGGTCGGTGGTGCGGCCGGGCTCGTTCTCCACGGACGCGAGCACGGCGGCGGCTTCCTCGGCGGCCATCTCGTCGGTGCTTTCCGCGCTTTCATCCATCATGATCTGATCGGCGTCGGTGGCTTTCTCCACCACGCTGATGCCCATGTCGTTGATCATCTGGATGATGTCTTCCACCTGATCCGTGTCGGTGATGGACTCGGGCAGGTGGTCGTTCACCTCGGCATAGGTCAGGTAGCCCTGTTCCTTGCCCAGCGCGATCAACTGCTTCAGCTGTGATTGCTGCTGTTTCTGAGTCGTCATGCG
>Ga0310342_100001653_pt1 | contig 13956 bp, 27 predicted proteins | sample S15DNA20500_MG_FD_206155 | JGI IMG/M metagenome (GOLD analysis project Ga0310342, IMG submission 206155) | Marine microbial communities from station ALOHA, North Pacific Subtropical Gyre - S1503-DNA-20-500_MG | ecosystem: Environmental > Aquatic > Marine > Oceanic | place: Pacific Ocean: North... | reverse complement strand
GTTATAATAATTTAGCATTTGAGGATCAAGTTCCATAAAAAAAGATGAGAAATGATCTGCAAAAAGTGTATTAGCAAAATGTTTAGGGTTATCACACGTAAAAATATTATTTATATTTGTGAAAAATGCGAGATAGGGATTCAGTCAAAGAAATGATTTGTCATAAATGCGGTAAAGTCGTTTTGTTTGAAAAAATTGTTGTTGAAAATAAAGTATATCATTATTATTGTTGGGAGCTAGAAAATTGACATTTGAAACTTACAGGACTGGAACAAAATTTGTAAGCTGTGTAATTTGTGAGAGATTAACATCAGAAGGACACTCTGAAAAATTATTTGACAATGTTTGGGTTTGTTATTGGTGTGATAAATGAATTTTCCAGAAAAAAAATATCAGATAATTTATGCTGATCCGCCGTATGAATATTCTAACTCAGGATCAACTAAAAATTCGAGAGGCAATGCCAAACAATTTTACAAAACTATGCCAATTAATGAGATCAAAAATCTTCCAGTTGAAAAAATTGCAGATGATAATTGCTGGTTATTTTTATGGACAACATATCCACAGCTTCCCAATGGGATTGACATTTTGAGAGCATGGGGATTTAATTTTAAGACAGTTGCGTTCACATGGATTAAAAAAACCGTACACATGAAAGATTTTGTAGGTATGGGATTTTACACTAGAGCAAATCCAGAAATTGTTTTGTTAGGATTAAAAAACAAAGTTAAACCAATAAACAAAACAGTAAGAAATATTGTTTATTCTCAGATACAAGAACACTCAAGAAAACCCGATATTGTAAGAGACAAAATTGTTCAGCTTTGTGGAGACTTGCCAAGAATTGAATTATTTGCTAGACAAAAAATTCCAAATTGGGATGCATGGGGAGACTCTCCAAATTTACAAATTAAACCATTGGAAGTTTTTCAATGAAAGTAAACCAACCCAAAAAATTTAGAGATATTATCGTTTGCCCAAATTGCAAACTAGAATTTTATGATCAATGGAATTTAATTTGTTTTAATACGTTTGGTTTTTGCCTATTATGCACAAATAAAAAGTATAATAAAGAACAAATTGTTGAAAAAACTAATGGCAGATATTGAAACAGCTACACCAAAGGGAGAAGATTTAGTTGGCTATTGTGCAATTTGCGGTGTCGAATTCGACAGTAAGATCAGCACAAATCGTTACGTCAGGTGTGATTCGTGCGAAAGCGTTTTTCAAGTCCGAGTAAAAACGGAAATAATTGAAGAATGAAAATCAACAAATCTAAGGTTGCAAGGGAGTTTTGGCGAAAAATCTTTAAGGATAATCTTATAGATTTACGAAATTCCGATGCACGAAAATCGGTTGTTGCGGATTTTATTTCTCAAAATCAGGGATGGAATGCAGCAACCGACAAGCGTTTTTTTCGTTTAGCATTTGATAAGGTAAGTCGAGAGTTTGGCACATCCACATCAAAATTTGGTGTAAAGCCGGAACCATCAAGGGTAAAAAAACAAGTTGGCACAATGGGAATTAATGTAAAGTCAGATGAAAAAAAGGTACATCCATTATTCCAACAAAAAGAAAAAGAGCAACCACAAAAAAATCCAAATATACCAACCGCACAACAACTAAACCAACAACAAGAACAAGCGGTAAATTATTCAGCACAAAGCATTGCAGCAATTTTTGATACGATGTTTAATATTTTTTGTTCACGTTACCCAATGTGCGATAAATTATCCGAAGGTGAAAAAGCAACATTGGGTGATGCATGGCTACCAATTTTTAATGAATATTTCCAAACCGGATCAAAATGGGTTTTACCGGCAATCGTTACATTGCCAATTATCTTGGTAAGGTTTGCACAATACAATGCAGCCAAAAAAGAAAAAGATTTAAAGAAAAAATACGATATTCCGGAAACAGAACCGGAACCGCAAAAATCAAAATGGGATGATATGTCATTTGGAAAAGAAGCTAACAAAAAATGAATATTTGGATTCTCTCGATCCAGATAATTTGAATTTAGAAAAACAAGATTTGGTTAATTTCTGCAATAGTTGCATTAAAGAATGGCAAGAAAACAAGATAGCCAATTTCAAATACATAGCTGCAATGTCGTTAATGATCGGTGCCATTCGTGTAACACCGGAATCAGTATTAAAAATGGTTTGGAAAAAAATTTTGGTTTGGTTTTGGGATTTACAATTTCAAAATGCATTAGCAGAAAAAGAAGGTATGTTAAAGAGGTTGAGGGATGTTGGATCAGGATAAAATTAATCAAGTTCTCGATATGTTTTTTGATTCGTTAAAGTCACCGGTTGATCATTCGTTGGAAACCGGATTAAGTCAGCACGTAACGATTGATATATTGAAACAAGCAACCGTTCAAGCGATAAAAGATAATCCAAAAAAATTTGAGAAATATGTTTCGTGGTTTCTAAATTCATCAATGTTTTTGTTGAATGAAGAAGAAGAGCTGATAAAAATTGAGTGATAACAGTTTACCGGATAATTCAGCAGATCAAAAAATTCCAAAAGATTTACCTGAGCAGCAAGAAAAACCTTTAGATGTCAAAAATGATCAGGCTGCACTATCCGGTGAACAATTTAATCTGAATTGGATCTGCTTTAATGAGGATCTAGTGATTACTGGTGCAAAAGGATCTGGAAAATCTTTTCTAGCAAACACATTGTTAAAGTCGTTAAACAATATTCCATGTTGGGTGTGGGATTACAACCATCAATTTTATGATGCACGTTCTATGTTGTTTCACGATTTGGATGATATGTTAGAAATATACGATGGTGCAAAACGAGGCAAATATATTTTACAACCGTTTGACAAATCAAAAGAAGCCTTCGAGAGATTTTGTAATGCAGCTTTTCAACGATCCAACCTCGTAATTTTTTTGGATGAGTTGCACGTTTACACAAGTAAGCAATCCATCTTACGACCATTCAACAATTTAATTTTGTCAGGTAGACCGAGAGGTATTAGTGTGGTATCTATATCATCAAGAAGTGCATCATTACCAAATAATGTACTTTCAAACAGTCAGCACGTTTTTTCTTTTCGTTTAAACTTGCAATCCGATGTTGAATTTCTTGAAGCTTGGATGGGTGAGGGTGTATGGTTATTGCTACCAAAAGATAAAAGAAAAAAATTGCAAGATCAACCGGAATTACCTGAGCATACATTTTTTTACCGCAACCAATCTGAAAAAGAAGGTGTGGTTGGTAAAGTATGAAAATGAAAATTTGGTGTTGCCCTGAATGCCGGTTTAGAAAATTTGAATCATTAGTTGCGTTAAATGTTCACATCGGTAAATCACATACGGTTGCATATCGAATAGTTATGAGAAATAATAAACCGTATAAAATTATGAAAAAACGTTCAAGTGTGCAATATACATAAAACGAGGATCTAATTTCCTTCCTGTGGTGAAGCTAGCATCCCACTCAGATTTACTCTTAGATCCTCTAAGGTTTTGTTTGCAATGCAATTGCTGCCAAATCGATCGGAATCCACGTAATATGATGTTCTTAGGTCATCGGATAGATTTGCTACAAAACCCATGCAATCTTATGAAATAAACTAGAATATGAGTGCTATGCTAAACATCATGCCTAGATAGGCACGATGTTTTTGTTAGCTGATAGATATACTAGATAATTCTAAGATTTGGCATTGCCAACAAAGTTACTTACCGGTACAGCATCTAAAGCAAAAGGCGTTCTAAAGAATGAAGCTATCATAGCAGTTATGAGTGCAAGTATCGTGGCACCTTTCATAGTTCCGAAAATTAATCAGTTAATGGAATCAGTACCAATACTCAAAGATCATAAAAGCATCGCCGAATTTGTTGCCGGTATGGCAATATTCAGTATTGCCGGTACGATCTTCCCTCGTAACGCAATTCCAAGAGCAATAGTTATTGGTGTAGCCGGTGCCTTTATCCTTTCGAGTTTACTACCTCTCTATTCACAAATTTCTACCAAGAATGGTGGCGGTTTAGCATAATGGTTCTGAAAAATTATCGAACGCTAAGTTCAACACAAACTTATTCAGGTTCCGCAACAACAACAACAACCGACCTCCCACGTGATTTTTTGATCCAAAGAATTTTACTTGATTGGAAAGGTGTAACAACATTAGGTGGTACAAGTACACAAGTAGAAGATCCTTTGTTAAAATGTGTCAAGGCAATTCGTATAAAGGCAGTAGGAGAAGGTAGCAGCAGAACCCTAGTAGATATTTCCGGTACAGATCTTTATTATCTTAATTATTTCGATTATGGTTTTGGCAATGCACTTGATAATTCTGACACAAGTGCAGCAGCTCATACACAAGTAACCGGTTGGACAATCGACATGAGAATAGCAAAAAATAATCCCGATGATTATTCTGTAAGTATTCCGTCATACTTGTTATCAACATTACAATTAGAAGTTGAGTATGATACAAGTGCAAACGGTTATGGTACAAACGTTACATCGCAAAGTTTCACAATGAAAATTACATTGATAGAAGGAATTCCTGAAAGTTCAGAAAATTTTGCGGGAAATCCTTTGATGACTTTACTTACAAAAGCAATTACCGGTGATGGTTCAACTGGCAATGAAGACTTTGATACATTCTTTACAGTTGGTGCGTTAATACGCCGGTGTTTTCTGAAAACAGAAACATCAGCCGGTGCAAGATCCGATGATGAGATAGAAACGTATACCGTTAAATCCGGTCAAATTCCGTTGATGTCAGTTATAGATTATCGTTCCAACAAAACAAAAGATATAGAAAATTATAGAATATCAGAATTAGTTGATGGGTTCTATGATGTTAAAGGTTACACGATGATTGATTTCGCAAACAATATGCAACCGTTTGTACCAACCGCATCAGGATTAAAAATCGATGGATTATCCACGATCGGATATAATGTTGGTGATTTATTATTTTCTATGTCAAAAAATAACGCATCAGGTTTGTATCGCCGGATTGAAGAAAGCGTTGAAGGGTAGGCATAATGCCTTTTCCAATTATAGCAGCAGCATTAGTTGCTAGTTCAGCACTTATGGTTGCACCGTATGCTAACGAAGAATTAAAGAAAAAAGAAATTGCAAATTCAATAGATCATTTATCCGCAACAGAAATTGCAGATAGACAATCAACAAGATTAAACGTTGCCGATGTTGGTTATACATCCATTGTAGTTAATGATCAAAAACCGGAATTAAAACCATTAACACAACAGCAATGGTTTATTCCGGCATTATTTGCCGGTGTTGCAGTTCTTGCATTTGTGGTGTTGAAATAATGGCACGTATAAACCCAAAAGTGAAAAACACCAACACCAACAACAAAACAGATACAGCAAAAAATGATACAAGTACACAAACAAATTCAACAAAATCTAGTTTTAGTGCTGAGCAGCTTTCTTATGTTAAATCATTACAAAATAAACCAACATCACATACAACACAAGTCAGTACGGTACCTGATAAACCGATTGTAGCAACAACAACACAAGTTAATGCGTATGCATCCACACAAAACACGAATCATAAATCACAAATTTATTCAACTTATTCTCAAAATCCGGTTAATGTAGCAACCGCCGATTCCAATAAAGCCCAACCAAAATATTTTACGTTAGCAACAAATGCATCCGGTCAATCATACACTATTCCATCCGATTTATCACTACAAGCTAGGCAATATTACGCTAAACTAAATATTGCAACCACATCAATATTAAATCCAGATTGGTCAGGTGCATCAAAACAAGATGTTATGATTGATGATACAAAAATTTCCGGTACCGATAAAACGTGCAGTTTGTTTGGATGTCCAACCGTTCAGGTTGGTGAATTAGGCGATCCGGTTAAAAGTTCATTTGACAATGATTTACCAAGTGTCATTACAAAAGAAGATAATCCAATTGCTAATGACGTTCAATTATCCGCAAACAATTATGATACAACCGGTGTGAATCAAGCAAATGCAGATTACAATTATAATTTAGGTCAATCATTATACAATCCAAATTCAAGTGAACCGCTTGATATTTTATCCGGTCAAACAATGACAGATCCTTTTCAACAATGGATGACACAACAAAATCAAAACATTGTACCAACAAATGCGTATGGTGCATTTACACAAAATGGTAACGGTTCACAATCCATTGATGCCGGTGTGAATAATATCAAAAATACAATTGGTAGTATAATGCAATCAAAATGGTTTCCGTTTGCAATAATTGGTTTAGTTGGAATAATTGTTTTATCATTGTTTAGAGGTAAATCCGGTGGCGGTCAAGTACCAACGGTTGTGAGGTACGGATAATGTCACAACTTGGATTATTAACACAAAGAGCAATATCAGGAATTAAAAATATTTTTGGCGGTCAACAAGGTTTTGTTAAAGGCGGTTCACCATTTGCAACCGGTGGATCAAGTGTTGTTCAATCTGCAAAATCCGGTTTTGGTGCAGTATCATCAGGTGCAGCCGGTAGAGTTTTAGTTGGTGGTACGGTAGTTGGTGCCGGAACGGCGGCAGCCGGTACCGGTATTGGTTTTGGTGTTCAACAAGTCAGCCAACCATTATTTGAGGTTACTGAGAAAATTGATAGTCAATTAGGTTTTTCCGGTGTTGGTTCAACCGTCATTATAGGAATTATTATAGTAGCTGTTATCTTATTATTGCGTATGGTGATAAAATGAATATTGGTTCAAAAGCAATCGGTATGAAATTTGGTTTACTTTTAGTGGTTGCCGCCGTTGTGGTTTACATGGTGAAATTTAGAAACGGAAAAAAGAATGGTGCAAATTAGATTATGAGAAGAATAGATCGTAAGCAATCGAGAAAACCCAAAAAAAAACGTGAGGTAAAATATGACAAAAAAAACGGAAAGTAAACTAAAAAAATTGGGTGTACCGGCTGGTTACATAACAATAACAGCAACCATCATAACCTTAATCTGTCATAATCTAGGAGTGTAACAATTTGGGTTCATTGTTTACCACTTCAGATGGTGGAATTATGAAGGATGTGCCAAAAGGAGATGTAATTCTCGATTTCCTAAATGGTACCGTTATTGATTCAGCAAATACGATTACTCAAATGAATAGCAATCTCAATTATTATGGGTTGAATCAATGTAAGAGTTTAGCAATTTTTTGTTCTGATAGTGATGCGGAAATTTACATGGGTAATGATTTATCAATAGCAGATCATCAATTAACGCATATCATAAATGCCTATGCCTTTACACAAGTAAGGGTTAAGGTTCCGGCAAATTCAACACCGGATATTAATCAATTAATTTTCATGGGTTCAACGGATGATTATCTTGGATATATTATCAACAACTATGCACATACGAGAGATTCCGTTGATAGCACAACAACCGATTCTTATGTTGTAGCTTTTTCCAAACATACAGGTGGTTATGATCAAACGTTACTGACAATTTCAAATACCGATTCAACAAACTCTATGGATGTTAATATTCAATTCTCAGAAAATGGTTCCGATTGGTTTGATAGTCAGGGTTATACAAGTGCGGTTGCAATAGCAGCCGGTTCATTTGATACGTTTGCTACTGACGTTTTACATCATTTTTATCGAGTTAGAGTTAAAGCAACAAGCTCAGGAAATCAAGCTGACTTTACGGTATTTTGGAATTTGGTGCAATCGCAATGACTGATTGGTTACAACCTTTATGGAATTTCTTTACACCGGATGGTGCAAATCAAAGTTCAATGGATAATAAACAAGTTTCAAAAGCAAATTATAATTCGTTTGGGAGAAAATCAGAAATTTATGCTAACAAAATTCTTTATCCAACCGCCCAAAAAGCATCTAGGGTAATTTATTCCGAAGTAAACCCAACAACACCAACCGGTACAACAGCTTTGCCTTATGAAGAAGTTTTAACCAATAAAACAGCCAACCAAGATCCACGAACCAACAACCAACAAAACGTACCGTACACATTAATGGATAATCAAATTAAACCAACCAATAATACAAGTACAACCGGATTATTGGCATTAATCGGTATGTTTTTTATCGCAATGATATTTGTATCAAAATTAAAAGGTAAGGCACGATGATTGGCAAAATTTTTTTTTTAATTGCTGCATTTTTTACGGTTTACGTTTTAATCAATGTCAATAAAGCCCATGCACAAAGCATTGCAGCAATAAGTGAAAAACAATCAGCATTGGGAAATTTATTGATTGGTTACAATGAGGTTGCATCCGGTGAATTAGGAAAAATTCATGCTGCAATTATAGAACCGGAACCGGTTGTTACTGTTGATCCACTTACAGATTTCGTAAATCAAGTTAAAGAAGAATCAAGGCAAAGAGATATGGATGGATTATTAGCATCCCAAGCCGATGGTAGATACGGATCGTATTGGAGAGCTGCAACCGGTACATCTGATAAGACTTTACAGTTAGAACGAGTAATGCTAGGTGCCGGTGGTGGTATAGACTCTATACGTGCTTATGGCTATCCGATTCCAGTTTACAAAGTAGGAACATTTGCGGATGTGTTACCATTTTGTGAAACCGAATTAGGAATGAAGATTTGTGAAGGTAAAAAAGCATGAGTTTTAACGGTAATCTTTATTCAAAAGCTAAAGATGTTATCACAACTCAGGGTGATTTGAGGAGAGGTGATGCATCCGGCAATGCTGAGAGATTGGCAATCGGCGGTTCTGGAAAAGTTTTACAATCAAACGGTACAACTGAATCATGGGAAACTATTGAAACAGCCGATTCAATAATTACAACGAGAGGTGACATAATTTTTGGCAATGCAGCCGGTAACGGTGCAAGATTGGCAGCCGGTACAGCCGGAAAATTTCTTACAACTCAGGGTGGTAGTGCTGATCCAACATATACAAATCCAACCTTATCATTTATCGTTTCTTTAACCGCCGAAGATGGCGATGCTACTGTTGCCGATGGCTTGGCACAAATCCGTATGCCATTTGCATTTGAGTTAAGCGAATTACCGAGAGCATTTTGTAACACCGCACCAACCGGTGCAAATCTGCAATTTGATATTACAGAAGCTGGATCCACAATCTTTTCAACAAAACTGGAAATCGATGCAACCGAAAAAACGAGTACCACAGCAACAACACCATGCGTTCTAAGTGATACTACATTAGCAAACGATTCGATAATTAGTTTTAACTGTGATCAAATCGGATCATCAACAAGTGGTGCCGGAATTAAACTTGTTTTGCTTGGTTACGAAATCGTGTAACCATGTCACAAAATATTATTCAACCTTATCGACACGTTAGTCCGCCCATCCAAGTTTGTAATTTCTGTATTGAGGGTAGCAATTGCGATACTTATGCAGTTAATCCAACCACATCACGTCAGCAATATGGTTATCGTTTAGATGCCGATGCTGATGCCATTGGAAAGAAATTGACACAAATGACATTGAGATTGAATAACGATCCAGCAGTAGGTGCCACCGGCACTCTTGGTGTATATTCAAAAGATACAAAGGTTGGTACATTAGACGTATCTACATTTTCTTCCACTTCTTATGCTGATTTTGCAATTTCCTGTTCTGGTTCTCCTGTCCTAGCTGAAAATGATGTAATATGGTGGGAAAATGATTCCAATCGAGATGGTAACGGAAATATTAATACTAAAGTTATAGCATCCTCATTCTCTAACCCTACAAATTATACTTACGTACAAGATAGTGACACAAGTTACGGTGTAGCACCATCCACGCCAGTAACTTCAAATGTTGCTAACATTTGTTTTACAGTAGAATGAGTGTGAATTAGATGGATGATTTTTATATTTATTTTGGTATGATTTCCAGTTTAAGTATTGGGATAAACTTGTATTTGCTGAAAAGTATAACCGGATTGGCTGAACGTATTTCTCATTTAGAAGGATTCATTCACAAGTAGTAACAACCTTTGAACAATAGATTTGATATACTAATTGCAGCCGGTTTGGTTTATGGAAACGGAATTAATTCTAGGTGCGTTAGTTATCGCAACAGTAGGAATGGGTTTCATACTGAAAATAAATCCATCACTACATAGTGGTAAGTAATCACCAAAAAAAAATTTCTAACGTGGGATAACAACCACAACATCTTTTTTTTTATTGCGTATAGGTTTGAAAAATCGGTTTGATAGTTACCGTTTATCACAATGTGCATTGTACCATGCAAATAGTGAGTGTTTTAAAAACAGATTATGACGTTATTTTGTGCCTGTACCATGCAAAAATATGCCTAGTAGGGCGTTAGTTAGCAAAAAGTGCCGGTTTAGACAGTAAACAACACGAATAAACATTGTAAACTTATCAAAAAACACGAACACTAACACGCAAAAATTGTATACGAAAGCTGTTGTTTTACTCTTAGAACGATCCTTTTTCAGCTTTATTCGTAAACTAATCCTATAAAGTCATTCATTCAGGCACGAATTTTACTATTGAATAAAAGCTATCCAAACACAAACTTACAAATTTACAAGCTCAAAAAGGATCATTTATTGAGGAAATTAAACGATTGGGCGTAATTAATAGCCTCCTTTTTACTCATATTCTTATGAGCAAACTCTTGTGGAGTTGAATGTTTCCTAAATGTTATAACTTGATATTTCTTTCCAGATTTTTGAACCCAAGCAAAGTTATCTGTTTTCCCTATGACATCCCATCCAAAGATAACTTTGCTTTTAGTAGCAAATGTAGGATCGTCTGGCATAGTATGAGGATTTGATTTTGCCTTTTTGGTCTTTTTACTACCAAATTTAATGGGTTTTAATCCGGCTTTTCTTCTACCACGATTAATGGCACGTTTTGTTTTATCGGACATTTTTGCCATAGGAAATCAAGGTGTGTGTATTATAAAAAATGATGGATTTAGTCAAAAAAAGCTAAATCACAAATCTTAATACAAATTAATCAATCCCAAAACTAATGAATATCGTTAAAATGAGAAAGTGCAAAAATTGCAACCAAACCCATGATTGTAAATATTATTATGAGAATCAACTGTATGTTGATAAGCTATTGAATTTACTCCAACAAGGGATGAAACGCAATGTTGAGCTATTGAATGAAATTGAACACTTAGAATATTTAGCCGAAATTCATCCATTAGAGGATAAATAAAATGGCACAAAAAGTGGATGATCCAAGAAAAGTGCATAAAGTTGGTAAATACACTTTTTATGATTATGATGGTTACGTTGATCCAAAAATTTTAACCGGTAAAGCTTATGGAATAAAAGCCACTGAAGATAATCCGGAAGCTAAAATTTCATTTACTCTAAAACCCAATACAGTAAAAGCATTAAAAAAACATGGTCAAACCATTCGAGTTGGCACACCTGAAGAATTTGCAGATATATTACAAGCATTTGTTAATTTGCGTACCGGTCAAAATTCACCGTTTAAATTTCCATTGAATTTAACCGGTAAGGGTTTGACATTTACTAAAGATGTTGGAATTGGTCGTGGCACAGCATCAAAATTTTTGGCGTTAGCAGAAATTGCCGGAATTTATGATTCAAAAACAATGAAGGGTATTGATGGATCACGTGAAGATTTAGATGATAAATCGTTGGATGATTTAGCTGATTTCCGAGATGATCCACACGTTAAAGCTTATCTTACCGGAACACCAAAACATCGAGAAGAAAACAATCCGCAATATTTGCGTAATTTATACAAGGCGTTGAAAATTTTAGGATTTACACCTTACCAAATGTTAGCTCATGGTAAAGGGCGACCTGAAGAAAGATTGGCATGGGTTTTAGATCAATTAGAGAAATTAAAAACATGGTCAGAAAATCCGGATGCCATTGATCCAATACAACCAAAAAGAAAAAGAAAATTGCATCCAGAACATAGATTTAATCCGGTTAGCGAAAACCGCAATAATTCAACCATGTATAACTTTGCAAAATCCATAAAGCCATTTTTAGAAAAAAATGGTTTAGCGGTTGGTCGCCAACCGGCAGAATCAAGATTATCACAAAAAATTGTATCGCATGGCGGTCATTCAGAACAAAAATTATCTTATCCGCAAATACTTGAAATGATAAAATGTTTACAACATCCGGTAAAGGAAATTGAGATACCGATATTGGTTAAAGGTTTTGTTGATTGGGATCAATGGAAAACAGTTAAGACATTTACAAAAGAATATTCAATGCAATCTTTTTGGAATGATGCGTTACTCTATTTCTTAATTGCAATCGAGATGGGTATGAGAGCTGAAGAAGGTTTTACTATTGTTGCCAATCCGCCAAGAAACAAATACGCATCCGGTGTAACTGAAAAGAAAAAAACGATAGATGGTAAACCAATACCAAAAGATGAGAATGGCAATAATAAATGGTATATTTCACTTTATACACGAAAAACCGAGCATTTAGAAGCTGCCGACAAAATCCATAAAGGAAGGGTTAAGCTACCCATGCTAATCGAATTATTAGAAAAACGCCGAAAAGAAATAGATGATAAACATGGAATTGTGAAAAACATTATTCCGGTTGGCACAAAAAATCTAATAACAAATACTACTCATTCACTAATTGGACATGATGATAAATACACACGTATCGCAACAATAGAAAAATCCAATTCTGTAAGGTTAGAAGATAGACGAGTAATTATAAGAAATATCATTAGGCATTGTTATCTTAAAGCGGTACCAAAACAAGATCGTGATGAATCCGATGCCGGTGGTTTTGATAATTTTATGGAAATGCCATTGCACAGTTTAAGGCACGTTTTTGCACAATATTGGTTGCATAAATCCGATTGGAATTTTACATTTGTTGCACAGCTAGGACATTGGAAAACTGAAAAGGAATTAAAGGATAGTTACGGTGGCATGGATCAAGATAGATTTGATCAAGATTATGAAAAGTTTAGTAGCGTTGATGCGAATTTATCTCCATCCGGTATTACCAAATATCTAGCAAATTATGCTGAACCGGTCATGTCAAAAGATGCAAAAAAAACATCAACGGAAACAAATCCACCTATTGAAAAACTAAAGTCCGATGATCCGGCAACTGATCCGGAAGATCGTACGCCACCGGTGCCACAATGAATTACAACGATAGAAATCCAATATTCTCTTTTCGATTAGCAGATTATCGAAGATCAAAATTAGACAAGCTTGCAAAACTTGATAAAATTTCTGCTAATGAAATGGCACGAAAAATTATTGACAAATATTTAGCAAACGAATTGGTTGAGAAAAAAGAAGATAAAGAAGAAAAATTATTGACATTGAAAATAAAAAAGTTAGAAGCTGAAATAAAATACATGGAAATTAAAAACACTTACTTTGAAGCTTTTCACAAACCGATGTCAAGAAGTGCAACCGTTATGATAAAGCCGGAAATAATTGTTGAAACAAATAAACCAACATCACAAATGCAAGAAATTTCTCAATCACCATACGATGCAAAAAACAAAAGGCTGCAATGCATTGATTGCGGTAGTTTATTTTTATGGAGATCCAGCTCGGAATTTAATTCTCAAATTGTCGAGTATCAAAGACACATCAAAGCAAAACATAACCGAGAATTAACAACCATTGAGCATGATGTTATACTGAAATTAACTTATGAGGGTGATTCAACATGAGATACAAAGCTGTCAAATGCTCAAAATGCAGAGAAGTTGGCTTTGCAGTTTTGGAAGACTCAGGAGCTGATAAAGTTTCTTCCAATATACTATGTCTTTATTGTTATAATAATTTAGCATTTGAGGATCAAGTTCCATAAAAAAAGATGAGAAATGATTTGTAAAAAGTGTATTAGCAAAATGTTTAGGGTTATCACACGTAAAAATATTATTTATATTTGTGAAAAATGCGAGATAGGGATTCAGTCAAAGAAATGATTTGTCATAAATGCGGTAAAGTCGTTTTGT